>FZPS01000186.1_pt153 | contig 24059 bp, 23 predicted proteins | sample 1817821 | NCBI WGS metagenome assembly FZPS01 (sample SAMEA104158645, study PRJEB21678) | metagenome | place: Germany | collected 2015-04-21 | reverse complement strand
ATTATACATGGTATAATCAAGGTTAAATGAGGGTGATAAAATGTTAAATATACTTGTTTTAATAGAAGTTGATGAAAGTCTTAAACAAAAAATGATTGATGAATGTAAAGGTGTTAATTTGGTTTTTTGTAATAGAAAAGAAGTAACGTTAGAAAAATTAAATGAATTTGATGTTTTAATTGGTAATTTAACAATAAAATTGCTTAAAGAGCCTAATAATCTTAAATGGATACATTTTGAAAGTGCAGGAGTTGAGCAGTTTTTAGATATTGATGAAAATATAATACTTACCAATTCTACTGGAGCTTATGGAGAAGCTATTGCGGAATATATGATAGCTGCAGTATTTACACTTTATAAAAGATTTCATGAATATATTGACAACAAGATTTATAGATCATGGGACTATCTAGGTAAAGTTAAAAGGGTATATGGTAGTAATGTTCTTGTGGTTGGTTTAGGTGATATTGGCTATACTTTTGCAAGAAAAATGAAAGCTTTGGGTTGTAATGTTAGTGGTGTAAAAAGAACAATTTCTGAAAAACCAGATTATATAGATAATATTTATACTTTTGATAATATTGATGAGGTAATAGGTGATTTTGATATTGTTGCTTTATCTTTACCTCATACAAAAGATACTAATAAAATATTTGATTATAATAGAATTAAGAAAATGAAAAAAGATGCAGTATTTATAAATGTTGGTAGAGGTAAGACTGTAGATACTGATGGATTAATAAAAGCATTAGAGGAAGATCATTTATTAGGTGTATGTTTAGATGTTGTAGACCCTGAGCCTCTTTTGGTTAATTCTAAACTGTGGCAATTTGATAATGTAATTATTACACCTCATGTATCTGGTAATTATAGTATGGATTATACTTTAGAAAGAGTAGTGGAAATTGCGATTGATAATATTAATAGATATTCAAAAGGTGAAGAATTAATTAATATTGTTGATAGAAAACTTGGTTATAAAAAATAGTTAAATGTTTGTTTATTTATATGTGTTGTGCTATATTATGAGTGCAACAAATATGGGGTTGTCTTGGATTCGACAGGTTTATGTTTGATTTAAATTGCAGTGGAGTGGTAACCTAATTACCAAAATAAAATAAACGGAAACAATAGATTAGCATTTGCTGCTTAATAGTCCCAAATAGAGGATTGCAGCTTCCTACTAGTATTTTGTCATTAGGATATTAGTAGAGTATAAATAATGAATAAGGCAAAGCCTAGCTTGGTGGTGTAGCCCGACAATCTTTACAAGCAAATTCGATTATTGTTGGCTTGCTTCGTTTAATCGTCTTATTAATAGCAAGATAAACTGTAGACATTTAAATGTGGAACAACTCTTGGACAGGGGGTTCGATCCCCCTCAACTCCACCAAAGTATAAAAATACCGCATAGATATGCGGTTTTATTATGATTAAATATTGTTTTGGGTAACTTTTATAAATTTATTATTAGTTTTTTCTAACAAATTAGTATTTTTTTAGACTTATTTTGAAAAATATGATATAGTATTTATGGTGGATATTGGAAAGAGAAGATGGAGATAAAAAAGTTGCACATAATATCGCAACTTTTTTATTTGTTTGCTTAAATAATGATGATAGAAAAGAATTGGTAAATATTTGTAAGATTTCAAATACAAAATAGATACTAAAAAGGATAAATCATTTTATTAATAATTTGAGTAGTTTTTCAAATAGACAAATTTAAGTTTTAGTGATATTATTTGTTCACCATCTAAAGGATGGTGAAAACCTTAACTACTTGAAGGTTGAATGATAAATCTTGTTGACAAAACAACTTTAATGATTGAATTATGTTTCATTCTGGGCAGTTGTGAGAATACATAAGAGGGATTATTCATAGTAGTTAAAAGTTATTAAGGTAAATCTTCAAGACTTACTTCTCTTGTAAAATATGCCCAGTAGGAGAAGGAAAAATGGAATAGTGGGATCTAGGTATCCTCTCTGTGTTTTAAGCTTTACACAATTTCAAAGGTATAGAAGTGATTTTGTTTCTATATCTGTTGTTATGTGTAGAGTTTAGATAAACATCAAAAGAATTATAGCCTACACATAACAGTGTAGGTTTTTTAAATTTTATGAAAGAAGGGAGGTATAAGAAAATGGCTAAAAGACATGGTGTATCTAGTAAAACACATACTCAACAACAAGTTAATCATTATGCAAATCAAAAAAATTCTAACAATGCAGCTTATAAAGCAAATAATGACAACCATGCAAATCAATGCAATCCTAATAATTCAAATTATCAAGGTTATCAAAATGGTAACAAATAAAAACATTAATCAATAGTATTTATTAATGAATCCTCAGTTTGTTTAAATTGAGGATTTTTATCTTGAAAGAAATATATAAATAATATCAAAACGTATATTCAAAACTATTGATTAAACCTTATGTAATCATTATTGTTACAAATATTATTTGTATGATAAAATTTAAGTAACAAGAGATATCAGTTATTTTAATACAACAATAATTTACATTTATAATTAAAACAACATTTTTTAGGTCTAATATAAGAAATAGAATGAATAAAATTATTTCTTAACTTCATACTCAATTTATTTTAGAGTTATAGATTATATAAATTATAGTGACCGATTCTTTTCATCTACTCTATGATAGATATAACAATTTATAAATATCTATTAATCAAATGTATTTTAAAGAGACTGGAAAGGAGTTTTGATGTATGAAAAAAACAATTAAAATTTTTCTCATCCTGCTGGTAATACTTTTTATACCTATTATTGTTCAAGCAGATTCTCCTCAACCACATCCAGATCCTTATAGTGGAGATTTAGGTAATTATGAAGGCAAATGGATTATCGATGGCAAAACAGAACAGGACTCAAATTGGACTTTAGAAATATCTGATGGTAAATATCATTTACATAATGAATATCAAGATTTTGAAGGTGATGTTATTTTTACTCCTGGACAAAAAGATTTTGGGAAACCAGATACTTTATGGTTGGACTTTGACCCTTCTCTTAAGATTGAGATTGTACTTGAAAATCAAGCTGGAGGTTTGATTGATGTTTCAGGACAAGGACTTATTTTTGTAAGACCGGGTAATCATGTTGAATTTGATGTAGAGGAAGAAGTAGAAATATACTCAAAAGAAAAGATGGTTGGTGATTGGGTATTGGATAAAATGTTGGTAATTGTTCCTGATTATGATTTTTTCCGTGTAGAATTATCTAATAATGATATTATGGCGGGAAGTACAACAGGAGATACTCGTCTTATAATAAGTTTTGGTAAAGATGGGGTATTGTATCAAGTTTCTGAAAAATTGGAAATACGTGCTCCTATAACTCGCTATCGTGTTATTGGTGGTAAATACATATATTTTAAAAATCCAAATCCAATTACACCTTATTTTAGTAAATTTGATGCAAACTATATTCCTGAAAATAGTGGGTTAGATTATGCAGGACAATTAGTTATTTATTCTTATCCTTCTCCAGAAGAGCCTGAAGTATTTACTTACTTGATTTTTTCTCGTATCACCAGTGTTGAACAGTTAGAAGGAGGTAGTTAAGAATGAAAAAAATAGTGTTATTTATCCTTTTGCTACTCGTTATTAATATGATGGCTTGTTCTTTTAAAGAACCACCTCCAAAAACAAAATCAGATAAAGAAAAAACAGTATCTGAACAACAAGATACAGAAATTGAAGATCCTAATGATTTTCAGGCAGGGATTCCTGAAGAATATCGTTTAAAAGTTAATATTACTGATGATTATTATGAGCCTTTACCTGAATCAGATGTAACTTTAGATTCTCCATTATTTAAAATAGGGGAAAGAATAAATGAATAGATTTAATGAATGTTAGAATTTAGAAACTATTTTAAAACACGGCCATTAATACGATTTATTGTGTTGATGGCTATTTTAATTTAAAACATTTATTTTTTTGAAACATTTTGATAATGCTATGTTATACTTTGCATTAAGGTTTAGAAATAAAGGGAGTTTTACATATGTATAGAATTATTGAAAAAACAAATTTAAATCCGACTATAGGCATGATGCGTATAGAAGCACCACTAATAGCACGTAAAGCAAAACCAGGCCAGTTTATTATTTTACGTGTTAATGAAGATGGTGAGCGTACACCTTTTACAATTGCAAAAACTGATATTGAAGAAGGTTCAGTTACAATTATTTTTCAAATTGTTGGTAAGACAACTCAAGATATGGATAAATTAAAAACAGGAGATTATTTACAAGATTTTGTTGGTCCTTTAGGTAATCCATCATGCTTAGATGGATATGAAGGTAAAAATGTTTGCGTTATAGGTGGAGGACTTGGAAATGCGATTGCTTATCCACAAGCTAAATGCTTACATGAAAAAGGTGCTATTGTAGATATTATTGCTGGGTTTAGAAATAAAGACATTATTATTTTAGAAGATGAAATGAGAGAAGTTTCTGATAATTTTTATGTAATTACAGATGATGGATCTAGTGGAAAAAAAGGCTTTGTGACAGATGTATTACAAGAACAACTTGATAAAGGGAAAAGATATGATCTTGTAGTAGCTGTAGGACCGCTTGTTATGATGAAAAGTGTGTGTGAAATGACTAGACCTTATGAAATACATACAGTTGTAAGTATGAACTCTATTATGATTGATGGAACTGGTATGTGTGGTGGTTGTCGTTTAACTTATGATGGAAAGATTAAATTTGCGTGTGTAGATGGGCCTGAATTTGATGGTCATAAAGTTGATTTTGATGAGGCAATAATGCGTAGTAAACAGTTTAAAAAAGCTGAACAACAATCTATTGAATATGCTTGTAAGTTAACTGGGGAGGTACATCGTGGTTAGAAATATGAGTTTAACAAAGGTCCCAATGCCAGAACAAGATCCTAATGTTAGAAACAAAAACTTTTTAGAAGTTACTACAGGGTATACACCTGAAATGGCAATAGAAGAAGCAAAACGCTGTATTCAATGTAAACAAAAACCATGTATGAAAGGATGCCCTGTTGGAGTTAAAATTCCTGAATTTATTGCACTGGTTGCGGAAGGAAAATTTGAAGATGCTTATCAAAAGATAGTTGAAACAAATTCTTTACCTGCAATTTGTGGTAGAGTTTGTCCTCAAGAAACACAGTGTGAAGGTGTTTGTATTCGTGGTATTAAAGGAGAACCAGTTGCGATAGGTAGATTAGAAAGATTTGTGGCTGATTATCACATGGAAAATTCTTGTGAAGTAGCTTTTAAAGTTGAGTCTAATGGTCATAAAGTAGCGATGGTTGGATCAGGTCCTGCTAGTTTAACTTGTGCAGGAGATCTTGCAAAACTTGGTTATGAAGTAACTATATTTGAAGCATTTCATGTACCTGGTGGAGTTTTAATGTATGGGATTCCTGAATTTAGATTACCGAAAAGTTTAGTTCAATCTGAAATAAACCTTTTATGTAAAAGTGGAGTGGACATTCAAACAAATATGGTTATTGGTAAAATATTAACTATAGATGAACTAATGGAAGATTATGGATTTGAGGCAGTATTTGTTGGTACAGGTGCAGGACTTCCAAAATTTATGGGAATACCAGGAGAAAACTATAACGGTGTTTTTTCATCAAATGAATTTTTAACACGTGTTAATTTAATGAAGGCATATAAGTTTCCTGATGTTGATACACCAGTAAATGTAGGTGAACGTGTAGTTGTAGTTGGTGGTGGAAATGTTGCGATGGATGCTGCACGTAGTGCAAAACGTTTAGGTGCTAAGGATGTTTATATTGTATATAGACGTTCTGAAAATGAGATGCCTGCTCGTTTAGAAGAAATCCATCATGCTAAAGAGGAAGGTATTATTTTTAAGACTTTAAATAATCCAACTGAAATTTTAGCTGATGAAAATGGATGGGTTACAGGAATTAAGATTCAAAAGATGGAACTAGGAGAACCTGATGCCTCTGGAAGAAGACGTCCAGTTGCAGTTGAAGGTGCAATTGAAGAGTTGAAGTGTGAAACAGTTATTATGGCAATTGGACAATCTCCAAATCCATTAATAAAAAATACTACTCCTGATATTGATACAGAATTTTGGGGTGGTATTATTGCAGATGAAAAGACTGGTGCAACATCAAAGCCTGGTGTATTTGCGGGTGGAGATGCTGTTACAGGAGCAGCAACAGTTATTCTTGCAATGGGTGCAGGAAAACAAGCCGCAAAAGCAATTGATGAATATATTAAGAGTAAATAGAATCTACCAATCGGTAGATTTTTTTTAGTATAATTTATATAAGATGAAAGGAAATAAATAATGCCACTTGAAATAGTAAGAAACGATATTGTAAATATGCAAGCAGATATTATTGTGAATACTGCAAATCCAAAAGCGACAATAGGATCAGGTGTTGATAGTGCAATTCAAAAAAAAGCAGGACCAAAATTAATAGAAGAAAGAAAACAAATTGGTGATATTAAAGTTGGAAAAGCTATAATTACTTCTGCATATAATTTAGATGCAAAATATGTTGTTCATGTTGTTAGTCCAATTTGGATAGATGGAAACCATGATGAAGAGTTTTTACTTAGAAACTGTTATAAAGAAGCATTAAATCTTGCAAAAAAGTATAATTGTGAATCAATTGCTTTTCCTTTACTTGCTACAGGGAATAATGAATTTCCAAAATCATTGGCATTACAGATTGCAATTAATGAAATTAGTAGATTTCTAATGGAAAATGATATGCAAGTTTATTTAGTTGTCTATAACAAAGAAGCTTTTGTACTATCTGAAAAATTATTTAGTTCTATTAAAAGTTATATAGATGAAAAATACATAGAAGAAAAAGCTTATGAAGAAAAAATATATGATAAATTACCAAGCAGATTACCTAGTTTTTCTAGTTTAGTTAGTAGTGGATTTAGAAAAGCTACTTTAGAAGAATGCACACAATATGATTATAGATTGGAAACCATTTTAGATAATTTAGATGCAGGATTTTCTGAAACTCTTTTAAAACTTATTGATGAAACAGGAAAAAAAGATTCTGAAATATATAAAAAAGCTAACATTGATAGAAGATTATTTTCTAAGATTAAAAATAATGTTGATTATAAACCATCTAAAACTACTGCACTTGCCTTTGCTTTAGCATTAGAACTTGATTTAAATGAAACAAAAGATTTTATAGCTAGAGCAGGTTATGCATTATCTAACAGCAGTAAATTTGATGTTATTATTGAATATTTTATTGAACATAAAAATTATAATGTTTTTGAAATAAATGAAGCATTGTTTGAATTTGATCAACCTTTAATAGGTTCATAAAAAATGTCGCATATAAAGCGACCTATCCCTCCTTCATTTTTAGAATAATAAAGATGTAAGGAGGGATTAACATGTTAGAGTTAGTATTTATATTAGATAGAAGTGGTTCAATGGCAGGTTTAGAACAAGACACAATAGGTGGATTTAATTCCATGATTGAAAAACAGAAAAAAGATAAAGGAGAGGTTTTAGTTTCTACAGTATTATTTGATAATTATTCTGAAGTTATTCATGATCGTATTCCAATAAAGAATGTACCTAAAATGGGCGAAGAAGAATATTACGTAAGAGGATGTACTGCATTACTTGATGCAGTAGGAGGAGCAATTACTCATATTGGTAAAGTTCATAAGTATGCAAGAAAAGAAGATGTACCAAAAAAAACATTGTTTGTGATTACTACAGATGGTATGGAAAATGCCAGTCAACATTATACTTATAAACAAATTAAAAAGATGATTACAAAACAACAAGATAAGTATGGATGGGAATTTTTATTCCTTGGGGCTAATATTGATGCGGCTAAAGAAGCAGGTAGATTTGGGATTCATAAAGATTTTTCAGTAAATTATCATTCTGATTCAGTAGGGACTTCATTAAATTATGAAGTATTAAATGAGGCAATTACTGGTATTAGAAAAGATTCTAAACTATCTAGAAATTGGAAAAAAAAAATCGATGAAGATTTTAAAAACAGAAAATAAAAGAGGCCATATCAAGATTATATATTGAAAAGATAGTTTATGTTATTTGTAATCTATCAACTTTAGCAAGAAATAATAAATAATGTAATGAAAATAAATATGGTATGAATTAAGTATAGTTTAAACATTTTCATTACTGGGTGTATGTGGAAAATGTAGCGAATATGAATAAAGGAAAGATGCTATAATGATATTTAAAGAAGCAATTAAAATTAGCGATATATAATTTAAATAAAATTCTTAAAATGAAGCGATATTAAGTAGAATCATTTTATCAAAGTAATAATATAGTCATTTATGTCTTGTAAGGAGGATGTTTATGGATATTAATTATTTAAAAGATTTAGATAATATTGAATTTGAGTTAGTACCATATAATAATTTGCAGTCAGAATACAATCTTGACAAAATTATTTTCGATTTAGATAGCAAAATTGATATATTATCAAGTAGAGCAGATAGTCTTGATTATATTATCGCTGTTGCCAGTGGGCTTGTTTGTGGTATGCTTGACGTTTTTTGGGTAGGAGATTTTGATTTAAATCAAGGAAGAGAAATAGCTAGTGATAAAATTGATGATTTTGTAAAGAAAATAGCTGAGAAGAAGAGCAAAAAAAAATTTAACGATTTGAGAAGTGCAGTAGAGTATCTTGAAGAAGCTTATAAAATACCTAGCGATGGTAATACGCCTGATTTTGGAGGAGGATTGCAACACCATTTAAGAGATTTTGCACATCACCCGACTATTGTAGGATTAGCATTTTCTTTGCTTACACAATTTACTTATAAATCTTATGGTACAGATGTAAATGGTATATTTTTGGTTGTTGATGTTCCTGAAAATAGTAAACTATTTATTGGAAAAGATATACCTGAAAAAATTTTAATGGGTTCTATTACTTGGTTTTATCATCTAGTGAGTGACATGGCAGGTTCTAGTAGTACTGCAGGAAAAACTGGAGGTACTGGAATACCTGGACCAATATTGGCACTTGCAAAGGAAATGTCAGCAATCCCTATTTTTAAGAATGTTAAAATTGGAGATAAATCATTGTCATTATTTTTATCAAAACTATTTAATGGTACTTTACTAACTAAACGTGATGAAAATGGGAAAATAATTAAGGATTCTGTTTTAAAATTTGATTTACGTGCTGAAATGGGTGTTGCAACAGAAATATCAAAACAAGCGGTTCCTGTTATTGCTAATGAATGTATCGTTAGAAGTTTTTATTTTATTCGTCATCTTGCATATGAAATGAAAGAAAGACAAGTGAATTCTATAGAGGATATGAAGCAGATTGATTGGAAAATGGTAAAACCTGCTAATAATCCAACTGTTGCACGAATGTTAACAATTGCTACGGGTGTATTCACAATGGTTGATGCAGGAGAAGCAATAGCATCACAAAAATATTGGGTTTCAATCAATTATATAGGAGTTGGAAGATTTGCAGTAGCAATAGGTTCTGATATTAATTGGTGTTTAAAAGCAAGAGATGTTAAGAAAATAAGAAATATGTATGAAAATATTCGACAAAATGCATTTAGAAAATATGATGATAATATTTATAAAAGGATAGGTACAGATATGGAAATGGATAAACTTGGATTGACATTGGAACAAACAGAGATTTTATATAATATTGAATATTATAAAACTTTGAATGACATCAACAACACAAAAAAATTAATTAATAATGAAGTAGTTAAAGAACTAAAAAATCAGTGGTTGTTAGAATGGAAAAAATATATGACAGCAGGATTTTCTAGCTTTTTACAAATTGAAGGAGCTGAGCTTCATTGGTATACTTTGGCTGAATTAAAGAAAAAAATATATGAAAACAATCCTTATGGAACTTGGTATAGGTTGGTTCTTTTGGAATCAATGTTATTTGAACCTTATTACCCTTTATCAGTTGAAGATGATAAAAATGGTAAAAAAGTACCATCAAAAAAATACAAGGGATTACGTTTTAAAAAAGCGGAAGGAGACAATTATCTTGACAGAATATTCTCTAGTATTTATTGCGAAGATGAATATGTAAAAAGACTTCGTAAAAGTTATGATAAATGCCTTTTTGAGTTAAATGAGGTTCGTAAAAATGTAATTAAAGCAATATCTATTACAGCAGTAATAACACTTGTTGTTACAGTGACAGCAGGAGCTTTTGCACCAGCTATTGCAGTAGCGTTAGTGGGATCAAATTTTGCGGGTTTAGCAGGTGCGGCTTTAACCAGTGCATGTTTAGCATACTTAGGAGGCGGTGCAATTGCAATTGGTGGAGCAGGTATGGCTGGCGGTATTATTGCTATCGTTGGTGGAGGAGCTGCTCTTGGCATAGGCGTTGGGGCTGGAGTAGGAGGAGCAGTCGGTGCTGTTGGATTGATTGGGAAGAAAAATGTAATTATGCAGTCTGCGAAGTTGCTTGTATCAGTAAGAGAAATTTTCTTGAATGATGAGAAAGATATTGAATTTTCAAATAGTGTATATGAAAAATATCTTTCAAACATTATTGAAATTGAAAATGGAATTACAGAATTGCAACTTAAAGCAGATGTAGCAAAAGATAAAGAGAAGAAAGAGTTAGTAAAACAAATAAAACAAGCAAGAGAATCTGTTGATGCTATGAAAATAGCAAGAAAGAATATGCTCAAATTTAAAAGTTCTTTTGAAATAGGTCTAGAAAATTCAAATTAAAAACTTTTAATTAACTACAATCTAAATAATATATGCAAAACTCTATAATAGTAGCAATAATTGAGCGATAATTATGTACTTTAATTAAAATAAATTATAAAGAGACTGTAACGAAATAAATGATCTAATAAAATAAAAAATGTATCAAGTCTTTAGAATAAACAATCTGAGTTCTGTCAAGAAGATATATGAAATATCTCTAAAATTACCTAGAGAGCAAAAAAAGACAGAAATTAATCTGTCTTTTTTTCATATAATACATGTGTATAAAATATATTGTTTTCAAATCTTGTAGATAATACTTTCCTATTAAAATCATTTTTATTAAAGTAAGGAAAATATGTATCCGCATCAAATTCTTCTTCTATTTCAGTTAGATAAAGTTTATTAGCTTTATCAATAAATTGAGAATATATATTTTCTCCTCCAATGATAAATAAATCTTCATTGATATTTTTTAGAGCTGTTTTAATATCGTTGTATATTTCAACACCATCTATTTTTAAGTTTTTATCTCTAGTAATAACTATATTTCTTCTATTAGGAAGTGGTCTTCCTATAGACTGGTATGTTTTTCTTCCCATTAATACAGTATGACCACTTGTTGTTTTTCTAAAAAATTTTAAATCACTTGGTATATCCCATATTAATTTATTATCTATTCCTAACTCTCTATTTTTACCTATTGCCGCAATGATTGATATATTCATTTTTCCTCCTACTGAGATATCATAAATGATATTTTTCCATGATGTTTATAGTCAATTAATTTAACATCTTTTAAATCTTTACTATTATCAAAATCAAAGAAATCTTTTACATCAGGATTTAACCATAATTTAGGTGCAGGTAAATCCTCTAAAGTATGATACCTATTTATTTGTTCTTTAATGCCATCTACTTGATTTACATAGATATGAGCATCTTTAATACTCCAATCAATAGTTCCTGGTTTTAAGTTACAAACTTGTGCTAGCATCATTAATAGTGTTGCATATTGAGTTACATTAAATGGTAAACCTAAAGGAACATCACAACTTCTTTGATGAACCCAGCAATTTAATTTTCCGTTTGTAACATCCCATTCACTTGACCATACACATGAAGGAAGTACTGCAGTGTCTAGATAATCATTTTGCCAAAGGCTCATAACCATTCTTCTATCATGTACATTTGTTTTTAAAGTGTTAATAAGGTTTTGAGTCATATTGAATTTTTTAACTATATAACCATAAGCAGTTCCTATAGTATGAGCCCACTCTTTACCAAAATCTTTTTTTATTTGTTTTTTAACTAATTCACCATTTTCTAAAACCATTTGAGTTGCTTCCCAAAATCCATTTTCATCAATTTCCCACTCATTCCAAATTTTTACATTTCTTTCTTTTAGCCATCTTACATCATTTGACTGTGCTTGATAAATCCATAACATTTCTAAAACAGCTTGTCTTATAAACAATTGTTTTGTAGTAAGAATAGGAAATTCTTTTTCTAAATCAAAATGAAAATGATGAGTTGGAATTTTTATAGTGTTAGTACCTGTTCTGTTTTCAACTTCAACACCTTCATTTAGTATTTTTTCACATAATTCTATGTAATCTTTATCCCACTTTGCCATATAAACCTCACTTATTGCCTATATTATCAACTTTAACATGTATTTTCAATTAAGGTTAATATTATTTGAGAATATATATTTATAAAAAAGATTAATCTAATGATTAACCTTTAATTAATAATAATTATCTTAATACTTTTTGTTTGGAAGAAGTATAAATTTTAAACCAATCAATATGTTCTAATTTTATATCAAATGCATCAATTGCTTCTTTTATTCTTTCTATTTTTTGGCTACCTACAATAGGCATTGCTTTCATAGGATGATACATTAACCATGCATATACCATAGTTGAAACAGTAGTATTATATTTTTTAGCTAAAGTATCTAATACTTTTCTTGAATTTACATAAATATCTTCTGTACTAGTGAATAATAATCCACCACTAATAGGAGACCAAATCATTGGAGGAATTTCTTTATAAGTTAAATAATCAATCATACCAGATTCAAAATGTTCAAAACATTGAGGATTAACTTCAATTTGATTTGTAACAAGTGTATTTCCAACAGCTTTATTTAAACATTTGAATTTCATTGGATCAAAGTTACTTACACCAATTTCTTTTACTAAACCCATTTTCTTTAAGTCTATTAAAGCTTTTGCGACTTCATTAAAGTCAATACAAGGATCTTCTCTATGGATAAGATATAAGTCAATATAGCCACAATTCATGTGATCGATGCTTTTTTTACATGAAGCAATTATTCTATCGTATCTTGAATCATAATATCCAAAAGGAATATCTTCACTAAAATCTACTGTAATATTTGTTTTAGTTACTATTTCCATCTTTTCTCTTAATTCAGGTTTAAGTTTTAAAGCTTTTCCTAGTTGTATTTCAGCTTCACCTTTACCATAAATTTCAGCTGTGTCGTATGTTGTGATTCCTAATTCTAGTCTATCTTCAATAAATTTTACCAACTCTTCAGGAGTTAGATTCCATTCTGTCAGTCTCCAAAAGCCTTGTATAATTCTTGAAAATGATAAATTATTTGATAATTTTATTCTTTGCATATTATTTTTCTCCTTAAGTAAATAATAACACAATAAAAAACACAAAATATTTATATTCTGTGTTTAAATCAGTAACATTTTTTACATGGAGTAAATCCCCAAGCTTCAGCTTCTTCGATAGTAACTTGTATTGGATCTTTCATATTACTACAACTTGACTTAGAATGGTATTTTGTTCCACCATGTACTGGTATCCAAACTAACCAATCATTATATTCATAACTTTCATAAACTTCATAATGTTCAACTTCTTGATAACTCTCCTCGTAAGGATATTCTTGTGTGTCTTCAATATAATCATATTGTTCTATTTCATTAATTTCAACAGTATCAATGTTAGTGCTAGTTTGTTTAACATTATTTGTTTTATCTTCTATTTTTTTTAGTACGCTATAATAAACTATGATTTCAGCATCAGTATTAAATATAGAATTTTCATCAAATTCTATTATGTCATTTAAATCAGAATCATTAATAGAAACATTAATAACGCTACCTTCATCAAAGCTTTTTAAATCATCAACTTCTTTTGGTAATACCTTAACATTAGTAAAACCTTTATCTTTAAACAATTGCTCAACTTCATTATATGGTTGTCCAGTAGTTTCGATGTCTGATATAGAGATATTTATTGTGTTGTCTATACTCTTCTCACTATCATCAATCTCACTATTTAAATAATTGCTTACATTTGTTTCTATTTCTGTTTTAGATGAAATAGTTTCTTCTACATTATCTTCGCTAATCATTGCGCCTATAAAAGAAAGCGATAAAAATGATACTATAAAAAAAGATACTATTTTTTTGATTATACGCATATTATTATTTCCTATATGTAATTTATATGTTAATTGTAACATATCATTTTGTAATAATTTTTATTTAAATAAAATAAATCTGTATAATTAAGTTATGGTGATAAAACAATGAAAATAATGCATATATCAGATTTACATTTAGGAAAAATTGTAAATGATATTAACATGATTGAAGATCAAAAATATGTTCTTGAACAAGTGTTAGAAGTAATCGATATTGATAAGATTGAAGTTTTACTTATTGCTGGAGATATCTATGATAAATCTAATCCTTCTTTAGAATCAATGGATTTATTTAATAATTTTTTAAATGAATTATCTAAGAAAAATATAAAAACATTCATTATTAGTGGAAATCATGATTCAAGCACTAGATTAGAGTATTTATCTAGTTTTTTAGAAGAATCAAATATTTTTATATCTAAATCTTTTGATGGAAGTCTTAGTAAATATGAATTAGAAAACAATATAAATATATATTTGTTACCGTTTTTTAAACTTTCTCAAGCAAGAAATTATCTTTCTAAAGATTTTAAAAATTATGATGAAGCAATGATAGAAATTATTAGTAATGCAAATATTGATAAAAACTCTATAAACATTTTAGTAGCTCATCAATTTGTAAATGGCGCAAAAACTTGTGATTCTGAAGAAATAATTATTGGTGGCTTAGAAGGTATAAGCTATGAAGTTTTTAAAGATTTTGATTATGTTGCTTTAGGACATCTTCATAGGCCTCAAAAAATTATTAAAGATACTATTAGATATAGTGGAACCTTATTAAAATATAGTTTTTCTGAAATTAATGATAAAAAATCAATAACTATAGTAAATATTAATGATGATATAAAAATAGAAACTAAAGAGATAGAAGTATTAAGAGATATGAAGGAATATAAGGGAAGTTATGAGTACTTAAGTAGTATTCCTTATACTGAAGATTATGTAAGAATAGTTCTTACAGATGAAGAAGTATTACCTGATTCAAGAATAAACTTATCTTTTAACTTTCCTAATATGATGAGATTTTCTGTTGAAAATAGTAAAACTAATTTTGATTTAAATATAAAAGAAATAGAAAAATTAGAGAATTTATCACCAATAGATTTATTTAGAAACTTTTATTTAATGCAGAATAATGATGTAGAACCAAGTGAAAAACAACTTAAAATAATTAATGATTTAATAATAGGAGAAGATATTTGAAACCATATAAATTAGAAATGTCCGCATTTGGGCCATATGGAAAAGTTGAAACAATTGATTTTTCAAAATTTTATGAAGATGGATTGTTTTTAATAAGTGGTGATACTGGAGTTGGTAAAACTACAATTTTTGATGCGATTTCTTTTGCGTTATATGGAGAGTCTAGTGGAGGAAAAGATAGAAGGGCATCAAAGTCATTTAGAAGTGATTATGCAACTTTAAATGATGAAACATATGTTGTTTTTAGTTTTTATCAAAAAGGTAATAAATATGAAGTTTATAGAACTTTAGAATATGAAAGAGCTAGTAAAAGAGGGGATAAAACTGTTTTATCTAAAGCTAATGCAATATTAAAAGATTTTTCTACTAATGAAGTATTTGAAGGGATTAATATAGTTAATGAAAAAATTATTGAAATTATTGGACTTGATAGAAACCAGTTTTCTCAAACAATGATGATAGCTCAAAATGATTTTTTAAAAATATTAAATAGTAACTCTAAAGAAAGAAGTGAGTTATTAAAGAAAGTATTTAATACAAGTTTATATAGTAATATACAAGATAGACTAAAAGAAAAAGATAGTTATTTAAATCAAAAACAACAAGCTATAAAAAACAACATAAAAACAGTTTTTGATAAATTAGAAATTTATGATGAAGTAACAGTAGCTATCACAAATGAAACTATTAATAATCTTGAAGAATTAATTAAAAAAATTAAAAATGAAAATAAAGATATTGATAAATTAATTAATAAAACACAAAAAGAATATGATGAATTAAATGGGAAAATATTAGAATCAACAACTATTAATAAATTAATTAATGATTTAAATGAGAATAAAAATAATTTAAAAATATTATTAGAAAGTAATAAAGATATTGATGTAAGAAAAAATAATTTATTATTATCTAAAAAATCTAAAGAAATTAAAGTATATGAAGATATTAAAAAATCATCTTATATGATGTTAGAAAACAATAAAACCAATAAAACAAAATTAAAAATAAAAATTAAAGATTTAGATGAAATATTTGAAAAAATAAAAGTTGAATATGATTTGTTGGAATCTAAAAGAGAGATATTGTCAAACCATAAAGAAGTCGCAAATGAATATGAGAAACTTATTCTTTTAATTGATAAATATAAAAAAATAGTTAAAGAAAATGAAATAAATAATAATAGTTTAATTAAAGAAACTAAAAATTTAAAAAATGAAATAGATAGACTTTCAAATATGAAAGAATCATTTTATCTTAATCAAGCAGGTATTCTAGCAAGAGAGTTAAAAGAAAATGAAAGATGCCCAGTATGTGGTTCTTTAGAACATCCTTTTCCTGCACCTTTTAATGATGAAATTTTTAATAAAGAAGATATTGATTTATTAGAAAAAAAGATAAAGGAAATAGAAATTAAATGTAATAGTTTAAGTAATACTATTTTGATTAATGGAAATAATATTAAAGAGATAGAATCTAGATTTAATGAAAACAAGGTAAAAATGGAAGATATTAAATCAAAATATAAAATAATTCATGATGAGATTAATAAACTTGAATATTATATATTTGATATTAATAAACAATATCAAGTACAAAACAATGAACTAATATCATTAAAGAGTGAACACCAAAGTTTATTAAAACAAATAAAACAAAATGAAGAAAAATATGAAACTGATGAAAAACAATATAATGAAATATTAAATAAAACATTTAAAGATGAAGAAGAATATAAAAAATATTTAATAGATGATAATGAAATGTCTTTATTAGAAAAATCGATTAAAGAATATGAAGATAATGTTTTAAAATATAAAACCAATATTTCTACCTTAGAAAATCAAACAAAAGATAAAAGTATTGTAGATGTAGATAAATTAAAAGATAACTTATTAGAAATTAAAAAAGTGTTAGATGAATATAATACTAAGCACAAAAATAATGAAATATTAATCAATAGAAACAAAGAATACTATGATGATCTTTTAAAGTATAGTAAAAAATATGAAAAAGTAATTAATGAGTGGAAAGATATTCATGAATTATCAATTTTAGTTAATGGTCAAATGACTAATAGTGCAAAAATAACTTTAGAAGCATATGTACAAAGATATTATTTTAAACAAGTTGTTTATTCCGCAAGTAAAAGATTAAATGAATTATCAAAAAGTAATTTTAGATTAAGAGTTAAAGAAGGGGCAAAAGATTTAAGATCTCAATCAGGATTAGATTTAGAAGTGTTTGATAGTAATACAGGTCTTTATAGAGATGTTAGTACTTTAAGTGGAGGAGAATCATTTATGGCTTCATTATCTTTAGCTTTGGGATTATCGGATGTTGTTTCATCAATGAGTGGACAAATAAGAATTGATTCAATGTTTATAGATGAAGGTTTTGGAACATTGGATGAAAACTCATTAAAACAAGCCATAGAGTTATTAGTGTCTTTAGCAGATGGTAAAAGGTTAGTTGGTATAATATCACATGTATCAGCCTTAAAAGAGAGAATTGATAATCAAATTATTATTAAAAAAGATATATATGGAAGTTATATAAAAGGGGATAAATAAAATGATTAATATTGCAGTTATTGGTTTAGGAAACATATCTAAAAGAGTTATAGAAGGCATCAAATTTGTAAAAGATGCAAAGCTGTATTGTGTTGCTAGTAGAGATATAAATAAAGCTTTAAACTTTAAAGAAAAGTATGATGCTGAAGTTGCTTATGGTAGTTATGATGATGTTTATAAAGATAAAAATATTAATTTAGTATATTTATGTACTCCTAATCATTTACATTATGACCAAATAATGTCATGTTTAAATAATGGAAAACATGTTATTTGTGAAAAGCCGATGGTTAGTAGTATTAAAGAAATAAATGAATTATTTGATTATGCAAAAAGTAAGAATTTATTTTTAATGGAGGCAGAAAAAACTGTTTTTACAAACTTACATAAAGAACTTAAAAAAGTGCTTAAAAGTGGAGAAATAGGAGAAATTATATCAATAAGAGCTGATTATTCATATAATGTTTCATATTTTAACTTTCCTAAAAATCATTGGGTTTTTGATGAAAAATATGGAGGGTGTTTAAAAGATGTTGGTGTATATCCTATATGTTTTTCTAATAGTATTGCAGATTCTAAAGTAAAAAATGTAATAGGAAAGAAATATATTAACGATGAATTTAAGTGCGATTTTGGTGGAATTGGAATTATTGAATATGAAAATAGAATAAAGGCTATTATTGAGTGTTGTTGGTTTTATGATTCTATTGATAGGGGATATGCAGTTATTTTTGGTACAAAAGGAAAGATACATGTACCAAATTATTGGAAAGGTAATAAGTTTAAAATTATATTAGATAATAAAAAAATAAAAGAAATAGAAGTAAAACAAAATAGCGATTTTGAAGGTGAAATTCAAGAAGCTGTAGATATGATTAAAAATAATAAAATAGAAAGTCCAATAATGAGTAGAGAAAAAACTATTGAAATAATGAAAGTTATAGAAGAAATAATATCTTGAGCACATCTCTTGTTAGTTGATACTAACTATGAAAAAATAAGATTAAGAAAAGAGGTGTGCATATGAAATATGTAGATATGATGAAAAAACGTCGTAGCAGATATGATATAAATAATAAATTAACAGTCAGTGAAGATACAATTAAGGAATTATTTAAAGATGCAGTTATATATACTCCATCCGCATTTAATTCTCAATCTTCAAGAATACTTGTTTTATTACAAGGTAAACATGAAGAACTTTGGGATTTAATTACAGAAGAGATAAGAAAAGTAGCTCCTAAAGAAGGTTTTGAGAGAACTGTAAATAAAATGAATAGCTTTAAAGCGGGTTATGGAACAGTATTGTTTTTTGAAGAAATGGATATAGTTAAAGAATTACAAGATAAATTTCCTTTATATGCAAAAAACTTTGAGATTTGGTCTGACCAAAGTAATGGAATGCTTCAATATAATATTTGGACAGGACTTGCAAATTTAGATTTAGGAGCATCATTACAGCATTATAATCCTGTAATTGATGAAGCTGTAAGAGAAAAATATGGTTTACCAAACTCTTGGAAATTAATGGCTCAAATGCCATTTGGTGGCATTAATAGTGAACCTGAACCATATGATGTATTAAATCTTGGTGAAAGAGTGTTAATAAAGTAAAAAAAACGAGATTATTTGTATAAAACAAAAATATATTCATGGGCTAAAAGATAGAAGTTATAACTTTTAGCTTTTTTTAACCAATAATCAGTTGATTTACAATTGTGTTGCTCTTTAATAATAATTTCTTTTAGTGTAAAACCATTTTTTATAAATATTTGCATTGTATAGAAGCCCAAAGGGACGACATTTCTATTTTTTCTTATATCACCAATCATAAATGTACAGTAATGATGTGTTTTTAAAACACGATAAAGCTCTTTACTAACTTTGTCCATATGTAATAAAAAAACATTATGTTCTAAGTTTGATAAATCATCTTTAATGTTATTGCTATATTTTATGGCATTGGCATATGGAGGATGAGTACAGATAAAATCTATTGAATTATTTTTTAACATATGAAGATTTTTAGCATCACCTAATATTAATTTTGTTTTTACTTCGTTATTACAATTGAAATTGAGTCTTTCTTTGCAAATGTTAAGTGCATTGTTGTTAATATCAATACCAATAGAATTTCGATTTAATAATTTTGATTCTATAAGTGTTGTGCCAGAACCAACAAAACAGTCAAGTACAATGTCTTTTGGTTTTGTATATTTTAAAATCAAGTTTTTTGGAATATGTGGAGACCAATTTCCTCTGTAGTCGCCTTTGTGAGTTGACCAGTTTCCTCTTTTAGGGAAACTCCATAAAGTAGTATTTTGTAGTTTATAATAATCCATAATAACACCTCGTATTATAAATATATGTAAATAAAGTGTTTTTCCTATTATTAAGTATTTTTATAATTTTGTTTATATTCACCTAGGAAATTAGCATAGTAGTATGATAGAATAACCATGAAATAGGAAGGAGTTTTTTAATGGCAAAGAAAAAAAATCTAGTATTAAGTCCAGTAGTCAAATGGGTTGGTGGCAAAAGACAGCTATTGAATGAAATAATTCCTATGATACCAAAAAAATATTCAACTTATTACGAACCGTTTCTTGGTGGAGGTGCAGTTCTTTTTAACTTGCAGCCAAAAAAAGCTGTTGTAAATGATTTCAATGGTGAATTAATAAATGTTTATAATGTTATTAGAGATAAACCAGAAGAATTAGTTGAAAATTTAAAAATACATAAAAAAAATAATACATCTGAATATTTTTATGCAATAAGAGAATATGATAGAGATACAGGTCTTTATGAAAAATTGACTTCAGTAGAAAAAGCCGCAAGAATTATTTATTTAAATAAAACTTGTTATAACGGATTGTATAGAGTAAATTCTGCAGGACATTTTAATACTCCTTATGGTAGATATAAAAATCCAAACATTGTTAATGAACCTGTTGTAAAAGCGATGTCAAAATATTTTAATGAAAATGATATTACTATAAAAAATTGCGATTTTAGAGATGCCCTAAAAGGTGTAAGAAAAGGTGCTTTTGTTTATTTGGACCCACCATATATGCCAATATCTACTTCTTCTTCATTTACTGGATATACTGAAAATGGATTTGATGCTGATATGCAAATTGAGTTAAAAAAAGTTTGTGACAAATTGAATGAGAAGGGAATTAAATTTTTACAATCTAACTCTGACTGTGAGTTTATTCGTGAGTTATATAAAGAATATAATATTAAAATTGTTAAAGCTAAAAGATTTGTTAACAGTAAAGGAAATTCAAGAGGAGAAATCAATGAGGTGCTAATATATAATTATGAGCAAAAATAAAAAAATATCGGCTAATGAAGCGTGGGAGAAAATTTTAGAAAAATATGACATTGTAAACAACATTAAACAAAATGGTATTTTTCATATTAAAGCTTCACAAATTAAAGAGTTTAAAGAACCTCGATTAATGGCTAAATGGGATAGTTCTGAACAATTACCAAATGCCCTAAAACGTAATAAAATTAATATATTACCTGATAGTAGAAGTTCATATGTTTTAGGTGATTTTCTTTTGTATCAAGATATTCCAGAATTAGAAGAACATGTTACAAAGATGACTTCTATAGAGCTTCCTGAATATGAAAGTATTGATATAGATAATATTAACTCTGAATCAATAGCAATAAATGTTTTAGTATTATCTAAAATATTAGATAACTTTTTATGTACTGAAGAAAATGAAACTACATTTAACGGGCGTATGGGAACAGGAAAATTTGAGTTTGATGTAGATACATATCGAGGTAAAAAGCAACATATTGTAGTTAATAATGCTCAATGTGAAATTGATGGTGGTTTTGAGAACCCTGACTCTATAGTTATAATGGAAGCGAAAAACGTTGTATATCCTGATTTTCATGTAAGACAGCTTTACTATCCTTACAGATTATGGAAAGCTAGAGTAAATAAACCGATTAGACTTGTATTATCTATATATTCAAATAAAATTTATCGTTTATTTGAATATGAATTTACAGATATAAATGATTATTCATCAATAAGACTAATAAAAAATAAAAATTATTCACTTCAAGATACACAAATAACTCTTGAAGAATTAATAGAAGTTAGGAATAATACAGAAATAAAATATGATGATAATCAAATTGACAAGAAACTTCCGCCATTTATTCAAGCAGATTCATTTGAACGGGTTATTTCACTTTTAGAAAATATTTATGATAACCCAATGAATGATGAAGAAATTGCTGATTTAATGCTTTTTGGTTCTAACACATATGGTGGTAAACCTACATATAGACAATCTCAGTATTATTACAATGCTGGAAAATATTTAGGTTTATTTGAAAAAAAACGAAATGAAGATAATGAATTAAAAACAACTTTAACAAGTTTAGGAAAAAAAGTGTATAAAATGCAATATAAAGAAAGACAATTAACATTAGTTTCTTTAATTTTAGAGCATCAAATTTTTGCAGAGTTTTTCGACACGATTATTGAAAGTGGTGGAGAATTACCTGAAAAAGAAGTTATTAAAACAAGAATGAGAGAATTAAATGTATGTAATGAGCCACAAATTGATAGGAGATCTACCTCGGTGAGATCTTGGCTAAAATGGATATTTAATTTAACTAATTTATGATAATAATTCGATAAAAAAACTGCAATTATTTTGCAGTTTTAATTTGTCCATAATTCAAAGCATTGTCCAACATGTTCTGGAATATGTGCATCACTTGCAAGCATAATCTTAACACCTTTATTAAGTAGAAGTTCTTTAAGTTCTTTACTTAAGCCTGGATCTTTATGGTTATATCTATAATAACAACCAAAGTTATTTTCTAGATATAAATCTTTTTCTAAAGCTAAATCAGCAATTTTATTGTATGTTTTTGTTAAATCATATGTTGGATAGATATTAAATAATTTTATGGTATCTGGATGAGCTACTTGAGTAAACATATCACTTTCCATAAGTTTTATAATTTGATTGTAATATTCTTTGTATATATCATCTGTATCATAAACATTCCAAAGTAGTTCTCTTGAAAAATTTTCCATATCATACAATAAACCATAAACTGAATGTACTGCACCAACTATAAAATCAAATTTATCTTTATAATTATTAAGAATGTTTCTAGTTTCCTCTTCTTTTTGGCTAGTGTAGCAAACTTCTAAACCAAATTTTACTTCTATTGGATATTCTTTTTCTCTTGCAAGCTCAATTAGTTTTAAATAATCTTCAATATTATCTTTCGACTTTTTTAAAAACCATTCTTCTTGAACTTTTGCGGCATTTTTAACGTTTTTATATATTGGTCTAAACTCAATAAATCTATGAGTATGATCTAATATTTGAATACATTTAATGTCTTTTTTTATAGCCACATCAATAAATTTTTCTAAATATTCAATAGTAAGAGGTCCATTCTCTAAGTGTATATGTCCATCAATCATTTTTTATCAAAATTATAAGTAGAAACTCTTATCATTCCTGGAATTTGTTTAATTCGATTTAAAATAGTGTCATCTACTACTTCAGCTATATCAACCATTGTATAAGCTAATTCATTTTTTGATTTATTTATTAAATTTTCAATATTTACATTTGATTGAGATAATGAATCTGAAATCTGTGTTAACATCTTTGCAACATTTTTATGAATACAACAAATTCTTACATTTCCATTAATGTCCATATGACAATCAGGTAAGTTTACTGAATTAGTAATATTCCCTCTTTCTAGATAATCCATTGTTTGTTTTACTGCAAGTAAAGCACAATTATCTTCACTCTCTTCAGTAGATGCTCCTAAGTGAGGAAAGATTAATACTTTATCATTACCAATAAGTTTTTGAACAGGGAAGTCAGTAATATATTTACTGATTTTTCCTGATTCAAGACCTTCTAATAATGCATCAGTATCAACTAAACCATCTCTAGAAAAGTTTAAGATTTTAACATTTGGTTTCATTCTAGAAATAATATCAGCATTAAGAATATGTTTTGTTTTATCATTCAAAGGAATATGAAGTGATATAAAAT
>FZPS01000155.1_pt105 | contig 24079 bp, 29 predicted proteins | sample 1817821 | NCBI WGS metagenome assembly FZPS01 (sample SAMEA104158645, study PRJEB21678) | metagenome | place: Germany | collected 2015-04-21 | reverse complement strand
TAAGCAGGTCTATACAATATTCTCGAGTATCGTTTTGGTAGGAAGAGAACTGTAAGTTTTCATGTAAGTTTTACTTCAGTTATCTCATTGTAAAAACGCCAGTTTTATGATAGAATGATGACTATATTATGATTAAATTTTGCCGTATAACACTTATTTTTCTTTTGGTAGTTGCGTTTGCCTTGGCTACAGGTTGCGCAAATGAACCTGAACCAGCACAAGAATCGGTTGTAGTCGTTACCCCGGAGACGACAGAAGTGCCGGTTGAAACGAAAGACTCGGAAATAGAAGAGAAGCCCGAATTGGTATGGAGCCACAAACACGAGAATAATATCCATAGTGTAGCCGCAACCGGCGAAACTGTAGCTATAGGGGAGTATAAAGTAACTTACATTCACCATCTCTCGGATGGTTCGCTGATGAATGTTTTAATACATGAGCATGCAGTGGAAGATACGGAGTTCTCCGCTGATGGAACAGTTTTAGGTGCAGGCCAGGGATATTACGGTGTGCTTCTTTCGGAACTTACGGATAATACCGAACCGCAGACCGTTGGAAGCGGACACAACAGCCGCCTCGCGTTTTCTCCCGATGGTCTTTATATAGCGACAGGTAATCGCGATGGGGTCGTTTGGATTTGGGAGCTTGGCGGTTTAACCCAGACGGACGCTCTTGAAAACCCTGATGTTGCAAACAAGGCGGTTACTAATAGGTGGCTGCTCGCCATTGATTATCATCCATCAGGCAAACTGCTGGCAGCTACACATATTGACGGCACCATCTATATCTGGGATATTGAGAAAAAAGAAGTAATCCGGTCACTGCAATATGGTGCCGATGTAACAGCAAATAATACGTTTCGTTTTTCACCAAACGGCAGCGAAATGGCTTATGCAGTAATGGATAGCGGTGAACACTTGATTCGACTGCTTACAGTTGATGACGGTGAAGTAATACGTGATATTGTCGTGCCAGAACGTGTTATGAACCTGAATTTCTCTCCCGATGGCAGGTTGTTAGCAGTTGCATCCCGCCAGGCTACAACTATATGGGATGTTGCCTCCGGGGAGTTGATCTATACATTAAATCAGACCATAACTCCCCCCGACAATACACCGATCGCGTTAACATTCACGCCCGACGGAGGACATTTAGCCGTCGCACGCTGGGATGGAACAATCGAGTTGTGGCGGCTTCCCGGGGCTGAACCGATAGCTCCTCCACCAGTCGATATGCGCATGCCTCCACCCTTGCCTGGCGATGTTTTATTTGACACCGGCAGCGCGGAGTTAAAGCAGGAAGCGTTTGTCGAGCTTGAAGTGCTCGCGGAAGAGCTCTATGCCAACTTTACGAAAGCCACAATCACATTTGTAGGACATACTGACAGTCGGGGCGATGCGCAGAGCAACCTTCAACTTTCAATGGACAGAGCGCAGGCGATTAAAGATTGGTTCCAAAGCTGGGCTGATAAAAAGGGATATAGCGAATGGGTATTGCTTGTCGATGGAAAAGGTGAAACTGAACTGAAAGTGCCTGATGTCGATGTTGAAAGCAACTTCCTTAATGATGCCGGTGCACTAAACCGTCGCGTAGAAATAGAAATTGAACCTTAGGAGTAAGAAAAATTTTAAGTGAAAAGGAGAGGTATATCATGAAAAAGTTAATCTTTATCTTTTGTCTTGTCTTGGTTTGTACCCTAACCGCATGTAGTAGCGAAGCTAAGCCAAAAGAGCCAGTTACCAACGAAACCACTAGCCACTCGATTGCTGAATCTGAAACTCAAGCTACAAAAACACCAGTAGAACCTGAAAATCCTGACGATGCATACCAACCTGAAAGAGCTTTACCAGAAGGTTTACCGGTTTTTCCAGGTGCGGTTCTTACGTTTGACACACAAGTATGGGCGGCTGAAGGGACGGCTTGGATGTGGATGTATGAGGAAGCCGGTAGTGCGACTGAGATTGCTGATTTTTTCAAAACTGAGCTTGAAAAGTTGGGTTTTGAAATTGATAAAGTATTTGCAGACCGTGAAGAGGTCTATGTTGCTGACACAACGGGTACAGTGAGTCTCGGGTATTCAGCTGATGAGACGGAAGACATGAATCAACTTGGTTACATGATTACAGTCAATCTTGATGCATGGGATAACAGGTAATTTGTAAAGAAAAACAAAGAAAGAAAAGATTATCTATTCTTTGTTGAGGCTATATATTCCGAATTAGAGGGTGGTCGCTATAAGGCCACTACGTTGCAATCACAAGAGCTAAAGGACTTATATGTTTCGCATTACCTAGCTAATGCTTTGACTCCTCGCATTCTACTACCTGCAAACACCACAAGAAAAAAACTAAAAGAAATATTGCTACGTCTACATATTGAAAATTCAGAGAGATCTGATTCAGATATTATGGAAGAGGCAATCGAAGAGTTGGCAGATTTTTTTGCAGTTTCAAAGTTTGCAGCAAAACTCCGCGCCATCGAACTTGGCTTTTCGCAGGCACAAGGGGTTTGGAATTATCTAAACGGCACCTATTTACCTAGTTTTTCATTTAAGGCAACTGCTCTCAATAAGGATGAAAGTTATATCATCGATATAAGAAATGCCTGTTATGAGGCAAGTTTTGATGTCAGCTTTAAAGCTAACCTTGAGAAAGGCGACTTTATTTATGTTGACTATATGTACTGTATCAATGATGAAAAATACGTAGAAAAATCTGCAGATGGGAAATGCACCCTAACATCTTATGCTAGACAGCATGTCGATGAATGTTGTATTAAATTTAAGCAAAAATTTAAAATAACAAAAACACAAGGCGATGCCTATTATACCCAATGTTCCCTTTGCAGAGATATAGATGCATCTTCTTATTGTGAATGTACTTACATTGAAGATGAAGATAATCAAGACGTAGTACAGCGTGCAATAGAATTGAAAAAACTAAAAGAAGAAGGAGAACGCATTACAGGAATATTACGATCACTACCGATGTCTTTTTCAGGGACTCTGGATGCCCATATGAAGCGTCTTAAAAAAGAAGATGGTACAAAGATGACTAATCTTGAGTTAGCGCTTAGAACAGGATTAAGTGATCGATATATTCAAGACCTTCGCAAAGAAGAAAAAAATGTAAGTTATGAAACTGTCTGTGCCATTTGTATTGGGCTTCACCTACATCCCAAATTCAGTAACGATCTCATTAAGAAATCACGCAATGATTATCCATTAACAGAAGAAGGTTACTTTGGTCAATTTCTCATCGAACATCACTATATGGAAACACTAGATTTATGTAATGAAAAGTTAAGAGAAATGGGCTATAAAACGTGGGGCAAGGATTTATAAAAAAGTAAAAAATAATTAGACCAAAACCGGAACTCTTACTTCTGGTTTTGATTACGTAATTGCAAGGCTTTATGACCAGTAATGGTTGTAAAGCCTTTTTTTTACGCTCAAAAACCGGAACTCGCAGTTCTGCGAAGGAAATCTTGTTTCAAATTATGATGTTAATAGAAGCTGAAAACTTCTAATAAACCAGTCTCAAAGTCCGAGATGCGCATTAGGACGGCGGGATGCATAGAGAGTTCAGAACACAGTGATAGAGACTGTGTTTGGAATGAAGATGCACCCACCGTAATTTCGTGCGCTCTTTTTTAGGACAAGCGAAGTTTGTGGTCATCTTATCCGCAGGCTCTTTTGCATTCCGCCACCCATTACTGGGACGGAAAGGAATGCAAAATGAAAATACGAGTTTTATATGAAGACAACATCAAAAACGGTCACAAGAATTACACCACAATTGAAATTCCAGATGGAGATTACAGCGTCATGCTGGATATCGACTATGCGCAACGTCTTGAAGAAGCAAAGCCTGAAAAGAAGGCGGAGGTGAAACGCTGCGAGACTGTCCAGGAAATGTTCGACCTCATGAACAACAAGGAATACAACCAATGGCGCCGCTACCATAGGCATCTTGGTAATCCCAAGACACCTTATCGAAAAGATGATGAGGTTGAAATAGATGTCATGGATACTTTCGCTGATAACTCTCAGGAGATAGAACGCAATCACCAAGATGAGTATGAGTCTGTCTGCCAATGGATACGTACTGCTCTTGTTAAAAAACAGGATTGGGCAGATATGTTTATCGCAGTACGTATTGACGGCATGTCGATTCGAGAATATGCCAGTTCCATCGGTGCAAGTGAGAACAACATTACCCAGAAGTTAAAGCGAGCTACACAAAAATTAAGAAAAGAAATTGAAAACCGTCAGATTTGACCTTCTCCCAAGGCTACTAGGTAGGAGGTCAAGACCTCAAAAAAAACACAAGGAGGTAATTCGAATGGAATTACAAGTTTATAAAAATGCAGAGTTCGGCTCTGTACGTACTACAACGATTGGCCGTCAACCTTATTTTGTTGGCAAGGATGTAGCTGAAATACTTGGCTACTCAAACACAAAGGATGCTATTTCATCCCATGTTGATGAAGAAGACAAGACCATCATCCAAAGGTCGGAAATAACGACCTTTGAAATACCGAATAGAGGCTTAACAGCTATCAATGAATCCGGTCTGTACAGTCTCATCCTCTCAAGCAAAATGCCGAATGCTAAAAAGTTTAAACGCTGGGTCACCAGTGAAGTACTCCCTGCTATTCGCAAACATGGACTTTATGCAACAGATGATTTAATCGCAAATCCAGATCTTGCCATTGCTGCATTTACTGCATTGAAAGTGGAACGAGAAAAGAACAAGGAATTGATGGCAGCTGTTGCGATTGGTCAACAGCAAATTGCTGAGATGAAACCCAAGGCTACTTATTATGATGTGGTTCTTAAATGTAGGGATGCAGTCAATATCTCTGTGATTGCCAAAGATTACGGCTGGAGTGCCATGCGCATGAACGAATACCTTCATGAAAAAGGGATTCAGTTTAAGCAAGGTGATATTTGGCTTCTTTATCAAAAGTATGCTCCAAACGGATATACCAAAACCAGTACTCACATTTACGAAGATAGCAAAGGTATCCAACATACGAAAGTGCATACCAAGTGGACACAAAAAGGCAGACTCTTTATCTATGAACAGTTGAAAGCAGATGGTATTTATCCGCAGATTGAGATGGAGGTGTGATATGGGAATCAAAATGAAAAATGCAGAAGGTTATAATGACCCAACTCCCCATAAAGCACTTAGCAATATCACCCGTGAGGAAAAGGCAGCAGCAAAAGCTGCCTTTAAGCCCCTTGTCTATATTTGCTCTCCTTTTAGTGGCGATATTGAAAACAACAATAAGCGCACACGAGCATTTTGCCGTTTTGCTTTAGATAAGGGCAATATCCCGCTTGCTCCTCACCTTCTATTTCCTCAGTTCATGGATGACAGCAATGAACAGGAACGTGACCTTGCTATTTTCATGGATATTATCCTGATGGGCAAATGCCAAGAGGTCTGGGTTCTAGGTGATGTGATTTCAAGGGGCATGAGTATTGAAATTGAAAAAGCAAAGAAACGCAGACAGCCGGTTAGATACTTTAATAAAGATTTTGAGGAGGTAGAGTCTCTATGAAGATAGCATACGGCAACAGCCGAATGGATAAAAAGTGGAAAAACACAGACATCAGCTGGGAGGACTTCTGCTCCCGGGTTAAGAACACACAGCGTACCACTGAAACCGTAGAAGAATATCGAAAAATGAGAAAAGGTGGTCAGGACTCCATTAAAGATGTCGGGGGTTTTGTCGGTGGCCACTTAAAAGATGGTAGACGTAAAAAAGGAAATGTTCTATCTCGTTCTATTCTTACGCTGGATATGGATTATGGCACAAGTACTATCTGGGAAGAAATCTCTACCTTCTTCCCTTATCAGTGTTGTATCTATTCTACTCATAAGCATACTCCAGAAAATCCAAGACTAAGGCTGATCATTCCTCTCTTCCGTGATGTGGGTGAGGAAGAGTATGCAGCCGTTAGTCGTTTGGTCGCAAAAGAAATAGGCATCGACCTTTTTGATGATACGACCTATGAACCTGAACGTTTAATGTATTGGCCGTCTACTTCTAGAAATGGCATTTTTGTGTATGAGGAAAAAGATGGTTCTCTCCTTGATCCTGATGTATTTCTAAATAAATACGATGATTGGCGAGACACCAGTACTTGGCCCGTATCCTCTAGGCAGTCAGAAATCCTTGAACGCTCATTAAAAGAACAAGCCGATCCACTTTCTAAAGAAGGTGTCATCGGTACTTTTTGTCGCACCTACTCAGTAAGTAGTGTAATCGATAGGTTCTTAAAGGATATATACGAGCCTTCAGCAATGATTGGTCGCTATGATTATATCCCTGCTGATTCCAGTGCTGGTGTCATACTCTATGATGATAAATTTGCTTATTCCCACCACGCAACAGACCCTGCAAGTGGGAGACTGCTTAATGCTTTTGACCTTGTTCGTATTCATAAGTTTGGTCATTTAGATGATCGAGCGACAGAAAGCACATCTCCAAGTAAACTACCATCCTTTATCAACATGTGTGAATTTGCTATCCAAGACGACGAAGTAAAAGCACAGTTTACGAAAGAGCGGATGGAGCAGGCAACGATTGATTTTACGGAGGATAATTGGCAGATAGCACTGGAACTAGATAAACAAGGAAAGATTAAAGACACCTTAGATAATATCGTTCTCATCATCCGCAATGATTCAGAACTAGAATCCATTGCTTTTAATAAGCACCGTGATGGAATCGATGCAAGAGACGGACTGCCATGGGAACAGATGAAGGGCGGCTGGAATGATTCGGATAATGCGGCTCTTAAAGTTTATCTATCTAATAAATACGGCATCTACTCCCCAACCAAAACAAAGGACGCAATACTAGCAGTCGCAGCAGAGCGATCCTATCATCCTATAAAAGAATACCTGGATCATCTACCAGAGTGGGATGGAACCGATCGCGTTGAGACCTTACTGATTGATTATTTTAATGCAACAGATAATTCCTATACCAGAGCCGTTACCAGAAAAATGATGGTGGCAGCAGTCGCTAGAATTGTTCATCCTGGTACGAAATTCGACAGCGTCTTAATTCTGAATGGACCACAAGGCATCGGTAAGTCTACCTTCTTTGCAAAGCTTGCAGGCGATTGGTTTTCTGATAGTTTAACCCTCACCGATATGAAAGACAAAGCAGGCCCTGAAAAACTTCAAGGGTACTGGATCTTAGAACTGGGCGAACTAGCCGGCATGCGAAAAACCGATGTGGAAGTTGTGAAATCCTTTATCTCAAGATCGGACGATAAATACCGTGCCAGTTATGGGGTGAATGTGGAAAGCCATCCTCGTCAATGTATCATTGTCGGCTCTACCAATGCAGAAAGTGGATTTTTGCGAGACATCACGGGTAACCGAAGATTCTGGCCTGTGCGCATTAGTGGTGACGGCAAAAGAAAAGCATGGCAGATGTCCGTATACGATGTAGAGCAGATTTGGGCAGAAACTTTGGTGCTGTATGGCCAAGGTGAAAAGCTCTTTTTAGAAGGCAGTGATGTAGAGTTAGCAACGAATGAGCAGGCAGATGCCATGGAGAGTGATGAGTGAGAAGGGCTTGTTCGCACTTACCTCGATACGCTTTTACCCGATGACTGGAATGCCCTGTCCTTATACGAGCGAAGAAACTACCTAAACGGTAGTGAATTTGGTGGGGAATCCCGTGTTGGCACGGTAGAACGTACGCTTGTTTGTAATATGGAAATTTGGTGTGAATGCTTTGGAAGGGATGCCTCCGCCATGAAACCTGCGGACTCCTATGCCATTGCAGGCATTATGAAAAAGATTAATGGGTGGAACAAGTACCAAGGGAACAAAAATGGAACAAGTAATTTTCCCATTTACGGTAGACAACGTTGTTACGAGAAGAATGAGTAAGGTCGTTCCTTGTTCCTTAGTTGTTCCTTATGCTTGTTCTCTTAAAAACCCAGTCATTACCGACATTTTGGCTTTACTGGAATGAGTGGAACAAGAGTTTTACTACTTAGTAATAAATTAATAAATAGTAGTAGTAAGGCATCGTGAGCGTGTGTATGCGCGCGTATAGGAAAAAACGTTAAAAGTTGTGCTTGTTGTTCCTGATGAATTGTTGGAGGTCATTTATGCAAGAAAAATATATAGAACAAAAACTGGTAGCGAAAGTAAAAAGCATGGGAGGTATTGCCCCGAAATTTGTGAGTCCTGGTATAGATGGTATGCCCGACCGCATTGTATTACTTCCCATGGGGAGAATCGCCTTTATCGAATGTAAGGCAACAGGAAAAAAGATGAGACCTTTACAGAAAAAAAGAAAGAAGCAATTAGAGGCATTAGGTTTTCTAGTCTATTGCCTTGATGATGTAGAACAGATTGGAGGGATACTTAGTGAAATACAAGCCACATGAATATCAAAGTTATGCCACTGAATTCATTTTATCCCATCCTATATCAGCTGTATTTCTTGAAATGGGTTTAGGTAAAAGTGTGGTTACCTTATCTGCCATATTTGATTTGTGTTTAGACAGTTTTCTCGTATGTAAAGTGCTAGTCATTGCTCCACTTAGAGTAGCAAGGGATACATGGCCTGCCGAAATCAATAAGTGGGATCACCTGAAAGGTCTCTCTTATTCGGTGGCAGTGGGAACGGAAAAAGAAAGAATCGATGCCCTCAAGAAACAATCAACGCTATACATCATCAACCGTGAGAACGTAGATTGGCTGGTTCATAAAAGTGGTATTCCTTTTCATTTTGATATGGTGGTCATTGATGAATTGTCATCCTTTAAGTCTTATGGCGCAAAGCGGTTTAAGAGTCTACTTAAAGTAAGACCCTCTGTAAAAAGAATTGTCGGTCTTACTGGTACTCCCTCCAGTAATGGATTGATGGATTTATGGGCTGAATTTCGAATTCTTGATTTGGGTCAAAGGCTTGGACGCTACATTAGTCATTACCGAAATACCTATTTTAAGCCAGATAAGAGAAACGCACAGATTGTATTTTCTTATAAACCACTGCCCGGTGCAGAAGAGGAAATCTACAAACAAATATCGGACATCACCATTTCTATGAAATCTACCGATTATCTCAAGATGCCTGAATATGTCAGTAATGAAGTGTTTGTCACTTTAAGTGAAAAAGAATGGAAAGTCTATTCAGATTTTAAGGAAGACATGGTGGCTAACTTAGGTGATGAAGAAATTGATGCTGTTAATGCTGCAGTGCTTTCTGGAAAACTGCTACAGATGGCAAATGGTGCAGTATACGATAGCGAAAATAAAGCTCATGTGATTCATGACAAAAAGCTAGATGCCTTGGAAGATTTGATCGAAGGAGCAAATGGGAAACCGGTCCTTGTTGCTTATTGGTATAAGCATGATTTAGAACGGATTAAAGAGCGATTTCCAGTCAGACAGATTCAGTCATCAAAGGATATTGAGGCTTGGAATGATGGAAAGATACCCATTGCTGTTATTCATCCAGCCAGTGCCGGTCATGGTCTTAATCTTCAAAGCGGCGGCTCGACTTTGATCTGGTTCGGGCTTACTTGGTCACTAGAGCTATATCAACAAACCAATGCAAGACTTTATAGGCAGGGTCAAAGGGATACAGTTATTGTCCACCACATCATCACCAAAAACACTATTGATGAAGACGTACTGCTTGCTCTTACTAAAAAGGAGAAAACACAAGATGCCTTGATTGATGCGGTGAAGGCGAATTTAGAGGTGATGCGATGACAGAACCTTATCAAGATTTAGCCAATGCCATTATCTTAATGGCTGTTAAAGATTATAGAGATGCTTTAAAGAAACTAATGAAACGGCCTAGATATGGACCGGCACAAGATTTGAAAAACGAGGTGGAGAGGTTCTTCCGCTCTGATTGGTATAGAGAACTTACCTCTATTGATGGGAACGTCCTAATCAAAAAGCTACAAGCGGAGGTGAGCGAACAATGAAAGCAAAAGAATATTTACATCAAGCCTACAGGCTAGATAAACGAATCCAATCCAACATTGAGGAAATGGAAAGGCTAAGGGAGCTATCGACCAGTGTTTCCTCCCCTAGTTGGGGTGAGAGAATACAAACTCAGCGGCATACCGATGCTTTGTTTGTCAGATACCTGGAGCGAATTGAAGAACTTCAAATCAAGATTAATGATGAGGTGGATCATCTTGTAGCACTTAAAGCAGAGATTCGAGATGTGATTAATAAAGTAACGGATATCGATGAACGCATGGTGTTACGTTACCGTTATGTTCACAACTTTACTTGGGAGCAAATCGGTGATGAGCTGAATGCTGATAAGAGTACCATTCGCAGATGGCATGGCAATGCCTTAAATCACGTTGTCGTACCTGAAAATCCAATTGTTATTCAAATGTTGAACAGCAATGAGCACTTTTGAGCAGAGATAAGCACCTCATCTTCATGTTACATTATAATCAGCAAGATAGAATACTTACCAAGCCTTGTGGGATGCGCCCTGCAGGGCTTTTTGTATGCCCAGAAAGCGAGGTGATATGATGCCAAGGAAACCTAAGCGACCATGTAGCAGTCCAGGATGTCCCAACTTAACGGATGGTCAGTACTGTGAAGAGCATCGAGTCGTTGAACGTAGACGCTATGACAAATATCAAAGGTCAAAGGATGTCAATAAGAAATATGGTAGAGCCTGGAAAAGAATCCGAGACCGCTATGCACGAGAACATCCCCTGTGTGAGATGTGTAAAGAGGACGGACGACTGACTCCCACTGATGAAGTGCATCACATCCTCCCTGTTTCTCAAGGTGGTACACACGATAGAAGTAATCTGATGTCCTTGTGTAAATCCTGTCACAACAAGATTCATTTAGATCTCGGTGATCGACAGATTCGTAGCTGACCCAAGGGGGAGGTCAAATCTCTAGACCTCTTATGGCGGACAACGGCCTGGGGCTTCGCGTGTAAAAATCAGAAATCAAAGGGGGTATTAAAGACTTTTAGGAAAGTGGGGTGAAAACATGGCAAAAGATGGTACAGCAAGAGGCGGTCAGCGTGTTGGTGCAGGAAGGAAATCAAAGGCTCTAACCGACAAAATCGCTGATGGCAGATTAAATGGTGCTCTGGTACTGCCAGAACCAACGGATATAGAAGGTGCAGATGTGCCAGCTGTAAAAGATTATTTAAAGGCTACTCAGAAAAATGGCAAAGACCTCTGTGCAGAAGATATATATATCGAAACTTACAAGTGGCTGAAAGATCGTGGCTGCGAAATGTTAGTAAACAACCAGTTAATCGAGCAATATGCCATGAGCGTTTCTCGTTGGATTCAGTGCGAGGAATGTATTTCAGAATATGGATTTCTTGCCAAGCATCCAACCACTTCAGCTGCCATCGCATCACCTTACGTTGCGATGAGTCGTGAATACATGAAACAGGTCAACCAGTGTTGGTATCAGATTTACCAGATTGTGAAGGAAAACTGCTCTGTGGAGTTCGGTGGAAGAAGTCCACAAGACGATTTGATGGAGCGGTTATTATCTGCTCGGAAAGGAAAATAAAATGAAAAAATATAGAACGTGTGAAAGTGTATGCAAAGGTCATCCCGATAAATTATGTGACCTTATTTCAGATAGCATCTTAGATGCGTGTTTAAGAAAAGATAAATCCTCTCGTGTTGCTTGCGAGGTGATGGCTACCAAAGGACACATCATTGTTGCCGGTGAGATTACCTGCTCAAAGAGAATTGATATCAGAGGTGTTGTTCGCCGTGTTCTGACGGATGTGGGCTACAATCCTAGAAAGTTTTTAGTCTTTGTCTATGTCCATCAGCAAAGTAAAGATATCGCAGGTGGTGTAGATCAAGCTTTGGAATCTCGTGAGGGTGATACGTCATGGTATTCCATGTTAGGAGCGGGTGACCAAGGTACAGTCTATGGCTATGCCACTAACGAAACCAGTGAGAAGTTACCTCTCCCCTTAGTCTTATCTCATGCCATTTGCGAAAAGCTGGATAAAGTGATGAAGAATGGCGTCATTAAAGATATTGGCCCAGACGGTAAGGCTCAAGTGACCGTTGAATATGAAGGTGACACACCAAAACGAATTAAGACCATCGTTGTCTCTGTTCAACACAGTGCAGATAAAGATTTAGATGTCTTGCGAAATGAAGTCATCGCTCAGGTGCTGTGGCCCGTCTTTGAAAAATATCCATTTGACAATGAAACAGAGATTCTCATTAATCCAAGTGGACGATTTGTTGAAGGAGGACCTGCAGCAGATACCGGTCTTACAGGAAGAAAAATCATGGTTGATACCTATGGCGGACTCGCCGCTCATGGTGGCGGTGCATTTTCAGGCAAAGACCCGACCAAAGTTGACCGCAGTGGTGCCTATATGGCAAGAGCCATTGCAAAGAACATCGTTCGGTGTGGCTTTGCTAAACGATGCCAGGTAGCAATTTCCTATGCCATTGGAAAAGCAGATCCTGTTGCCCTTGAGATTGATACCTTTGGAACAGGCACGGTGGAAGAAAGTATCCTTTGCCGTGCTGTATTAGATGTATTCAATTTAAGACCTGCAGCCATTATCGAAAAGCTAAAGCTGACGGATGTTATTTATGCAGATACAGCTACTTACGGCCATTTCAGATATGGCTTAAGCACGTGGGAATTTCTAGATTGCTATACAGAACTAAGGGAGGCGGTAAACAAATATGTTGATTGAAAAGAAGAACACAAAAGACCTCATCCCTGCAACATACAATCCTCGTAAAGATTTGAAACCAGGAGATGCAGAATACGATAAATTAAAACGATCCATTGAACAATTTGGTTATGTAGAGCCGGTTATCTGGAATAAGGTGACCAGCCATGTTGTTGGTGGGCATCAAAGACTGAAGGTTCTCATGGATATGGGCATCACAGAAGTTGAGTGTGTCATCATTGAAATGGACGAAGAAAAAGAAAAAGCACTCAACATCGCACTCAATAAAATAAGCGGTGATTGGGATAAGGATAAACTTGCCCTCTTGATTGCAGATTTACAAGGTGTAGATTTTGATGTTTCCCTAACTGGATTTGACCCTAAAGAACTGGATGACTTATTTAAAGACACACTGAAAGATGGTATCCACGATGATGACTTTGATGTGGAGGAAGAATTAAAAAAGCCAGCAATCAGTAAGCTTGGTGACATATGGACCCTTGGTAGACACCGACTTATATGTGGTGACTCCACCAAGAAAGAAACCTATGATTTACTCATGAATAAAAAGAAGGCTAACTTGTGTTTAACAGACCCTCCCTACAATGTAAACTATGAAGGAACTGCTGGGAAAATCAAAAATGATCATATGGCAAATGATGCCTTCTATCAGTTCCTCTTAGATGCCTTTATCAATATCGAAGAAGTTCTGGCAGACGATGCCTCCATCTACGTATTCCATGCCGACACCGAAGGGTTTAATTTTAGAAAAGCCTTCTCGGATGCCGGTTTTTATTTGTCCGGCTGTTGTATATGGAAAAAGGACTCCCTTGTGCTGGGTCGTTCTCCTTATCAATGGCAGCATGAACCAGTGCTGTTTGGCTGGAAAAAGAAAGGCAAGCATCAGTGGTATACAGGCAGGAAAGAAACCACCATCTGGGAGTTTGATAAGCCGAAGAGAAATGGAGACCATCCTACGATGAAACCCATTCCTCTACTCGCCTATCCAATTTTAAATTCCTCGATGACTAACACCATTGTGCTAGATCCTTTTGGTGGCAGTGGTAGTACCTTAATTGTTTGTGAACAATCAGAGCGCATTTGCTACACGGCAGAATTAGATGAGAAGTTTTGCGATGTCATTATCAAACGCTACATTGAACAGGTTGGAACTTCCAAAGATGTCAGTGTTCAAAGAGACGGGCTTAGCTATGGTTTTGATGAGTTGGAATTAGCTGCGGATGAGTAGTCGGCACTGTTTGGTTAACACAATTAGAGGGTAATACTTAGGACTTCTTACTACACTAAATAATCGAGAAAAAGCTTGCTATATCAGTACTTTAGAGTGATATATGTACATACCAAAACAAAGGAGGTTTTGTACATGATCATTAACTATAACGTAACAGGAGCAGACCGAAAAAGGCTAGTTACAACACTGAGCAAGATTACAGGAGTGAAAGCAAAGTATCTAGGTATGCCTAGCATGGCTTATGAAGTGGGAGATTTTATCATCGACAAGAATGGAAACCTTGAACTCAGTGACAAGGTAAACAGCGAAGAAATCGAACGTGTGGCAGGACATTTAGCCAGCGAGGGTTTTATTGCTGAGGAAGAGATAAGCGCCACAGAGGGCAAACAAAGGGCAGACAGCGAGGAGTTTGGTCTTACAGTTTCCATGCCAAGGAGCAATTTTACTGAGAAGGCACTTGAAAACCTAAAAGCCATTATTGAAGCAAAAGGAAAATTAATCCGCTATGCACTTGATGTAGAGGATTTACCAATTGAAGTTTCTGAAGACGTAGTTTCATTTCCTTGGTTTGAAACATTGCCAGCAGCAGAAGAGGTGAAAGCATATAACCACTTCATTTTTGCCTTATGCGAGATGGCGATAAATCAGAAACGCATCACGGTAAAAGAGAAGGAAGTAGAAAATGAGAAATACGCATTCAGATGCTTTTTACTCCGCCTTGGCTTTATCGGGGAAGAATACAAAGAAGAGCGAAAAATACTGCTTAGAAACTTAACTGGTTCATCGGCATTTAAAGGAGGAGCAAAAAGTGAGGACAATTAGTAAAGAACGGTTGCAAAGCCTCCGTGAGAAGTACCCTGTAGGATGCCGAGTAGAACTTCTAAGAATGGATGATATTCAAACTCCTGCGATTGGAACAAAAGGAACAGTCATAGGTGTTGATGACATCGGATCAATCATTGTGTCTTGGGAAACTGGCTCCAGTTTATCAGTCGTTTTTGGAGAAGACCTGTGCAGGAGGATTGAAGATGACAAGTAAGATAAAAGAACAGATTCTTGCCATTCGAGATACCGGTGAAACCAATATGTTTGATGTGCGAAAAGTACAGGAAATCGCTCTGAGGGAAGGGTATAACGAGCTACTTGTTTACCTTGCAGATAACGTGGGGGCCTATTCCAGATTCATTCTGACAGGCAAGGAGGAATAAAACCGTGTGGAAAGAAGGTAGCATTAAAGTTCATGACAGCATCATCCATTATTGGGTAAAGTGCTATGAGAAAAGTTCGGAATTTGGCATTGACAAGGGGCGCATCTCAAAGCTGATGCTTAAGCGCAAAGAAGAGATTATTGCAAATTATGACCGAGGCTGGGACATTGAACCTGTGGATGAGGATACAGAAATTGCGCTTGCAATCTTATTATTAGAACACAACTAAATAGCAACAGAGGACAGTGCCAACATTGGCTCTGTTTCTCGTATAGAAAGAGTAATAAGGCTTGCTTGATGCGGGTCTATTTTTATGCTCATTTTGAAGAGGGGTGACCGCAATCAGAAAACTTAAGAAATATAAACCGACTCCTTTTATGGCAAAGGACTCTATTTACGATAAAGATGCTGCAGATTATGCGGTCAACTTTATCGAATGCTTAAGTCATACCAAGGGGAAATGGTCAGGAAAGCCCTTTGAACTGATTGATTGGCAAGAGCAGATTATCAGGGATTTGTTTGGAACACTGAAACCAGATGGCTACAGGCAATTTAATACGGCTTATATTGAGATTCCAAAGAAAATGGGAAAATCAGAATTAGCTGCTGCCGTAGCCTTGTTACTTACATGTGGTGATGGTGAAGAGCGAGCAGAAGTCTACGGTTGCGCTGCAGATAGGCAACAGGCATCCATTGTTTTTGAAGTAGCTGCTGATATGGTGCGAATGAGTCCGGCACTGAGTAAACGAGTCAAAATCTTATCGGCAACAAAACGAATCGTTTTTCAACCGACTAATAGTTTTTATCAAGTGCTTTCAGCAGAGGCCTATTCAAAGCATGGCTTTAATATTCATGGTGTTGTTTTTGATGAGTTGCATACGCAGCCCAACAGAAAACTCTTTGATGTCATGACCAAAGGTTCTGGTGATGCCAGAACACAGCCCCTATATTTTCTTATCACCACGGCAGGATCTGATACAAAATCAATCTGCTATGAAACCCATCAGAAAGCCAAAGACCTCATGGAGAAAAGAAAAATTGACCCTACTTTTTATCCGGTTATTTATGGAGCAGATGAGTCAGATGATTGGACAGATCCGAAGGTGTGGAAAAAAGCTAATCCAAGCCTTGGCATAACGGTAGGGATTGATAAGGTAAAAGCCGCTTGTGAATCAGCCAAACAAAACCCTGCAGAAGAGAATGCCTTTAGACAGTTACGACTTAATCAGTGGGTCAAACAGGCGGTTCGCTGGATGCCAATGGACAGGTGGGATAAATGCGCCTTTGCCGTAAATGAAGAGGATTTACTTGGAAGGGTATGCTATGGCGGACTAGACCTTTCTAGCTCCATTGATATTACTGCCTTTGTATTGGTGTTTCCTCCCCTAGATGAGGATGATAAATACATCATTCTTCCCTACTTTTGGCTGCCAGAAGAAACTCTAAGTGCCAGGGTCAACCGTGACCATGTTCCCTATGATGTCTGGGAAAAGCAGGATCACCTTAAAACAACAGAAGGAAATGTAGTTCATTACGGTTTTATTGAGAAGTTTATTGAAGAACTTGGCGAAAAGTACAATATTCGTGAGATTGCCTTTGACCGTTGGGGAGCCGTACAAATGGTTCAAAACCTAGAAGGCATGGGTTTTACTGTTGTCCCCTTTGGTCAAGGATTTAAGGATATGAGTCCACCGACTAAGGAACTGATGAAACTAACGCTAGAAGAAAAGGTTGCTCATGGTGGGCATCCTGTACTTCGTTGGATGATGGATAACATTTTTGTTCGAACAGACCCGGCAGGCAACATCAAGCCGGACAAGGAAAAATCATCAGAAAAGATTGATGGTGCAGTGGCAACGATTATGGCTCTTGATCGAGCGATTCGTTGTGGCAATGATACGAGTGCTTCGGTTTATGACAACCGAGGCATTCTCTTTATATGAGGGAGGTGATTGGTTTTGGGATTTTTATCATCCATTTTTAAGGCGAGAGATAAGCCTACTGATAGAGCGGTGAGTTCCAACTATACCTTTTTAATGGGTTCAAGCACAGCAGGTAAAACAGTGACCGAGCGGTCGGCACTTCAAATGACGGCCGTATACTCTTGTGTTCGAATATTAGCTGAAGCAGTAGCAGGGCTTCCTCTGCATCTTTATTGTTATACAGAAGATGGTGGCAAGGAAAAAGCAATTGACCATTCCTTGTATCGACTTTTGCATGATGAACCGAATCCTGAGATGAGTTCTTTTGTGTTTAGAGAAACACTGATGACTCATCTTTTATTATGGGGGAATTGTTATGCGCAGATTATTCGCAATGGCAAAGGTGAAGTTGTAGGACTCTACCCCTTGATGCCAAATCGGATGTCAGTTCATCGAGATGAGAGTGGGCAGCTCTATTACTTATATACCAGAGGTGCAGATGATGTGAACAGTACGAAGGGTATGACAGTAAAACTTAGTACCTCCGATGTACTTCATATTCCCGGACTCGGGTTTGATGGACTGGTTGGCTACTCCCCGATTGCGATGGCTAAAAATGCGATTGGTCTAGCCATTGCAACAGAGGAATATGGAGCCAAGTTCTTTGCTAACGGTGCTGCTCCAAGTGGTGTGTTGGAGCATCCGGGAACGATTAAAGAACCTGGGAAAGTCAGAGAGGCTTGGCAGTCACAATTTGGTGGCAGTGCCAATTCCAATAAAATAGCCGTGCTTGAAGAAGGAATGAAATATACACCGATTTCCATTTCACCAGAACAAGCACAATTCCTTGAAACAAGGAAGTTTCAAATCAATGAAATTGCTCGGATTTTTAGAGTCCCTCCTCACATGGTAGGCGACCTTGAGAAGTCGAGCTTTTCTAATATTGAGCAACAATCCCTTGAGTTTGTGAAATACACCCTAGACCCGTGGGTAGTGCGTTGGGAGCAAACCCTAGCCCGCACCCTTTTTACACCGGAAGAAAAGAAAAAATACTTCTTTAGATTCAATGTAGAAGGTCTGCTTAGAGGGGATTATGTTAGTCGCATGAGCGGGTATGCCACAGCAAGGCAGAACGGTTGGATGAGTGCAAATGATATTAGGGAACTTGAAAACCTAGACCGTATCCCTTCAGAGGATGGCGGTGACATGTACCTTGTCAACGGCAATATGCTCCCTCTTACAAAGGCAGGTGCATTCGCAAATACAAACGAGGATGGAAAGGAGGAAGACTTGGATGAAGAACAAGATATTTTGGCGATGGAAGAACCAAGCAAGCGAACAAGAAGAACGAGTTCTTGAGCTTTATGGAACAATCGCTGAAGAAAGCTGGTTTGATGACGATGTGACCCCGCAGATGTTTAGAAATGAACTCTTTAGCGGAAAAGGACCCATCACCTTATGGATTAACTCACCGGGTGGAGATTGCATTGCCGCAAGTCAGATTTATACCATGTTGATGGATTACCCAGATGAGGTAACCGTCAAGATTGATGGGATAGCAGCATCTGCCGCCTCTGTCATTGCCATGGCAGGAACAAAGGTACTAATGGCTCCGACAGCACTCATGATGATTCATAACCCAGCAACCATCACGATGGGTGATCATGAAGACATGAAACGAGCGATTGAGATGTTAGATGAGGTGAAAGAAAGCATTATTAATGCCTATGAGATTAAGACTGGAGTATCTCGCATCAAACTATCTCATCTGATGGATGCTGAAACCTGGATGAATGCCAACAAAGCCATAGAACTTGGCTTTGCAGACGATGTGCTAAAGGATGAGAAACAATCCGAACCCACTTTTTCTGCCTATGCGTTTTCTAGAAAAGCAGTGGCTACGAATCTGCTAAATAAAATTGCAGAAAAGACAATACCAATCAAGGCAGAGGAATCTGCCAAACCCCAAGGGCGCTCAATTGATGAACTCAAGGAGCGTCTTTTAATTATCAAAAAATATACGTAAATGGAGGAATTTTACTATGACGATTACAGAAATGCGTAACAAGCGCAAAAAGCTTATTGAAACGATGGACGGGTTTTTGGACACTCATAAAACCAAGAATGGCACATTGTCCGCAGAAGATGATAAAACCTACAAAACCATGGAAGATGAGATCACTGAACTCACGAATGAAATCCATCGCATGGAAAGACGTGAAGCAATCGAGGCTGAACTTGAAAAACCTGTCAGCAAGCCAATCATTGAAAATCCGATGAATGGTCGACTGGATAACAGTGAAATTAAAACTGGCCGAGCAGCTGATTCTTATAAGACAGCAATGCTTTCAGCTCTTCGTTCAAACTTCCGTAATGTATCCAATGTCCTGCAAGAAGGTGTTGATGCTGATGGTGGATATCTGGTTCCAGAAGAGTATGACACGAGACTGATTGATGGGCTGAAAGACGAAAATATCATCCGTAAGTTAGGACATACCATTACGACATCTGGTGAGCGAAAAATCAATATAGCGGCCACAAAACCTGCGGCTGCATGGATTGATGAGGGTGAGGCACTGACCTTTAGCGATGCAACCTTCTCTCAAATCAATCTGGATGCCCACAAACTTCATGTGGCAGTCAAGGTGACTGAAGAACTACTTTATGACAATGCGTTCCAACTTGAGAATTACATCATTGAGGAGTTTTATAAGGCTCTGGCTAATGCCGAAGAAGATGCCTTTATTAATGGCAATGGTACAGGAAAACCACTGGGTATTCTAGCTGCAAGTGGTGGAGCTGAAGTCGGTGTGACCACAGCATCTGCAACGGCGATTACTGCTGACGAAGTGATTAACCTAGTGTATTCCTTGAAGCGTCCTTACCGTAAAAATGCCGTGTTCATTCTAAATGACCAGACCATAGCGGCACTTAGAAAACTAAAGGACGGTAACGGAGCCTATATGTGGCAAGCAGCTCTTGTTGCGGGTGAACCAGATAAACTACTTGGCTATCCTGTTTATACATCTGCTTATATGCCCACTATTGAGGCAGGTGCTAAGACCATTATCTTTGGCGATTTGTCTTACTACAATATCGGCGATCGAGGTTCTCGCTCCTTTGCAGAACTTCGTGAACTGTTTGCAGGTAATGGCATGGTCGGTTTTGTTGCGAAAGAACGTGTAGATGGAAAGCTTGTCTTGCCTGAAGCCATTAAGGTACTTCAGCAGAAAGTTTAACGGAGGTGCATTATGAGCTATAACACAAAGAATTACACCGAACAGGGCGGAGATAAAACCGTCATCGGCGGCACCTTGGAAATTAAGGAGGGGGCCTCGGTAATGGGGCTAACCTCTACCGCCGCGCCTGCTTCTGAGGCAGCTCTCGGCGGTGTGAAAGCCGCTGCTAAAGAGGTGACTGACACAGTACCCGTCAAAATTGGTGAGGACGGAATCCTCTATGTGCCAACATATCCGGTCGTACCTGAAATACCCGTAGCCGCGAATCAGGCAGACAGTACCGCCATCGATATAGCTGGGCTGGTCACGGACTTCAACGCCCTGCTTGCCAAGCTAAAATCGGCAGGGCTGATGGCGGCAGACGAAGAATGACCGAAAGGTGACGGATGGCATGACAACAGATAATCTTCTTCCAAAGGTAAAAGCAAACCTGATCCTGGAGCATGACGCAGATGATGGCCTTGTGCAGGCGTACATCACCGCCGCCGTTTCTTATGCGGAGAGCTATCAGCATATTCAAGAGGGGTGGTATACAGACCACCCCATGCCGCCTACCACTGAACAGGCGGTTATTATGCTGTCGTCTCACTTCTATGAAAGCCGGGACGGCAGTACAGCCGGTTTCTACGCAGACAATATTCAGGCTGGTCAACAGGTATGGAACACAATCAATCTGCTTTTGAGGCTGGATCGGGATTGGAAGGTGTAGCATGAGCTTCGGGAAAATGAATTCTTTTATACAGCTTAAAATTGAGGACGAGGTTGAAGACGAGGATGGCTACTCAACGATTGAAGAAGTAACGGTGGCTTCTGTAAGAGCGTACAGGGAATATCGCAGCGGCACGAAGAGGTGGGCGAACAGAGCCTTGTTCTCGGAGGCTACAAATCTCTTCCGCTTTCGCTGTATTCCGGGGGTTACCGTCACAACCGCGATGATATTGGTCTGCGAGGGTAGCCGGTTTGTCATAAGCTCCATCGAAGATGTCGCCGGCCGCGGTATGTATATTGAGGTGTTGGCGAAAGAAGTAAAGCAAGGATGATGGAAGGGAGAAGTTCATGAAAGATATTTGGAATGCATCCCAGCTTGCCATCACCGCCATAGGCGGCTGGTTAGGTTGGGTTCTGGGTGGCTGGGATGGCTTTTTATATGCCCTAGTCACCTTTGTGCTTACGGATTACCTGACGGGGCTGATGGCGGCAGCTGTGGAGAAAAAGCTATCCAGCGAGATTGGCTTTAAGGGCATCTTCAGGAAGGTGCTCATTTTTATGCTCGTCGGAATAGGACACATTCTCGATGCAAGGGTCATAGGGGATGGCAGCGTGCTTCGAACTGCTGTCATCTTCTTTTACATCTCCAACGAGGGTATCAGCATTATTGAGAACGCAGGTAGGATTGGACTTCCCATCCCGCAGAAGCTCAAGGCTATTTTAGAACAGTTGAAAACAAAGGGGGACGAGTAAATGAATCTGCACATGCTCATTTTAACAGAGAATGCCTGCTTTAAGGCAGGAAAGACCATCACACCGAAAGGCATTATGGTGCATTCCACCGGAGCAAACAATCCAAACCTTAAACGCTACGTGGGTCCAGATGATGGCTTTTTAGGAAAGAACCAATATAATAACCACTGGAATCAGTCACGCCCAGATGGTAGGCAGGTTTGTGTCCATGGTTTTATTGGAAAACTTGCTGATGGCTCTATTGCAACTTATCAAACTCTGCCTTGGAATCATAGAGGCTGGCATGCTGGTGGCAAGGCAAATGATACTCACATTGGCTTTGAAATCTGCGAGGATAACCTAAAGGATGCTTCTTATTTCAATAAGGTTTATAAAGAAGCTGTGGAGCTATGTGTGCATCTTTGTAAGTTATATAAGCTTACTGAAAAGAATATCATTGGCCACTATGAAGGATATAAACTTGGTATTGCAAGTAATCATGGTGATCCTAGTAATTGGTTTCCAAAGCATGGTAAGTCCATGGATACCTTTAGGGCAGATGTAAAGAAACTATTAGTTGAGGAAAGTAAGCCTGCTACTAGTACCCCTGCTACAAAGAAACTCTATAGAGTCCAAATAGGGGCCTATTCCATTAAAGCTAATGCTGAAACTCAACTAGCAAAAGCTAAAAAAGCTGGCTTCACTGATGCCTTTATAAAATATGATTAATATTTATTTACTACAAAATGATAAAGACCATGCTGTCGAGATTATAATCTAGGCATGGTCTCTATTCATGGTTTCAGTTTGATAAATCTATAAATCACTTTCAATTGCTTTAACTGGGCAAACTTTTACTGCTTCATTAAGTTTTTCCTTATTTATTGCATCTTCATCATAATCCTTAACAAAAGCTTTTTTTCCATCCATTTGAAATACTTCAGGGTAAGTTTTAACACATAAGCTACATCCGATACAAGCCTTTTTATTGATTTCTATACCAACTTTTACTTTTTCTTTATTTGGGATATCTTCATCTTTTATTATTTTATCAGCAAGCCAAGAAAATATTATTATTGCTAAAACAGTTAGAATCCAACGCATGATCATAAACTTAGGGCCTAGAAACTTTGCCTCATTTAAAAGCATAGGAATCTTAATTACAGCCCAAGAGCTTAAAATAACTACAATATTTCTTATGGAAGCTCCTTTTTTATGAAGCATTATTGACATTGGGAAGGCGGCATAAATAGGACCTGCTGAAATGCTACCAATTATAAATGATAAGACTAATCCCTTCCCCTTGGCTTCCTTTCCTAAAAGTTGCATTATCTTATCTTTTGGAACCCATAAATCTAAAAGGGCTGTTAAAACAAAAATTACAGGCATTATTATTAACATTTCTTTTATATAATAAGCACTATTATTGACTGATTCAAAGGCCATTGTTGGCTTGAAAATACTTATTAAAAGATATACGAGAAGAACTAGTATAAAAAACAAATTGTCTTTTGCTTTTTTAATTATGTTCATATAATTACCCCCATTATAAGTGCAATAACTATTGCAAAAACAAAGCTAAAACCGTTACGAACTAAGGTGAATTTAGTACCAAACTCCTTTTTTTCAAGTGGAAAGGTAACAAACCCAACCATAGTAAGAGTAGTCAAAAAAGCTACTGAAGGGACAATACCTACTCCTGCATCTACTAAGGTTCCAATCAAAGGAAAGGCTATAAATGCTGGAACAAGGGTAATTGTTCCAAGTAAAGCTGAACCAACAGTTGCTAGAAAAAGAGATTGCTTGCTTACAAAGCTTGCAATTTCAGTAGGTGGTAAAAATGTTAGAATTAGACCTATTGCTAAAATAATAGAAAAAATGCTTATAGCCATACCTTTTCCCATATTAAGTGCCATTTTTAAAGCCTTTTTTGTTTTACCTCCATCCTTTTTAAAGGATATGAAAAGAAACACAAGAGTAATTAGCCACAAAATAATTGTAAATATATCCACTTCTGTTGCCCCCTTTTTAAGCTTTTGGCGATGGTGCTTTTACAACAATTATTTCTAGAATTTCTTTATGAAGATTTTTTACATTCATTTTTGTTCCCTCTGGAATCTTTAATAAGGTATTGTAACTGTATTCATGAAGTTTTTGTTTATCTAAAGCTATAGACAGATAAAGTCCCTATAGTTGGTGTAAATTCAAAATAAAAAAAGATGAGTCACATCTCACCTTTCGGTACAATGGTTTTTTAACCAAATAAATCATGTAAGAGAGGTAAAAATATGACTCAACTTAATA
>FZPS01000034.1_pt161 | contig 24112 bp, 13 predicted proteins | sample 1817821 | NCBI WGS metagenome assembly FZPS01 (sample SAMEA104158645, study PRJEB21678) | metagenome | place: Germany | collected 2015-04-21 | reverse complement strand
CCCATAATCCCGCGGCTCTCCATCGATTAATTCAAAGCCTTCAAGAGAATTTTCCCCATCAAAAATTTCCATGCCTTTTCGCTGCAGTTCAAGATAAAGATGTACAATCCATGTTTGTGGAATTAAAGGCTTTTGTTTCTGATTGGTTTTTAACAAAAACAGATTACAATCGATTCATTGAGATAGAAAATTTAAAAGATATTCTAGAAACTCAAGAATTAAAAGCTTCTTTAAGTGGTGAGCTTTCTAAAGAGTTTTTAGAAGATTGTCAAAATTTGTCACAAGATAAACCTATTTTAGTGGTGGGTTCTCTTTATTTGGTTGGGGCTGTTTTGAACCTTTTAAAAGACGATTACGAATCCCTTTTGCCTCTGAAAAATCTAGAGGCTTTTTCAAATGAAACTCGATAAACTTTTATGCTAATGCCTTTTTAAGTTTTTCTGTGATAGCTTCTACATTAGTATAAGCACACAATGGCAAACTGAGGACTTCTTGGCATGCTTGGAGTGTGTTTTTGTTTTCGGGATTTTGGAGGAGATCACTAAAGCAAGCTTGATGACTCAAAGCAATAGGGTAATAAATTTGATAGGGAATTTCTGCTTTTTCTAGGACTTTTATAAATTGATCTCGACTAGAAACTCGTAGTGTGTATTGAGCGTAGCTAGAAGTGTTGTATTCTTTGATCGCTGGAGCGGTGATAAAATCATAGTCTTTAAAAAATTGATTGTAGTGCTCGACCTTGCTTTTTCTGAGTAAAAGTTCTTCTTGAAAGTATTGAAGTTTAACTTGCAAAATAGCCGCTTGTAAACTATCTAGGCGACTGTTTATTCCAATGTATTTGTGTTTGTAGCGTTCAGTAGAACCATGATTTGCCATAGCTCGTATAAAATCAGCATGGAACTTCGATTTACAAAAAACTGCACCTCCATCGCCATAAATGGATAGTGTTTTGGTTGGGTAAAAACTGGTAATGGAGATAGAAGCTAAATTGCAAGAATAAATGTTTCTTTGTTGAGCTCCAAAACTTTGAGCGGCATCTTCAATCATCCAAAGTCCATGTTTTTCTGCAATCAAAGAGAGAGCCTCGTAGTCAGCACACTGACCAAATAGATTCACCGCTATAATTCCTTTTGTCTTGGGGCCAATCCAAGATTCAAGGCTGTGAGTGTCTATTAAAAAGTATTCGTCAATATCACAAAAAATGGGTTCTCCCCCCAAAAAACGGACCGTTTCGGCAGGTGCAATAAAAGAAAAATCCGGCACTATCACTTGGTCTCCTGGTTTTAATCCAAAAGCCTTGAGGGCAAGCATTAGAGCGTCTGTTCCACTGCCACAAGTGACAACATAAGGAGATTGAGTGTAACTAGAAAGTTCCTTTTCTAAACTTTGTACCATAGAACCCCCAATATATTCTCCAGATAGGAGTACTTTTTGGATGCTTTCTTCCATTTCTTTTTGGTGTTTTTGATAAGAACTCGCTAAATCGATAAAGGCTTTCATAGACTTGTAATTTATAAAAAAAACATCCATTAATCTAGTTTGTGCTGTTTTATTTTTCTTTATAGAAAGATTGTGTCTTGTTATTTTATTGGAGTTGCATTTGAATTTTAATGTGGTTATCTTTATTAGGTCTTATAATCGAGGTTTTATGTTGAGTCAAAACGAACCCTTGCGTTTGGGAAGCTTGTTTTTTGTGGCTTTAGTGGTGTCTTTGAGTGTGCATGAGTTTTTTCACGCTTTGGTGGCACTCTTTTGCGGAGACTCTACGGCAAAAGAAAGGGGGCGATTGACTTTGAATCCTTTAGCTCATTTAGATCCTTTTGGAACTGTGATGCTTGCTATTTTAGCTTTTCAAGGGATGGGGATTGGCTGGGCAAAGCCGGTCTCGGTGGACACTTATGCCCTTCGCAAAAATCGAATGATAGGTCTTGTGGCTTTGGCTGGCCCTTTATCTAATTTATTAATGGCCTTGCTAGCTTTTCAAGTTTTAATCTTAGTCCAAGCTTTTTTGTTCTCAAATTTTTCCGTTCCTTTTGTCATAGAAGCTTTAATTGTGGACTTTCTAAATGTTTTTATTCGAGTGAATATAGCCCTCAGTGCTTTTAACTTGTTGCCTATTTACCCCTTAGATGGTGCAAAAGTTTTATCCTCTTTACTTCCAGCCGAGTGGAGTCGAATGGTGGACTCCTTTTTTATCAAGCATGGGGCTCGTCCTTTGCTTCTTTTTGTACTTTGGGAGTGGTTTTTACCCATTCCAGGCCCTATTTCTTTTATTTTGGGTCCTTTTATGCAGTTTTTTATTCGTATCCTAGAATATTCTAGCTTTTACTTATAAAAACACTTGACCAATTTTAGAATAAAAACTAAAATTGTATTACAAAATTGAAGTCAGATTTTCACCCGGAGATTTTAAGGTGCCTAATCACAAATCTTATAAAAAAAGTTTACGCCAAGAAGCCAAAGCCAATGCAGTGAATCGTTCCGTTCGATCTGCTATTCGCACTAGTTTAAAAACCATTCGTACTGCCAGTACCAAAGAGGAAGCACTCCAAGAAATGCCAAGGCTTTTTAGTATGTTAGACAAAGCGGCTGCCAAAGGTCGTGCTGGTTTTACTAAAAATGCAGCTTCTAACTACAAAGCAAAAGTAGCTAAAGTCGTCAACGCATTTTAGTTTTACATTTAATATTTTTTTTAATGTTTAAACAGCATGTTTTGTGCTGTTTTTTTTTATTTAAACGCAATTGCTCTCACGGTATTTCGCACCTCTTAGGCACTCTTTCATTACACTATAGAAGCTACTCAAAGAATACAATTGAAAATTTCTAGTATAATTTATGACAATAGATTCTTTTTCAATCGCTTTTTCCAAGATCTATAGCTTCGCAAAAAAAACAAAAACCCTAATATTTTACTTCATCTTGATTTTACATTTACAGCTCTAATCCAAACACAAAAAACTTCATTATCGGCATCAACAAACTCAAATCGACGATTTTCGAATCTCCTATCCTCTTCATTACGAGGAATAAAGTCTGTTTACGAACTTTGCTCGTGACAATTCATGCGAAGCGAGTGCCAGAAACTTTTTTAATCTCTAAAAACACCTCATATTCACACACAAAAAACTTATTTCCTTTTGATATTATCGAATTCAAGTCAATAATACAGTTTTCTTTTATTTTTAATCTTTAGAATAAACTCACTCATACATTCAATAAAGCCCTTTTAGCATAGTAAACAAAACACATCCTTATAAAGTGTTTTACGATATTTGACTCTATTTTTTACGAAGTCTCACACACGCCTGGCTTTTATTCTGAAAGTCTTTCAATAAAATGATCGCATTTCAAGAATTTAGACTATAGGAGCACAAGTAATGAAAATAAAAAAGACCGTGACAGAATCCCCCTAATCTATCACGGTCTTTCCACCACTAAACAAAAGGATATATAAAACATAGTAAAGAAGTTTGACAAAAAATGTCAATCAACTAAAAATAAAGATTTTTCTTCAAAAACACCCCATATACACACACAAAACACTTCTTTATCGAGACTTCGACAGGTTCAACTCGACTATTTTCGTATATCCCATCCTCTTCATTGCCGGAGCAATCCATACGAAAAGCGTGCCAAAAAATGCGGGGATGCGTGCTTGAAATGTGAGGTAAAACTCTCCGAAAAGTGTTTCATTGAGCTTGTCGAAGTGCGTGCCAGAAATTGTCGTTCATCTTTAAAAACTTCTAACTTCTCACTTCCAACTTAAAAAATCCAGGCGTTTGTGAGACTTCAAAATAAAAAGGTTTTTTTATTCGCTTTTTTAGAATTTGGAACAGGCAGACTTGAATTTTTAAGTTTTTGTGGAATTGTTCTTGAGTTTTTCTGTTTTATATAAGGATATGACTTTGTGATTTGGGGCGAGTTTTATTCTTGTTTTTCTATTTTTAATTGGGCGTTTTTAAGCCGTGTTTCTATTCTGTTTTTGAGGGAGCGAATCACACTGAGATAGATTTTCTTTTTGTAAACCAAGTCTTCGACTCCTGCGTCGATATTAGGGTTGTCATTGACTTCTATGACTATGGCTTTTCCATGGACTTCTTTTAAATCTACTCCGTACAGACCATTTCCAATTAAAGCAGATACGCGTAAGGCGGTTTTGATCACCCCATGTGGCACATGTTCTATAGGTATGGATTCAAATTGACCTGAAATCTCTGCTTTTTCTTTGGAGTTCCAATTGTATATTTGCCAGTGGTCTTTGGCCATATAATATTTACAAGCGAATAAAACTTTGGAGTCTAAGACTCCAATACGCCAATCAAAGGGGGTGGGGATAAATTCTTGTGCAATGATCAAGTCGCTTTTGTTAAAGAGTAAGTTGAGTTCTTTTTTTAGTTCCTCTTTGTTTTTTACTTTTACAACCCCTTGAGAAAAACTGGAGTCCGGAGATTTTAGTATTAAAGGGAAACCGAGTTGTTTTTCTATAGTGTTTTTGTTTTCAGAATGAGTGATAATTGTTTTTGGGCTAGGGATTTTGGCGACATGCATTAATTCTTGTAAATAGACTTTGTTGGAACACCTTAATATGCTGTCTGGGTCGTCAATAACAGCCAGCCCTTCTGATTGTGCCCGCCTAGCAAAGCTATAGGTCGCTTTATTCACATTGGTTGTTTCTCTGATAAATAATGCGTCAAATTCTCCTACGCGGTGATAGTCTTTTTGATGGATAAGTTCTACTCTAAAACCTAGTTTTTCACCAGCATTAATAAAGTGCTGCAGGGCTTTTTCATTGCTAGGAGGGGCTGTTTCTGTGGGATTGACCAAAATAGCTAAATCGTATAGATAGTTTTTAGATTTATTAGAGTGGTAACGATTTTTTTTAAAGTATTCTTTAGCAAATAAATCAACCATTGGAAGGTGAGTTTCTGGGATTTCACTGATGCTAATGGGTCTAATGTTTTGAATATACCATTTGTTTTTATAAATGAACTTGGCCCTTAAAAGTGGTGCTTGAAAGATACGGTATAATTCTTGAGATAATTCTAAATATTGAGCACTGACATTTTGACCAAAATAAATGGATAAAACAAATTTAGTCCCAGTGAGTTTAGCTAGTTTTTTTTGAATTAAATTTTCTATGTCATCGGACACTATTTTTACTACAGCGGGTGCTTTGAAGTCTCTAATGCTTTTGACACTAGGGATGACTTTTTGTCCTCTGGCTTCTGCTAAAAGTGATACATAATATCCTTTGCTTTGATAACTGTAGTCATTGCAAAGATTAAATACCCTTAAATTTTTTTCAATGGAATAATCAGGATTAGTCAAGTAGTCTTTTGCCGAAACAATTTGGATGTCTGGTACATGAAGACGCCAGTTTTTAGTGTCACTGAGGACTATGATTTTTTTCATTTGAATTCAGGGAATAAAGGAGTTGGATTTAAATATTCATATAATTTAGCAGATTTAATGAAAAATCAAAGATAAAAGTGCGTTTTAAATAAAAGCAAAATTTCTTGGTGTAGTTTTAGTTTTGTGATTAAATAATGTATATTTTGCATATGATTTGTCCATACTGTAAACATGATGGCGATAAAGTGGTGGATAGCCGAGTCAGTGGGTCTTCTATCCGTAGGCGTAGAGAATGTTTAGAGTGTTCTAGGCGTTTTACAACCTATGAATACATCGAAATTGTCCCTTTAACTGTAGTGAAACGAGACAATAGTCGAGAGGCTTTTCAAAGAGAGAAGCTACTTGCTGGTATCACCATGGCTTGTAAAAAACGACCTATTAGCAGACAAACTATAGATGATATTGCCACTACTATCGAAAATAGCTTAATGCTTTCTGACTCTTTAGAAGTGCAATACGATCAAATCGGTAACTTGGTGATGCAAGAGCTTCGTAAACTAGACCCTGTTGCTTATGTTCGTTTTGCTTCTGTGTATCGAGAGTTCAAAGAGGTCGATGAGTTTGTCGATCAAGTCCGAGCTTTAACACCCCCTTCGACAAAAACAGAATGAGTCCTTCTTTTATTTCACTTTTTGAAAGTGCAAAAAATAAAAGTATGCTTTCCTTGTCTTCTATTAGCAATGCTTATAGGGTTTTTAATGGTGCTGCGGATGGGCTTTCTGGGGTATATTTAGATCAATACCATCAGCATTTTCAACTTCAGTTTTTTTCTTCGGAGTATTTATCACAAAAAAAAGAAATAATCCATGCGATCAAACAAGTTTTTAAGCCTGTGTTTTTGGTTTCAAAATATCGCTTGGACGCTTCTGGACAGCATTTGGAATACCCTATGATGGAGGTAGAGATTGGAGATAAAGAGGCTTCTTCTACTATTGTAAAAGAAGGAAGGGCTTTGTTTGTCGTTGATTTATTAGATACTGTGAATCCGGGTCTTTTTTTGGATATGCGGGCGGTTCGTTTAGATATTGCCTCTAGATCCAAGTCGAAGTGTCTTTTAAATTTATTCTCTTATACGGGGAGTTTTGCCGTGCAGGCTCGTTTGAATGGGGCTATAAAAGTGGTGAATGTGGATATCAGTTCAAAAATCTTAGAAAAAGCCAAAGAGAATTATCAAATCAACCATTTAGAGCAGTTGCCTGGCGAATTTTTTAAAGGAAATGCTATGGAATATTTGAGTTATGCTCAAAAAAAATCCATTCTTTTTGATGGGATTGTTTTGGACCCTCCCAGTTTTTCTAGGAACAAAAAGCATGTGTTTAGTGTTAAAAAAGACCTTTTGAATTATGTGGAAATCTGTGTTTCTTTATTGAAAAAAGGTGGTTTTTTGATGGTGAGCTCTAATTATAGTGACTTTAGTCCAGAATCCTTGGCTAAGGATGCCATCTCTTTATTGAACTCATCGAGCGAGACAGTTAAATTGGAGTGGTCCCAAAGTCAAGATAAAGATTTTAGAGCGGTAGGGCAAGCTAAAGAAAGTTGTTTGTCTGCTGTTTTACTTTATAAAGTTTAAGAGAATGCTTCTTTTTGAGCTTATTCCTTTTCTAGCTTTTTATTTTCATAGATAATGATAGATTGGATTGAAGCATGCATTTTTTTAAGGCCTTTAGACTGATACAAAGAGTTTGATGAGCCGTTTTGATCCTTAGTCATCTAGATCAATTTCGTGTTCTTTTAGCTTTCTCCATAGGGTAGCTCGGCTAATTCCTAGTTTGTTTGCAGTTTCTGTTTTATTGCCTTTCATGAGGTCTAAAACTTTAATGATGTGTTTTTTTTCTATTTGACTTAGAGATTCGATTTCTTCTGAAGGGCTTTCTTGAGAAAGACTTTTGATACTGGTGTCTTGGTGATGCGTCAAGAATTTATTTGGAGAAGTTGTTTGGACTTGACTCACATGTTCGGGCAAATCTTCTAAACGGATCCAGCCGTTTTCGGATAGTACAATAGCGTGTTCTATGATGTTTTCTAATTCCCTAATATTGCCTGGATAATCATAAGCAAATAAGGCCATCTGAGCTGCAGGGTCTATGTTTTGAATAGATTTGCCGTGTTGTTCGTTGTATTTTAAAGAGAAGTATTTAATAATTCTAGGAATCACTACTTTTCGATTTCGTAAAGGAGGCAGGTGGATGTGAAAGGTGTTCAAGCGGTAGTACAAGTCTTCTCTAAAAGTGCCTTCTTCCATTGCTTTTTGCAGATTTTGGTTGGTGGCAGCGATAATTCGTACATCTAAATATCTGTTTTCTGTTTCTCCTACACGACGAATTTCGTGATTTTGTAAAAAACGGAGTAATTTTACCTGAGTGGCAAGGGAAAGTTCTCCGACTTCATCTAAAAACAAAGTGCCTTTAGAAGCGGTTTCAAATAGCCCCTTTTTATCTGCGACGGCTCCTGTAAAAGCTCCTTTTTTACTTCCAAAAAGTTCGCTTTCTACAATGTTTTCTGGAATGGCTCCAGAGTTTACTGGAACAAAGGCTTCTTCGGATCTTTTGCTTAGTCTATGGATGGTATTGGCCAAAAACTCTTTACCCGAACCAGACTCTCCAGTAATGAGGATGGTACTGGTTGTGGGAGCAATTTTGTACAAAGTTTTTAAGATTTTACGCATTTCTGGCGTGTCACCCAAAAGACTGTCTAGTAAATGGTCTTCCATGAGACGCGAGTCAGATTTTTGGCGTAATTTAGAGGCTAATTTTTTAACCTTTGACTCTAAAACTTCAATGGATATAGGTTTTAAAAGGTAAGCTTGAGCCCCTCTTGAAACAGCTGATTCTGCTGCAGGTAAACTTTTTGCCTCGCATAGAACAATGATTTCGATATTGGGATTTTTTTCATTGAGGTAGCTTATCATGTCCATGTTTTTATAAAATAAAAACTCTACACTCAAAAAAGCAATGTCGAATTTTGAACGATCAATAGACAAAATAAAGTCTTCCAATTGAGTGACCACCTCTATGGTAGAGTCATCAGTTTTCCAATCGTTTAAAATAGACTGTGCAAAAAATTTATTTGAATCAGCTAAAAGTATTTTCATATTTTAAAGATAGCCATGGAGGCGATTCTTTAATAAAAAAAGATTAAACAGTAAGTTCTCCCACTTTCTTTAAGAGAGCTTTGCGATCAATAGGTTTGTGAAAAACAGCGGCAATATTAAATTGTTTGGCCACCGCTAAATAATCATTGGCACTGGTACGACCACCACCGCTAATAGCTATCACATTTTGGGCTTGATTGAGACGACGGAGCTCGAGTATCACTTCAAAACCATCTTGTTCGGGCATAATGATGTCTGTGATCACTACATCGTATTTTTGAACAGAGTATAGTTTTTTTGCTTCTAAGCCGTTTTTGGCAGTATCTACATCGTAGCCTGCCAAGTCAAGAGTTGTTTTTAACATCAAGTTAAAAGATTCATCGTCATCGATAACTAGTATTTTAGGCATAAATGCTCCTCTTTAAGTTAAATTGTGGGGTTGGGCCAATACACAGTAAATGTAGAACCTTTTCCAATAATTGTCTTTACTGTAATATAAGAATTTGCTTCTTTTAAAAGTAACATAGTAGTAGATAAACCTAAACCTAAGCCCTCTTTTGGTGCTTTTGTGGTGAAAAATGGGCTAAAAATTCGTTGTAGTGCGTTTGGAGAAATTCCCTCACCAGAATCTATCACTTCAATTTTAAGGTAAGTGCCAACAGGAATAGGTTCTCCATAAGGGATTTTCTTTTCGGTAGTCAAAGCAACGGTGCTTGATTTTATGAGTAAAACACCACCTTTTTGTTTCATAGCTGCAATGGCATTTGAAGATAAATTAAAAAGTATTCTGTGAAAAGCTTCCGCATAACCTAATATTTTCACTTTGTCATTTTCGACCTCTGTTTTTATTTGGATATTGGGTGGGCAAGAACTTTTTAAAAGACGGACCACTTCGTCTAAAATTAGATTGGCAATAAACTCCATAGGATCTTCGTTTTCTTTGCTATTGATGGTCCCTAGTAGTTTTTCTACGGTTTTTTTGCCCCTTAAAGAAGCTTTTAAGACTTCATAAATATAAGATTTTGCAGGTTCGTCGTCTTTTAGACTTTCTAGTGCCAGTTCACAAAATCCAATATGAGAGCCCAAAATATTGTTGAAATCATGAGCAATTCCTCCAGCTAGACTTCCTAAATCTTCGACTCGAGAGGCATTAAAGAGACGCTCTTTAAGAGCATTTTGCTCTTTTTGTAATAGAACTTTTTCTGTAATGTCTTCTGAGAGTCCAATAATTCCATTTTGTTCTTCTTGGTTGAAAATAGGTATGTAAGTGTTGTGATAATAGCGTTCTTCATGATTTTCATCTATTATTTTAGAGTCAAATTCAATAAACTTGCCCTCTTCTGCTTGTTTTTCAAAATCATTTTCGGCCAATACACTTTGTCCAATTTTATTACCAGAAAAGGCTTCGTCGTTTTTGTTTTGTATGGTATAAACGCCTCGATTATTTTTGGACCATAATCTAAAAGGTAGGTGATTGATAAGAGTGTGCAAATAAATTTCTTTTTCTAATATGACTTTTTTGATTTCTTTAATCATATTTTGTTGTTTTATTTCTTCGAGCTTGGCGACTTTTTTAATCTTTTCAATTTTTTTTCTGTATTGTACTTCTATATCATTGCTGGTTAAAATGAGGATATAATCGTAAGAGTTTTCTTGGAGATTGTTTTTTATAATGGATAATTTAAAAGAAATGTCATTTTTTAATAGAATGGGAAAGTCTTTTTTTTCTGTATAGGGATCGATATTATTTAAGAAAGATTGAATCCGTTTGTTGAGTAATGAATTGTTTTCTACTTTTAAAATTTGATGCACACTTTTGTTGGCAAATAAAATAGTGCCTTTTTTGTTTATAAACAAGATCCCATCGCTTAAGTTTTCAACCAAATGGTGAAACACATATTTTAAATCCCCACTCCAAATAAAAAGAGATCTAAAGCTGAAATGTAAAAATACAATTAAAAAACCGATAGAAATTAAAGTAAAGGATAGGAAATTAGTGGAGGTGTTGTGGTGGATTTTGGGGATAATGATGTCGAATAAAAAACCAATAAAAAAACTAAGGAAATAAATGGGAATGATTCGATGGAATGCAAGGGCTTCATCTTTTCTCTTGATCTCATATTTTTTAAGTAGTATGAATAAAAACAAATATGCAATTGGAAGTAAAAAATACAAATAAAGAAGGATATGAGCGGTGATGATAATAGAAAAGGGGCCCAATAAATAAAGAATTTTATCGGGATATAAAAAGTGTGCTAAAAAGAGCAATACACTGGTTGCCATCCCTGTGTTTTTCCAATGTTTCCAAAAATTGATTGAAGTTTCTTCAAAAAACTGAAAAACAACTTGAATCATATAATAGCCAATTTGAACCCAAAAAAAAGCTTGTAAATAAAACCAAAAAATTTGATTGGAAGGGCTTACAAAAATTTGGGTGAGTAGGGCTAGTTTTACCCATGCAATGCTTACTTTTGTTAGATTTTTTAATTCCTGTGAAGCCACCGTTTTTTTTCTTTTGAGCCGCAAATGGAATAAAACAGCCACTAAAATTAAAAACTCAATGGCATAAGCATAGATTAGTAAAAGATTTTGCTTGAAGAGTAAAACTTCCATACACTCTGAATTTATAAAAAAAAACACCATCAATAACATGTTATTTGTTAAATAACATGTTAAATGCTAAAATTCTTTCCTTAAAAATATAGAAGCTTTATTTTTTTCTTTGAATTCCAAAACGCAAAGTTTTATCGTAAGTGGATTTATTGGAAAATCTCTCTATGGTTTCTTTATCTTTATTGGGATTAGGGAAGAATTTTGTCTTTAGGTCTATTTTGGTAATATACGCTCCTGTACCCACATTTTTTTTGTCCACAGACAATAAAGAGTTGCTACGGCGTGGTGCCCATTCTACAAAGAGAGACAAAGCCCCTGTACTCGAAAAATAAGAATGAGATGGAATGACCAAATCTTCTGAGAATCGTTGCACAAAAGCCCCCAAATTGGTGTAAACAGGGATGTCATATTGTAGAAGTAAAGAGTCCCAAGCAGGGTCTTCACTATTAGCTGACCCTCGAGGCACATCTAGTTTGATTTCCCAAACCACTCCATTTAAGGGGTTTTGTGTGGTGTCTATAGATTCTACTAAGCTATTATTAATAAAACAATCTAATTTGGAGCTAGAGTAGTTATACATACAAGTTCTAGATGGTGAAGAGTAAGGGCTACTTTCATTGGCTTTGATTTGAGAAACAAAGTCTTTTAATTTCACTGAGAATTTTATTTTTGGATTTCCTGCTCCAATCACGCTCACCCAAGGATTATCTGTGACAGGAAAATTTCCACTTTTGTCAGTAAAAGCACTAGCACCAAAGGACGACAGACGAATTCGATCTCCTTCTTTGATGATAGCATCGACTTCAAGGGGGTAAAAAATAGACATTTGTGAGTTGTTATTGATTAAGTTGAAAGAAGAAAAATCCTTTTCTAGAATAGGTAAAGGACCAGACCTTTCTCTTTGAAGTATTTCTAAAGAAGAGTCTATGGTATTCAAGGGTTCACTGGCAATCACACTGAGGTTATAAAAAGAGGCTTCTTGAATAGTAGAAGAAACTAGAACAGGGCCAGCGAGGTCTTCGGCTAATATAGAATTGCTTTCATAAGTGGCACCGCTACCTTTGTGTTGAATGACTTTTCCTGCACCTAACAAAGGACGACCTTGATATGAACCTTGATAAGGCCCGTGGGTATTTCCATGGGAAAATGCAGGGTTCAGGTTGATGGTAGCAATAGAATCATTAATAAAGTTATATTGATTGGTAGATAAGGTTTCGGCTGGAGCCACTCCAAAAATAATAGAAACATGGTCAGGTTTATGTCTTTCATCTACAGGGCGGCTAAATACAAGTCGAATGTGTTCCGCTAAGCCGTCTTCGTTTGCATCTGAGATGCTTGCATAAGTGAGAGGCACTGGAAGGATTTTTAATGAAATAGGGAGCTTTGCTTGAGGACAGTCAGAAACTCCATTTTGAGCCAAATCTTTAATGGAAGATTCTGATTGGAGTTGTCCATACATGCCTTCTTGTACTACAGAAGATTCATCGTCAGAAAATGAAATGTCAAAAACCCATACATTCAAGGAGTCATTATACAAAGAAGCAGAAAGCACTTGTGGATTTGCATCGGTTAAGGCTTTATCGCTAGAATAGAGATTTAAAGGAAAAATAGCATCTGGAGATAAAATAGGCTCACTAAACTCGATGAATACTCGATCGAATATGGCTTCGGGCAGTCTTTCTAAAACAGATACTGATAAAACATGAGGACTAATACCATCGGTATAAAAATCGGCGTGTTCTATTGATTTTCCATCTATTTTACTGATTAAAACCAAAGAACCACTAGGGTTGGTAAGCGAAGAAGAGTCTTGAATAGATATTTTGGCTGTTAAAACTTTTCCTTGAATCACCGCATCACTTGTCTCATAAGGATGCCCTTGATAAGTGAAAAGGATTTTTTCAAATTTTTGTCCGTCTTGATATTCATTAGAGAGTGTGATTTCTATGGCGTCTCCAAGTCCATCACAGTCTGTATCTATGATTTTAGCTACATCTATGATAGGCCAAGGAGGGAGCTCTTCTATATTCAAAAAAGCAACTGCTTGGTGGTATTTATAGACAGAAGAGCTGGTGTATGCGTCTGCATAAATATGAGTTTTATTGGCTTCTGGTGCACTCACATAGATGGTGACCATACCGTTTTTTAAGGGAATATTCGTGATTGGCTGTGTAGAAGTAGGGGAACTCCAAAATTGTACTTTGGAATCATCTGAAAACAAAGAAATAGTCATCTCTTCGTCACTTATAAAGTCTCCAATGCTATCGGTCATCACTACCTGTAATTCAATCCTTTTGTTTTCATAAACTAAAATGCTATCGGGACTGAAATAGAAAAAGCGAGGAATGAGTGGGGTGGTAATGGTGTCTATTTCTACATTGGTGCGTACCACTGTACAAGCACAGTCATAGCTATTCGATAGGTTGGCATAGCGATTGTCCCAAGAAACCCACTCGATGTAATTGTTTCCATAGCTTAAAACAGTGTCTAAGCCAAAGAAAAAATGATCTTTGCGACTGGGGGGATCGTAAAGCACATTTAATAAGCTTCCATTGTATTCAAAAGCATCTAAATTCCCTGTAGGAGAAACCGAACTTTCTCCAGCGTAATTAGTTTCATAAGTGGTTTTTTCGAGTGAATATCGAGGGCTAACGAATGGAGAATTAAAGGTCAAGTCGATATTTTTGGGAGTTGCAGGGCCACTTTCGGGAGTGTAGTCTGGAGTGTATCCGTAGATGTGTTTTCCATGATAGTAAGCCGCCACATAAGGACTTTGGGTGTAAGCAAATTCGTTTTTTCCATTGACTTTTTCTAAATAAGTAGTTTCTGTACCTGTGTAGAGCGGACCTTTAGTGAGGTCAATGCCTACAAAAGGAACTGGATCGTCTGGATTCAAATGGGGTCTTAATGACCAAGAGTTTTCTAAAGAGCTATAAGTGGTACTCAGCATCAGTTCAAACATGTAGCTACCAGAAACAGCTAAGTTTCCTTTTAAAGTGATAGGCAAATAGTAGCCTCCAGAAACTGCATCAGGTACTGCAGAGCCAATATTTAAGTTGCCTGCTCCTTTCATTTGACCCGTGCCATCCCATATAGAGCTGTTATAGCTAGTCCCTACAGCAGGTGCACTCAAATACAAGCGAAGTTCTAAGTCGGTGTAGTGTACTGTATCTTGGTTGGTTACAATAAAGAAAAATGTGTTGCAGTCTTTGTAATCTGTACAGTTTGTGTTTTTGGTGGTGGGTTTTATGACTATTTCTAAGTCCACTAGAGTGGCGTGTTCTGTGGTTTTAAAGCTTAAAGGAGCAGAAGTGCTAGCTCCAGAAGAGGCTACAAAGTGATAAGTGGTATTAGGAGATAAATTTTGAAGACTCACCTCGTGAAACAAAACGGCTTGACCATTGTTGCCTATTTGTTCTTTATCTAAATTGTTGGGGCTAGTCCCGTATCGAACTAAACCATTAGTCATAGCATCTGGAGTCCACCAGTAAATTTTTGCACTTCGGTTGTCTACTTGGCATATAGTGAGCCCTTCGATACTTGCAAGCACGGGGTCCATAGTAAAAGAATACCAGTATCCATGATTATCATCGGTAGAAATATTTCGACGCACATCGATCCCTTCTAAAAAGAAGTAATAAGTTACACCGCTTTGGAGCCCGTCGATTTGCAGTGAACCTCCTTTGCTTGCACTGGGGGTGCTTTTATTTAGAGCTTTGCTTGGATCTGTGGTGGTCCCATAAAAAACAGTGACTTTGGCGATTTCATCGGTATCCCAACTAATAATAGCCGAAGTGTCAGAGATGGGCACAGCATGTATATTACTAAAAAGAGGCCCTTCGTTGTCGGGGGGTAAATTTTTGGCCAAAGATTGAGCTGGAATAATAAGTTGTGCCGAAAAGTCAATACAAGTTTCTGTGGCTGTATAGTCTTCCCAATCATCCAAAAGCACTGCTTCTGGGTGTGCTCCTCCCATTAATGCCCCTCTTGGGCATTTGTATGCATAGGGGAGCCCTCCTGCGTTGTAGCCATCTGGGTTTGCAGCACGGTTGTGAGGGTGGTTTAAGTTTTTATCTCCTGCTCCCATTAAAAAAGAAATGTCCCATGGATTGGCCCCAAGATTATAATAAATGTTGTCAAGGGCTACTTTTAGGTATTGTTCATCTTTGGTAATATCGTAGAGCATAAAGACGGCATTAGTGGCTCCCATATTGTAGCGATTAAAACCCCAATCCGAAGAGGTCCACACCAAGTTATAAGGGGCTTCCACCGTGAAGTTTCCATAGGCATTGGTGCTTACAATAGAGTCTCCTTGAGAGCCATCATCGGTGAGGCGTGTGAAGGTGGCTATAATTCGAGTCATGAGGGTGTCTCTTTCACTTTCACTAATACCATAACTCTGTGCTATTTCTTCAGTAGGTAAAATGAGTTTAGCAAAAGAAAAAAGCACATAAGCGTGGACATTTTCGTAGTCCGTCATCCATCCACCAGGATAAAATCCACTCTGGTGACCCATAAATCCACCTCTAAAATATGGCAAATTGTATAGGTAGTTGGTGGCATTGTCATTGATGGCTGTGTTTTTGTACAAGTCAAAAGCATAAATGGTGTCTTTGGTCGCGTACCAGAGTCCCAAAGCAGCTGCAGCCGCATCGTCATATTTTTCTCCACCACCAGTATAAAAACCATTCAAGTCATCGGTGTTTTTGGGGTAGTTGGGCTTTAAAACTTTGGCGTAAATTTCTTTGGCAGCTTCGATGAGTTCTTGAGAATAGTCGGCGTCAAAGACCTCCCAACCCATAGCAAAGTGAGTCATAGCAGCAATGTAAACTCCTGCGACATTGGAGCCTATCCCTTTACCTACCACACGATCAGGGCCCCCCTTGTCGGGAGATTGAGCGTCTTGCTTTTCGGGAACATCCCAAAACAAATGGTCGGGCATGGCTACACCTACAGAATGGTACATATCTCCTTGATCTATCAGGCCGTCTTTTTTAGAGGCTTTGTATAGTTTATAAATATAATCAACCCCTATTTTTGCTTCGTACAAAACATCGGGAATACCATCTGTGAAAACGGTATCATCATAAGATTTGCCGTAGCGATCCTCGGCTTTGTCTTGGTAAACATTGTAAGTCATGGCAAGTACATAAGCCGCATAACCAAGAGTTTGCGATACCTTAAAGTGGTCTCCACAGTCGTGCCAGCCACCTGTTAAATCGTGGCCAATTTCGGAACCATCTTGAAGATGGCAGGGCCCGTGTAGTTGGGAGTGAGTGTCTCCACAGCGATTCACCCCAAAAAATTTAAGAGAGTTTTCAAAAATTGCATTAAAAATGGCATCGTGCAACCAAAAAGTAGCCGAAGTGTCTGTGCCAACGACTAAATAGTAACGACCTGGTTTAGTTAAACTTGAAAAATCTGCTCTATACAAAGTCTCTGTATTAGAACTAGGGCTATTAGAGCCAAAGTCATAGACTTGACTGATAGAGTTAAATGCACCGTTGACCCAGATATTGGGTTTGTTAAATACTCCTAAGGAGCTTAAGTTACCACTCCAAGCTTCTTCATTGTTAGAGGCGTCGATCACCTTAAATGAAGTTGCCGTGGGGTCGGCCACAAAAGCATATTTATGTAAGTCTTGAGGTCTAAAGCCGACTTGGTTTACCCTTATGGATCGTCGATTATAAACATTTAAAGAGTCCAAGTACCTCCTGTCACAATCCATACAAGTGTTGTCTATTTCTGGCAAAGCATAGTTAAACTCTATGAATAAAATCAGTAACAGGAGAATGTGGTTTAAATATCTCATTCTTTTCACCTTTTTTCTTGTCGTCTAAACCCAAAGGAAGATGTCTTTTCTTCTTTTGTTTTTATACGGTCTCCTTTTTTATAAGAGTCTTCTTCGCCTGTAGCGTCTATTAAATAGGTCGCTATAGATGAGAAATTAAAACGAGCTATATAAGGGCCAGTGGCAATTTTTTTACCATCGATGGATACGGGAGCTTGAAAATCTTGACTGATCCATTCTAGATTTAGAGATAGTACTCCATCTATTGTAATGTGTTCGTATCCAATTTGAGAGAGTATAAATTTATATTCAGTGGCATTTACAAATTGTCCCAGATTGTCATAGAGCGACAATTCAAAAGAAATTAGGAAGTCCCAAGATTTTTCACCAGCAACTTCTACCAAAGCAGAGGGCATGGTGATCTCGATATTAAAGACAGGTCCTCCGTGTTTATAAGTGGAGGTATCGTAGCTAGCTTCACCAAAAGTAGAATACAACTGTTTTTTTCCTTTGGCCAAGGGGTGTTCTTTGTCTTTATTTAAGACTGTGAGTCTAAAGTGCTCCTCTTTACTAGGCAAGTCTCCATTATAAATATTTTCTTTTGATCCAGAAGAGCTAAGGCTGTTGAGGATGTTTACTTTAAAAGAAGTCTTCTCTGCTGTAGCCCCTTTGACTTGAATCCAAGGATTTTCTTCTCCTGGGTAGTTTCCAGCGACATCATGAATTTTTGAAAGCATATTTTCTGGGACCAAACGAATCCAATCACCAATACGAATAGCATCCGGAGCCTCCGCATCGTAAATTAAAGAAATTCTACTTTGAGAAAGGCTATGTTTTGTTGGAGAAAAGGAAGTGATTTCGGAACCGCGTTTCCTTTGGATTATTTCTTGGCCATCTTCTGCTTCTTTTATAGATTCTGAAACTCTTAAATCCAGAACTTCCAAAGAATTAGTGCTACTTTTTTGGGCACTCAATAGAATAGGAGGAGCTTTGTCAACTAATGGGTAGCTTTTGTCAAAGAAACCGCCTTCTGGACCCAATCGAGGTTTTACCTTTCCGTAGCCATTGTAATCACCAGAACTTGTCCCTAAGGGATAACTTTTATCAGAAGGAATGGTGATAATTATTTTGGATAAAGAGTCTCGAACTTCGGTAGAGTCAGTGATTACATTCGTAATTTTACCGTCAATAGTATCGAGGTGGCCTTCGTATTTCATATAAGGATCAGAAACTACAAAATCATGGACCCAGTCTTTGGGTGAAAAATTCTTGATGGTAGAGGGAGAGCCCCAATCTATTTCAAAGCTGTCTAGCATGTCTTTTTCTCTTAACTTCTTTTCAAACAGCAAGTATATCTCGTCTAATTCTCCGTCTCCCGTGAAGTCTCTCATTTCTGCTAACTTGATGGCCACAGGTTTTGGAGTTTCTGCAATGATCACAGATGGGTTGCAACCATTTACAGGGTCTAGTCGATTGGTTTTAGAATCTGTAACCATAAAGCTAGGGGCAATAGAAGCTTTATAGCCTTTTTTTATAAGAGACCCAGCTGTGTTTCCTTTGATGGAGTACAAGTAGCTTTTTCCATCGTCATCGGACTGTGCATTGCCTATGATAGTGATGGTCGATTGCTCCACTAAATTTCCATCAGAATCGTGGATCACTAAGGGCCAAGTAGAGTTAGAGGCCAGTGTGACCTTTTCAGAAAATGCGATTTTAAGAGTGTCTTCATCTCCTCTAGGTTCTGGGTTTTCTAGTAGAGTCACACTAATCAAAGTCGGGGCAATTCCATCACTAATTTCTACACTTTCTTTGGTGACCACATTGTCTTCAGAAAGATATATTGTAACATTGCCTCTAGGAGAAGCGGTTGGGGGCACAGAAACACCAGTGAGTGGAATGTGGACTATGTTTTCGCCTATAAAATTAGACTGAATGTGAAGCATGTTTCCGGAGTTCTCTTTTTCATTTTTTGGATCTATGAATTTCACTAAAATACTATCGATACGAATATTTTCTGTGAAGTTTGTGCTAAAGTTGATTTGCAAATAGTCTGCCATATCATCACAGTCTGTGTCTAAAGCTATAACACTTTGAGGAAGGGGATAGGTGGACTCTGCATAGAAACTTTGACGAGACTGGTCTTCGTCGTCTTCTGGGTCTATATATATCACTTGAATGGTGTCTCCACCGAAAAAGGATATTTCTTTGGTGTCGTTTCTATCTGCAGGTGATTTGGAAACAGCAGAAACTAAAGTGTTGCTTCTAAAGTTCCCAGTCTCTTTGCCTTCTGGATCTAGCTTGACTCGTAAGGTATCACCTTGTCTATTGTTAATCACAAGAGCATATAAAATACCGCTATATTTGGCTTTGTCTTTATCATTCAAGTAAATATAAAAAGAAGTATTGCCCGGTTCTGCTGGACTTGATATAGGGTTTCCATCGGCATCTGCAAGACGAAGTGCACTTGCGGAGGCATCTCCTCTAGTAAATTCTACAAAGAAATTTCTATTCTCAAAAGCACAGCTTCCATTGTTTTGACATCCAGCACAAAGCGGGTCTGGTCCAGCAAATACAGTGATATCTACTTTGTTAGACCCTATGCCCATTTTTACAGGGATATTAAGATCCCACATATCGGTCTGTAAGTTATAGACTGCAGCTGAATAAACATCTTTAATATCGGTTCCGTTAGCTAAAATTTTGGTGATAAAACCACCTTCTGTGATTTTTGCGGTTCCAGTCACATAGACGGTACTACCGGTTTGGTCTAATTTAATGTGAGAACCATTAGATAAATTAAATGGAGCATCGAGTGTAAGGGCTAATTCGTAGTTGGCTCGCTTGGTGGACATTTCTGTGTAAGATGGACTATAACCCCAAACAAATTCATCTTTTCGATACACTGAAACAAAAGGATTGATAGGAGCTGCTTCAAAATCTGTGTCTCCTTCGTCCTTACTTAAACAAGGCATACCAGGGTAGTCGGCATAATCTCCATTGGCCCTTGAATGAGGCATCCAACTCCAATCTCCAGGATTAGCATTTTTGGTGTCTGCAGGAGCTTCGTTAGAAGGACTATACCAAGAAGCCCCCGCCCTACAATACACGGACTTATCTGGAGCAGAGTTCATTAAGTCTAAGTGAGGAGGATAAGGACTTCGCTTGTCAAACAACACATCAATACGGAAGCGACTAGAAGACTTAATCACAGTACTGCCTAGAGGGATAGGAAAATACCATTGCCAAGTACCGGTGGCCGCGTCGTAAGTATCTTCGATTTTTTCAGGGTGGACGAGTCTAAGCAAAGTGGTGAGCTCTGTGATAGTTTCTGGAGAGCAAGGCTTGTTAAATCCAGCTTCATCGTAAGCCTGACAAATATCCATACGAATACCAATATCCTTATAAATATCGTCTTTCCCACGCATATAAAGCCTAATAGTCAAACTATCAAAAGCTCGTCCTTCATTGTTAAACACATTGATGTTAATGCCAGACATGTCTGCCCAGTGGTATTGATAAGTACGAACAGAAAAGTCATATTGAGTGACAGGAGTTCTAAATTGGAGGGGTTCTCCAGTGGGGGAGACTGATTGCAATTCACCATTGCTTTCTACTGCAAAATAATAGGTTGTTTTTTCTTTGAGGCCTCCGATTTTCACATAATGGAATTTGGTGGGTACACCAGCAACATCGGCATTTTTTTCTCCAGTATTCCACTTCATTTCAGAAGGAGAAACCAGTAGTGTATCCCAATAAATTTTGGATTCATACTCTCCATTAGGGGTGTACCACATGATTTCTGCAGTATCGGCACTCACATTACAGACGATTACATTTTCAATCAGAGCACTTTCAATGCTATTAAAGGTAGTGAAAGAATAAGGGACTTGCGTACTATCGACTAAATACTTTGCGGTCATATTGTTTTCGTCAAAAGCGTTAAAGCCACCAGCAAAAAAGTAATAGGTCGTTCCGTTTTTAAGATCACGCATAGGGATTAGGTGTTCCACACCAGCATCGTTTTTGTCGGGAGCAGCTATCATACGCATGTCATTTTCGTCAGTGCCATAAAATAAAGCAGCTGTGCCCATTGTATTGAGCTTGACTCTTACCAAAGCAGAGTCCATGGCCACATGTAAAATTTCGACTTGCACTTCTGGAGCTTTAGAGCGATTAAATTTTTGAGAGGTGAGCATGGCGCCTGTGATAAAAATAGCTGTACCGTCAATACAAGTTTCTGAAAGGTGATAATCTTCCCAACTATGATTCGAGGGAATCCAACTATTGACATCACTAGGTCTTACTCCTCCAAACAACGCACCTGTTGGAGGCCTATATTTGTAATTAGCTCCAGCCACATTCTTGCCTTCTGGATTAGAGGCTCGGTGGTGAGGGTGGGCATCGTTTTTGTCTCCGACTCCCAGTAAAAAAGAAACATCCCATGGGTTTAGACCCAGCATATAATTGAGTTGATTGAGTCCTAGTTGATACATCTCTTCGGCTTTCCAATCTGGAGTTCCCATTTTGGGCAATCGAAGTTCCTTTAAATCTTTGGCTACATCAGCATAAGCTAAGACTTCAAAAATATTCCCTGCTTGGTATCGATTGTAAATCCAGTCTTGATCGGTAAACATTGTAAACCAAATAGGATCATAAGAAATACGAGAGCTTTTCCACCCTATATCGCCTTGGGGCAAAGTAATAGAAGCAGAACCCGTAGTTCCCATATCACCTAGATTGTAAATCATATTGGCGACCACATCTTCTATATATTCAAGTCTTTTCTCGTTTGAAATACCATATTCTTGAGCTCTGGCCTCGGATTTTAAGATGAGTTTATAAAAAGCATAAAGGGCATAAGAATAAGAGTTAGCCCAAGAGGTGTTTTTGCCATTTTTTAAGAAACCCTTGTCTCCAGTCACAAACCAACCACCATTAAAAAATCCCGCCCCTTCGCTAAACTCTTGACTGATGGTGGGGTTTAAATTTCGACTCTCTGCGGCATCATTTAGGTATTTAGGGTCTTTGGTCGCATAAAAAAGACAAATAGAAGCCAAGGCCAAATCATCAAAGTACTCGTTATTACCATTGTAGGCAGAAGAAGACCAACCAGCAGGGTTGGTGTTGTGCACAAAAGGCTGGCCATTTCCATAAGTGCTTTTCCCTTGAGCTAAGCTTTTAGCAAAATCGTACATTTCTTCGGCGACTTTAAGGGCTTTTGCAGCAAATACAGGGTCGTAAATAGCATAGTCTTTAGCTAAAATGGCTAAACCAGCAGCATATTGACCAGAAATATTAGAACCCAATTCACCCAAACGAGTGTCTCTCTCGTGTGGACCACCCCTTCCGGTAACACTGGTGGGGATATGGTCTTGGTTTTCTGGTCGTCCCCACCAACCGTGGTCGGCTCCAAAGTTACCCACAGAAAGGGCCATGTTATCAATGACACCGTTTGCAAAGTCATAGGCTTTTAATGCAAAATCAGCACCGTGTTTGGCTTCTCGTAATAAATCAGGAATACCATCAATACTAGTGTTGGCGTGGTTAAAATCGTATAAGTCTTCGTCGGCATCGGGGTTAGCTGCCGCTGCTACAGCAAGTGCCATAAAAGCAGCGGCTTGAGTTGATGATTCTTTAAGGTGGTCACCACAATCGTACCAACCTCCAGAAAGCGCCCCTTCTTTGGGTGTAAGTCCTGTGACTGCTGCATCGTTTAAACTCACAATAGGCCCACCACCGTCTTTGGTATGGCTAGCAGGGTGAAACCATGACTCAGAATCCCCGCTTCGATTGATTCCATAAAATTTAAGGGTGGCCGAACGGACCATAGAATAAACTCTATCGCTAATCACAAAGGTGGCCGAAATATGCTTGCCCACTTTGATACGCAATCGTTCATTCACGGGCAAATTCATAGGGATATTCCCTTTTTGAATGGTTCCAGATGGGCCTGTGGTAGAAACTTTGTAACGAGTTTGGTCATTGGTAGCGGCGTTAGTCCCCGCTATAATAGTCCAATCCGAAACAGTGCTTGCACCAGTAGAAGTGAGAGAGCCCGTGATAGGGGGAGAAAAAGAATTTCCCATAGAATCTACCACTTCAAAAGAGCTTTCAGAACCCACATAATAAAAGAGCCTTTCTGCGTCTTTTTCTAAATATCCAGCTTGATTGACTCGAATAGGAGAAATTTTTAGATTAATGGCATCTAAATAAGCTTGATTTAATGTGTCTGGAATTAGTGCTGTTGGAGCAAAACTTGCTGGAGTCCTATTTTTAGGCACCATGCCTTTTTTAGTTGTGACTGTTGTATCATAATTATCGAAAACAGTACTATCCCATGTGAGTGGATATACAGGTCGAATTAAATCGTATGGAGTCGGTAAATTTTGTTGTGCATTAGTTACAGAAAAAACAAATAACAGTAATAATAAATAAGCAGGCACAAGTTCTCCTTTAAAATTCCATTAAAACAACAGACTAAAACTCAAAAAGTTTTAGTACATCAACCCAAATCCATCGTGTATAAAATAGGTTTATTCTTTAATAAAGCAATGATTCAAAAGTAAAATTCATAAAAAAAAATGAATTAAAAATTTTAAAACCCCAACTAAGGGTAATTTTGTGATAAAAATCATGTAAAAATGACCGAGAAGATAAAAAAAGCCCTAGTAAACACTAGAGCTTCAATTTCAATTATTAGATAAAGTTTTAGTCTTTACCACCAGTGAAAATAATGGCTAAAACAGTAGCAACAAAAGCAGCCGACACAATTAAAAACTCCCAAGGATTTTCTAAAACTGATTTTGATGGTGTGGCAGGAGCATCTTCTCGAGTCGCTTCCTCTTTGGCTTCTTCTTGGGCAACTTTTGTTTCAGTGGACTCTACACTTTCTGCAGTTTCGGTTTTAGCTTCTAAAACTTCAGTTTCTTCTTTTGCAGGCTCTTCCTTTTCTTCGGTGGCTTCTGCTGTGGCTTCTTCTTTTGCTTCTGCTTTTTCTTCAGTCACTTCCTCTTTGGCTTCTTCTTTTGCTTCTGCTTTTTCTTCAGTCACTTCCTCTTTGGCTTCTTCTTTTGCAGGCTCTTCCTTTTCTTCAGTCGCTTCTGCTTTTACTTCTTCTTTTTTAGCAGGTTCGGCCTTTGTTTCTTTGGCGGCTTCTGCTTTTACTTCTTCTTTTTTAGCAGGTTCGGCCTTTGCTTCTTTGGCAG
>FZPS01000056.1_pt167 | contig 24114 bp, 16 predicted proteins | sample 1817821 | NCBI WGS metagenome assembly FZPS01 (sample SAMEA104158645, study PRJEB21678) | metagenome | place: Germany | collected 2015-04-21 | reverse complement strand
CCGGATCGTGATTCTCCCGATAGTCCTTCATGATATCCAAAAACCATCCGCTGCTACGAACCATCATGCAGAAACCGCTCTGTTCTACCTTATCCTTCAGATTCTTCCCATAGACAAGAGCCTTTTTAAATGAGTATAGAGGTGAATACTCCTCCCCGTATTTCTTGGCGATAGTAATGATATCCTTCTGGTACTTGTCACACAAAAAATACTTTCCGGTCGGAGTCGCCTCATGGAAAGATGCGATCCGGTCGATGTTGGTTGAAGAGCAGAGAACGAACACATACTTGTAGGCTGAAAGAAGCTTCCTCGCCTCTCGCTGGAGTTCATCTTCTCTCATGGAATGCACACGGTCATTGGAGAGGCTGGTGCCTTCGATGATCAACACATCGACTTGCCCGACATATTTCTCCAGCATCGGGATAACACCTTTTCCCCGAAACCCGTGGGTCCGAAAGTCCCCGGTATGAAGAATTTTCATACCGTGCCCCTTGATCAAAAACATGTAGGCATCATAGGCGCTGTGGTCAACCAAAAAAGGAGTGACCGAAAGGTCTTTTATACGTATCTCTTTTTTAGCCCAAAAGGTTCTGATTCGATCATCAGCCGGAATGTGTCCACGGTTGATACGCCTTTGATACGTAAGATGAATCTCTTTGGTGGCCTGACCCATATAGAGGGGAACGTGGGGCATGACCAAGGATATCATGCCGATATGATCGCCATGATAATGCGTAAAGAATACGCCATCGCAGTCGTTTCCCGCTTGGGTAACACCATCAATCGATAATGTCTCCGGAGGGGTATTGCCGTATATATCCGGAAGCTCCGAACCCAGATCAATGAAGATCCGTGCCTCTTCAGTGCGGATTTCAGTTACGCATCCCCCGATCTGCTTGGTTCCCCTGTGAATGATTATTTCTATCGTCATCCTTTAACCGTTGAGAGACGTATCCGAAATCCCGGTGATCGTATCACCCTCAGCAGTAAAGTATAAGTAATGAAGCTCAAGGCAATCGTTTGATTCGCCGACGGGCAGTATCTCCCCTCCGAAAGAAGTATCATTATAGTCGCCTTCGGGCATGGCGATGACTGTTCGAATTTTCAATTTGGCAGGAATAGGACCATTGAATCCAAAAAACTTCCACCAACCTTCTGGATCCGCCCCCGGGGTTCTCAGGAGTTTCTGCAGGAATGTCACATATGCGATCGCTTGCATGATCGCCTTCTCGGGCGGCTCTTCCTTTTTACATTCATCTTTCAATTCTATAACAGTCAAACAAACTCCATTCCCAATACCCTGCCGGGCTAAAATATCGATGCCTCCGCCATTCTCCCCGGAGTATTCAATCTTTCCTTTCATCGCCTCACTTGCTGTGATTGGCGTCGGCATTTGGAAGTATCCCTTTTCCAATAATCTTATCGGTTGAATATTCAATAAGTACTTGTCGTCGGATCTATCCTTTAAAAATTGTTCAAGAAGCTGGGATTCAAAATTATGTTCAAGGTTACCATTCTTTCTGCGTGGTGACTCTGCGAAATATTCCCTGAAACATCGAGCTTCTTCGCTGTTTTTCCAATCTCGTTCCTCGGTTTCCGGAATGCTGGAGAGCATGAGAGGATAATCGGAATAGTAGTCTCTATTCTTCGCCTTAAATCCAATGGATACACCGCTCTTTCTGACGAAGATCTCTCCTACACTCTGACCTTTGTAGCGCACGTCAAATTTTACTGTCCGACTATTTGCTTCTTTTACCTTACTCACGGAAAGGTAGATATCCAGATTCTCAGAGGAGTTAAATTTACGCCGCGCATCTTTAATAATGGAGTCATTGGTCTTGATGGCAGAAATATACCCCTTATATCTTTGAATCCATTCACTGTTACCATCCAAAAGACTACCCACTTTTTTGATCATGTCCCGATATTCTTGAGTAAATAAGCTCATTGGTACTACCTCCATTAGTAATTGCTCATAGCGTTTTTTCCATTGTATCACAAATTGTATCTTCCCAGAGAGCCAAAATGCAATTGAATACTCGTGGCAAACCCAAAACGTATTCTCCTGAATCTCCCCGAATTGTGTCTCCAGTGGTGACACTTTTCCACTATCAACTATAAATCACTTCAATAAAAAGCTTTAAGCCAATGAGCACCAAGAATCATCGCTACTCATTGGCATTAAAGCTTCTTAAAAAGATCGGGTTAATTAATCCAGCACGATCAATCCGCGCTGAACCGAATCCAGCAAGGGAACCGATCCGTCTTTCGTGACCCTGTATCCGTCCTCGATCCTGAACCCACCCCATGGATTCAGGAAGCATGGCACATCGACCGAAACGATCATGTTCTCTTCGAGTTTCCGATCATTCTTCGAGAAGAAGATCGGCGGCTCGAACTCAAGCACCCCGACGCTGTGCAAGGCGATATACGGCAGAACGAAGCCTTTCCGGGCCATGACCACTCTGCTGAGATTCTCCACCTCTCGGCCCAGCACACCCGGCCGCAAGTTTGCAATCATCTCGTCCTGAGCCAACACGGTCAGTTCAGCCGCCTCCACGACGCTTGCACCCGGGTCTCCGATTGAAACGGGTCTACCAATCGCAGCGTGATATCCCTGGTACTTCGGTATGATGCTGAGGTGGATGATTTCTTGAGGTTTGATGCGCCTGAACGTCGTGCGGGCGATGATCGGCCGACTGTTGGCCACTCCGGAAGCGACCATCGTGTCGATGCCCACTCCTTCACTGCCCATCTTCCGCATCGCATATTCGATCTCCGCAGCCACCTCGTATTCGGTCACTCCTTCCTTGATGGCACTTAAGGCGGCCTTCAACCCTGCACCGGCGATCTTGTAGGTGTATTCGATGACCTTGATCTCAGCTTCGCTCTTGGTTGAACGCACATCGATCATCATCGTATCAGCTGAAACCAGCTCATAATTCTTTTTCAACGCGGCACCTATCGCCGGATCCATGAACTCTTCTCCGATGATTCCGACCTTCCTGATCTCGCCCTCTCTCGTATGTTCAGTTTTTTTGATAATCTCCTTCAAACTGTACATCGTCGAACATGGATACTCTTCTTCGGGATGGGTGTATTCCTCAGCGACATAGATATGCTCTATTTTCGCAGTGATCTCGGCCAACGCCTCGCTTTCCGGCCCGAGCACCAGCACGGATTCGCCACTCTGGGGAATCAGACAGCAGGAAGGTTCGAAATGGGTTGCAAAGTCCGTCAGGTAACGAATGTTTCCGTGACCATGGGTTGAACGATCATTTGAATTCACGACAAGCAAGTCAACTCCTGCTTCAGCCATTCGAGCCTGCAGCGCTTCTCTTCGTTGCTTGAACTCACTCTCAGGAATTACGGGAAGATGTTTCATAGTTGTCTCCTTTTTCGGCCAAACGCCGTTAATGATTCGTATGTTGTTATGTATAAGTCAATTATAACATGATACTCAACACGTGCATCAAAAACTTTCAGCTTCTTATTGTAGTTAATAAGCTCAAAGAAAACACAGCTCCCGAACACAACAACCTAATGTAGATAAGTTAAAATAGAAGCAGTATCAAAAGAAAACTTGTCTTAGATTGAATCAATGAAGTCATAGAAAAGATATATGTTTATGACAAAGATACGGTTGAAATAGTTTGGAAGCTTGAAGAAAGTGAGGTCAACAACGATGGAAAGTAAAGATGAAATTATGATCGTAAGTCAAGAAACTCTCGTAAATAAGATTTACACAATTAGAGGGCAAAAGGTTATGCTTGACTTTGAACTTGCAGAGATTTACGGATATGAAACAAAAAACTTCAATAGACAAGTCAAAAACAATAATGAAAAATTTGAAGGTGAAGATTTTATGTTTCAACTAAAGGATGATGAAGTCGAAGATCTTTCAAGGTGCAAAAATTTCACCTTGAACAGAGGGACAGGGAGAGGGAGCAATATCAAGTATAATCCTTACGCTTTTACAGAGTCCGGAATCTATATGTTGATGACAGTCTTAAAAGGTGAACTTGCTGTAAAGCAGAGCAGAGCTTTAATTCGTACCTTCAAGCAAATGAAAGACTACATCTTAGAAAATCAAGGATTAATCGGGAAAAGAGAGTATTTACAACTTTCTATGCAGATAACCAACAATGTCGTGGAAATGCAAGATTTAAGACGAGATTTAATGAATGTGGAAGATAAAGTGGCAGAAGTAGTAGACACTTTAAGTAATGTAGTTCAGAAGTCTGATTTATCCGAGATTATACTTGACTTTAGCAATCCGGAAGTTAAGAGAGGATATTTAGTATTAAACGGACAGCCAATAAAAGCGAATCTTGCTTATAAGGATATTTACAACTTGGCAAAAAAGAGTATTTATGTAGTCGATAATTATATCGGACTTAAAACACTGGTTTTATTAAAAGACGTATCAGCCTCGATAGAGGTCATTATCTTCAGCGATAATGTTGGCAAAGGACTTCACAATATTGAGTACCAAGACTTTTGTAGAGAGTATCCGATGAGAAACGTAAAGTTTCAAAAATCCGGTGGGGCGTTTCATGACAGATATATCATCATTGATTGGGATACAGACAATCAGAGGATATTTCATTGTGGTGCATCATCAAAAGATGCAGGAGAAAGGATTACAACGGTATCTGAAGTGGTAGATCAGGTTGTATATACCGACTTAGTAAATAGACTATTGAAAAATCCGATATTAAAGTTAAAATAAGGGTAGAAAAAATTTGTATCCAATACTTGACACGAGGGTGTTAATCCGAGTACAGCACAAACAAAATACATATGGTCACCAAAAAGCCTTAAGCCAATGAGCAACAAGAATCATCGCTGCTCATTGTCATTAAAGCAATAGATCGGGTTCCTGTAATCCATAACAATCAATCCACGCTGAACCGAATCCAGCAAGGGAACCGCCCCATCTTTCGTTACCCTGTATCCGTCCTCGATTCTGAACCCACCCCATGGATTTAGGAAGCACGGCACATCGACCGAAACGATCATGTTCTCCTCAAGTTTCCAATCGCGGCGTGATATCCCTAATACTTTGGTATGATGCTGAGGTGGATGATTTCTTGAGGTTTGATGCTCCTGAACGTCGTGCGGGCGATAATCGGCCGGCTGTTCGCCACCTCGGAAGCGACCATCGTATCGATGCCCAACCCTTCACCGGCGACCAGACAGCAAGAAGATTCGAAATGGGTTGCAACCTAAATTCCCGATAAATATAGCTAGGAATAACCCTTACTCCACAGGTACGTCGAAAGCCTCAAAGATTTGACGTTGTTGCTTGGTCACCTCGCTCAGCTTGTTTTTGTACTTTCCCTTATAAGAAATGGTGGTGATTGATTCCAGTTCCCACAGCAGGCGCTTGGCTGTGTACCTTTTGGTTAATTGGGTCTTTCGCATGGTCTTTCTGATCTGGGCCAGGAGAATCAACGCAATGAACTGAATGAAAGTCCGGCCTTTCATGCGTCGTGCATCATGAATGCGTAAGCGCTTCATATCAAGTTCATTTTTAAGGTCATCAAAGCTCTTCTCAATTACGTCTTTCTCTCTGTAGATCCTAAGCGCCTCAAGCGGATCCTTGCATTTCGTGGTAAGGATGGCGGTAAAACCCACATACCGCTTGCGTGCAGCGGTAATGGCCTCTGCATTTCTGATGACTTTACGACCGCCCTTAGGCGTCTCTTTGACGATGAAGAACTGCTTGTACTGCTCAGCGTGAGCTTCCATCAATTCATGTTCCAATTGCAGGATATGCAGGTCAAAGTCAACACGATCCTCCATCATATGTTGAGGGTTGAAGAAGATGTGCAGATAGCAACGACGCCGAGCTTCGCCCCATGGATAGAGGTAGGTTTGGACATAGATAGCTTCATCATCCAGCATCCTCAGTCCTGCCGGACTGTCTATCTCATCACGGTGCGTATCAATATATTCCCGCACGTATTTCAAATGGTTCGGTACAGAAATGGTGAAGTGATGGCGATGGGTACAGAGCGCATCAATATTTGAGCTGCTGTAGAAGCCCTTATCCATGACAAAGTGGAGCTTGGTCAGATCCAGCTTCTTAAACTGATCCAAGAGATTGTTCAGGGCTCTTACATCCGGAATGGAGCCCGGTAGTTCTCGATAGGCTACCGGCAAGAAGCTCTTCTGACCATAGACCATGGCAAGATTAACGTGGGGCAGAAAGTCATGGTCTCGATTATGACCATATCGGACATACTCATTCTGTTTGGCATAGGAGGAAACAGATGTGATGTCATAGCAAAGATGATCTCCATCAGCTATCTTCCGGCCCCAGAGCTTAAAGAAGGTTTGCCGCACATCCTCGGAAATCTCGACCAACAGTTCGCTGATACGCTGACTGCTGAGTACTTTATCGGTGGGTGAGTCATGATGTTCCAACCACACATCAGCATCGGCAAGCGAGCGTCCGGTAACCAAAATGTACCAAGCCAGAGCCAGTATCTCCCTCCAGATGTCAGGTGCAGCTTGCTTGAGTGTTGAAGATAAGCCAAGCTCCTTGTCCACCCTTTCCAAAAGCATGGCAGGCCCGCTGCAACGATGTACGAGTCTGCTGAAACAACCGGCTTTCTATTCGCTATCATTGCCGAGCAATGAACGATCCTCAAGATCAAACAGCACCTGCGGAGTACTCCGAACACCAATCGAATGTTCCATCAACAGGGCAACCAGCTGCTCCCCGTTCATGAGAGCGATGGGAGTCTTGTCCGCTTGAACAGCTTCATCCCTTGCACCCTTGCTGAAGTCGCTCGTGGTGATGATCAAGCCTTGCTCATGTGCCCCAAGGGATCCTCTCAGCTGTTGTACGACAGGAGCCTGTACGTTGCTCTTCCAACGCTTGGCCTGGACAGCCATTTTCATCCTGATCACATCCCCGATCACTAGGGTACCCCGGACATCGACTCCCCCGTCCCCGCTATAGCTGGTCACCTGAACCATCTCGAAACCCATAGCGGTAAGCAGACGGGAGACCAGATCCTCGAAATCATCCGGCTCCATGGTACGCAGCTTGGACAACAATGCTTTCCTCGTTTGTTTATTGTGCTGCTCGATCTCCGAGACTATTCCCCGAGGCAGCCATTTCGACAAGCCGACCAATCCGTTCCCATGCTGAGCAAATCTGGGAGAACGCCCACTATCCTTATAGCGTTTGATTTCGGTGATTATCTGGGCATACATGGTTGACTCGGGTGTCTTTCCTTCCGTCGTCAACCAACCTTTTTGTAAAGCTTTCGCTGTGATCTCCTTATAATGCATCGGCTTTTTGGAGCCGGATTCTTCCAATACCCTTAAAGCACATTCAGTGAATGAGTATCGCTCAGCCGATCCCAAGTCAGACCCGGACAATGCTCCCACCACTTCCTCTGATGTAACACCATTCACGGTGAACAACCCCCTTGAAACCAATCTGAAAACAGAACGCTCGCCATGCTTCCTGATATCCATGTAAAGCTCGGCAGCGACCGTCTGATCAGGAGTCTTCCCTTCAGTCTCCCATAGCCCCTGTTCCAAAATCCTTTGAGTAATCTGTTTAACATTCAAAGGCTCGTTGGAAGCCTCCAGAACTTTTTTTGCGGCCTCTTTTACTGTCATCTCACTACTCCGCAATCGCCTTCAGCAATGCATCCCTTGCATCCGAGTAGAACTGGATATCCACCTTCGTCGCCATATCGTCGGAGAGGTCGATAAGCTGCCTTCTTGAGGATACAGGCATCAGGATTGAGGTCGCCTGTTTTTCAACGGCAATCTCCACGATGGAAACAGGCTTGTGAACCGGCTCGATTGATCCTCCCAGGTTTATCTCCCCCACTATAATCAATCCACCACGCAGGCTCTTCTTCAGCAAAGATGTCGCCAAGGCCACAAGCGTGCCAACACCCAATTTGGCACCGGATCGTGCAGGATCAAAAGCTCGAAGCTGTATTGAATACTCGTGGTGTCTTGGTTCCTTATCCCCCACCAGACTGCTTGCCCGTGCATAGAGGTTTTGCTCTGCATAACTGACACTTTCTCTGAACGGCTGTGGTACCGGTTTGTTCAGAATCTTCACCCCGCTACCAGGTCCCTCCGATACCTCAATGCGATACAAGCCGGGATTCTCCTGTCCGTCGCCCGGGCTGATGGTCCACACCTGTCCTGGCTCCAGAGGATCTGTACCGATACCTTCACCACTTTGGAGCTCCGGGGTGCTGACAAACTTCTCCACGCCTTCTTCACCCATAGTATAGCTGAAATGGGTATTACGGAACTCGGCTGCTCCGATACGCTTTTGCTGTTCTTTCACTCTTCTCCGTGATTCCATCGCAATTCGAACAGCCCATTCGATATCAGCATCAGGAATCTCATCTGACAGGGAAGGATAGAGCAGCTTGAGCAAGCCACTGACCGTCTTGTTCACCGCATTGGTGTCCCGACCGGAAAGGGCTCCGCCATAGTACACTCGGTTCTGCAAAACCGACACCCTGCTCTGGTTTCTCAGTTTACTCCAGCATTCTGAAAGGAAGTCGCTGACCAAGCCAAACTGATCAGTCAACAAATCCTTGCTGATCTTCGGAACATCCCAGCCCGGTAAATATGCATGGATACGATCCATGAACGCAGTATCATCCCGCATCTCGGGTGGAAGAGGTCCAAACAGGTGTCCGATTCTCTGCTGCTGTTCGACGTCAACATCGAAGTTGCCGACCATGACAACGGACCCATCAGCACGGATGCTTTCCTTACCTCTGCTGAATTCCCCCGACTCCATGTAGCCCTTCAGAATATTCACACCGTCTTTCTGGTCAAACGATACCCCGGACACTTCATCGAAACAGACAACATCATATTGGCACACCAGACCTCGTTGACCGGTAGAGTTGTTCACAAACATTTTTGCGACAGTAGCCTTTCCTCCACTGATCAAATGCGCATACGGAGAAATCTGCTGGAACAAATGGCTCTTGCCGGTACCTCTGGGACCAAGCTCGACCATGTTGTAGTTTCGTTCCACAAACGGAACCATTCTCAGAAGCATCGCATTCTTTTGACGTTCCTCCAGCTTGTCGGAATCGATGCCGACCGAACGGAGCATCAAGGCCTTCCACTCATCGGTGGTGAAGTGTTTCCTGGCAGCTGCCAATACTTCGAGGGCATCCAACTTGGAGAGCTGTATCTCCCTGATAGCCTCGATTCCAAATGGTCGGCCACTCCGTTCCAAAGCGATGGCACCATCATACGAAAGCGTGATTTCGGCATAAAAACCACCGGTAAGCATTCTCTCGTGCCTATCCACCAACTCGGAGCTGATTCTCACATCGTTGAGCATGAGACTGGGAAGGGAAGCTACGAATGAGTCGGTCTTGGCATCAAGACGAGCGGTGATGATGTCAATGAGTTTGACAGTCCCCTCCTCCTTTGCCCTCTTCTTGAACAGTTCAACATCGACAGCCTTGACCGTCTTGGATTGTAGCTGCCGCTGGACTATTTCCAGACCTTCTTCGATCTCCGACTCATCGGAACTGGCGCAATACCGACCAAGAAGAAATTCCACGACGTAGGTGGGGACAGGAAACTGTCTGCTGAATGTACGCACCAAGTCCTTCCTGACCAGGTATCCATCAAGTGCTTCTATCGCTTTTCGATCGATTGCATCCAGTTCCATCAGCCCTTATCCTCCAATATGTGTATCCATCTGATAGATGACATTATTATTCACGTCCAACAACAGCAAAGAAGCTGCCTTTCCATCCAGATCCTCGTCTTCGACAACAACGGAAGTAGTTCCATTATCCCTAAAGGGTTTTGGCTCCGTTACAACCGATGTAGAGGCTAGTCCGGGTTCAAGTCGAATATCGACGGACAGGCCGAAGAAATCTCCATCGGCTACGACACTGCAACGCAAGCCTTTCCAAGTAAGGGTCAAAGAACCGTTGAATGCATCAGAGGAAATCTTCTTGCCCTTGATCGTCAACTGTAGCGTCAAACATTCCTGTAGGCTCAACCCACCATGCTGGTACTCTTCCCTCGCCCTGTAGCAGCTGATTCCCGGTGCCAGTGCAACATCCCATGCGGTATCCCAATACCATGGGTACACCATCTGTTCCGACGCGGCCCCGACCTTGATGGAAGCACACCTTCCACTTTTACTCTCAGTCAAATAAGATGGCAACTCAGTTTTCGGGAGTCCTTCCGGAAGCAGAATCCATCCATGATCGGTCACGATCCTGATGGTCTTCCATCCGGCTTCAGTGAGTACGATCACTCGCTCCCGGATTTCCTTCAACAAAGATTCCAAGTGAAGCGCAAGCTTCCATCCTCGGTTGTGTCCCTCCTCATCCAGGTTGCCAACCTCGCACCATGCCCGTCCTTTCACGTCACCGATCTGTTGTCTTTCTAGGATTTGCCAACCCGAATCAACAAGCAATTTGCGTAGATGGTAACCACCCTTGAGCGAGTGATTGGTACCGGCGACACCTGGGATAAATTCCTTCGGATCACCGGAGCCATCAAGCAAGGAAGCAACCGGGGTGACAGCAGCCTTTCCGGAAATCGTTATGCTGGGCAGTGTGGTCCAGAATGGATACTCTTCCACCTCTCTTCCATCAGCTTCAATCATTTCCTTCAATCGCTTTGCCGTGTCATACCGAAGACCGTCGACAAAGACGATACAGGTACCATCGTTGAACTTGGGATCCGGCTGCTTGTTCCTATCTCCAGGATATCCGGCTTTTTGTACCAAAGCTTGCAGCTTCCTTGCAGCATTCTCCATCCAAGGTTCATACAACACTTGGATCACTGATGAGATAACCAGATGCAGTTCTTCTGATACCGGTATGGAAAGAACGGCAAGCATTGCTGCATCGACTTTCCAACCAACTGTCCGATACGCTTCTTCCAAGTCCTTCACCGTAGCAGAAGGAAGATCTTCCCCGATCAACTCAGCCAGCTCGGATAAAGGCTTAAGAACCATGGCCAGCGGAGCAAATCCCAGTTCAGCCCATACGAGCTTCCTTCTTGATCCATGCGTCCCTTCCAGTTTCAATACTTCCGCCCGTGCAATATGTGAGGGCTGCTGTGCACATCTGGTAAGTCGGACAAGCAAATCCTTTTCCTCGGATTCATTCCATTGAGGCCATCCCCCTACCGTCTCAACATCGGAGAATAAATCGAACGCCGGGGGCTGCGCCTTCCTGATTACATCAGGGATGGAGGGATATCTGGAAGCTGCTTCACGATATCTATCCCAAACGGTGATCCAAGGTCCCTGATGATTGGCCAACAACTTTGCAGCCTCAATGGTACCTGCTTTCTCGGGGTTGAATGCGAATTGAGAAACGCATATCTCAATGAAGGCTTTCCAGGCATTCTCATCTCTGGACAGCTTGAAGCGATCTGCATCGTCCATCCAGAGAAGAATATCCTTGGGAACATCCTTTCCGCTTACCAGTTCATTGAAGAAATCCTTCTCCAATCGTTTCCCCTTGAGAGTTTCAACATCCTCTTCAAGAAGTCTGTTGATTGCGAGCATGAGGGCGTTCTTCGTATCGTTGTCCTGAGCTACATCCAAGCCCAATCCCCCTTGGGAAGATACAAGGAAGGCAACTATAGTCCAATCCTTGGAGCTATACTGTGACCAGAACACACCTCGATACTGCAACTCCGCGATGGCTTTCAGATGATCGGGGCAATTTTCCACCGCCCTCAGTTCCTGCCTGCTTACTCCAGGTAAATAGAGGATGGGAATATGACCTTCAATGAGCGGAGTTTGGGGATCCAAACCCGACACGACGTAGCGAAGCCAGATAGCAGGTCCAGTACGCTTTGATACATCATAATCCCCCAAGGTCAGCAACTCGGGAAGCACTTCTCTAAGGAGAGGAACAGAAGCCTCCCACTGTCGATCCTTGTCAGGCCAAAGAATACAGAAAGGAGAAACCTGGGTATTACGATTATAGTTCGCCACATGTCTGATGGCATCTCGCAGGGCTTCTATTATTCTCATAATTCTTACCTACAATTGGAAAAGATCAGTAGCACGGGTGACAAGTTTTTCAGTTCTTTTATCGATATCATCTGCTGTCCAAGACTGAGTGTCTTTTAAATCTTCATTTAGGGTTAATCCATTCCGATATCCAATATAATTACCTTCGCTGTCACGTTTATCTCTTTTCTCCTCAAGACTTAATCTTCCTAGATTAGCATTATAAGCTGACAAAGTTAAATTACCTAATTTATGAAGATGGGTCTCATGAATTTCTTCAGCTTTGGATCTATCACCATCGGCAATCGTTTTAACCCATGCATCAGTTATTGATGGATCTTGAGGAAAAATATGTTCTATAGTCCAAATATAATCCTTCTTCTTTCTGAGCCATAAATCTTTCTTAGTCTCCTTAGTCATCTTTGCTTCTTCAATTGCACACAAAATAAAGCGAGTAGCATCGGTGTTTTCTTCATATATTAAGCCACGCAAACTTTCCTGAAATCTATCATCAGAAGATGAAACCTTTTTAAGCGCAGTTTGAACGGATTGAACAACACCTATACCTGAGCTCGCAACTAATTCATCTACGATTCCCATAAATAATTGGTTCAAATCTCTCGTAGAAGGCTTGTCTGTGAGATTTCTTCTTACAAAGAAAGCAACCAATATGTTAATAATCTGACAAAGATGCTCAATTGATAAACAGAGTGCCCCCTGATCGTGAAATAGTTTTAAGAGCAAAATATATGATGGTGTACCCTGAATTCTTGAAAGATTCAGCAACGGCTTAACATATTTCATATCATTATCGTCTGTAATTGATTCTGGATAAAGAAAATATGAGTATATCTTTGCAGCGACAAAGAGTTGTTTGACAAATTCTTCCGGATTATGATCAATCAATTTTTCATATATCTCTATCAAGTTGGTTTTCTTTGCCATTGGAACTTTATAGATATTCGATAAATCGACTCGGAAAGCATTATAAAACTGCCGTAAGAATCTCTCTTGGTTTCTTGAGTCGTCTCCGAGCAAAGTGATGATTTCGTTCCACTTTTGGAAATGCACTTCCATATTATCTCTGATATTTTTATCCTCAAGGGTAGAAAAAAGCTTGTTTTTAATCATATCTATCGGAGTAAGGGGAAGTCCTCGATTGTTAAGTGATTCAAAAAGGGTATATGCATCCGCGTGACTATTTACATCAATCTTTACAATTATAGCTGCCAATATCTTTTGATAAAACTCGATAATATTCTTAATTCCATTTTCCCCTTTATTAAGTTCAAGAAGTTGATTGTAGAAAAATGAAAAAGCAAGATATATCCTCCTATTACCGGCATTGGGTGGTTGATGGGAAGATTCTCCGATACCGATTGAATTAAGCTTGCTACCATAATCATCCCGATTATTGTTTTGGATTTGTAATATTAACCGATGTTTAGACGTATCTTTTTTCAAGATTAATCGATGCTTTATGTTTGTCAATTCGCTTTGTTGATCCTCAGTCAAATACTCTTTTCTCTCTTTCAAAAAATGATAAATAGCAGCTAATAGAATAGATAGAGTTGCCATTCTCTGTTGTCCATCAACAAGTTCAAGTCTGTTTGTCTGAAGTGGATCATTATTCTGATTAATACAAATAATTGATCCGAGGAAATACCCCTCACCATTCTCAAGCAAATCATCGAATAACGCTAACCATTGCTTTTTATTCCAAGAATATTCTCTTTGATATTTCGGAATAACATAAACCAGATTTGCATCCACATCGAGCAGTTGGGATATTGGATAGTTTTTTGCATTGTGTATCATTCGGAACCCTCTTTATTAACGCAATTAACTCTATAATATAAGTCTCCTTGAACTTTTCTTTTCTTCAAGAGTGAGATGATGGTCATTGATTCTGTCACCTTTTTTCCCACCATGGAAAGGTCCCAAGTTATACCAAGGAGCGGTCTCAACATCCTGTCCTCTGTCCTTTGACCACTTGATGTTGGGTTTGTCCCGGAGTACGCCGGCATCCTTCTTGCCGATATCTGGAACACTCATGAAAGGTCGGATATTGAGTCGAACTCCGTCATTCAGATCGGGATTCCACCCGATGGGTTGTTCTTCTAAGCCCTTCCACCGGACAAAAATATCATAGGGATCCTCACCTTCCAGAATGAGTTCCAATCTCTGTGAGAGGGCTTGTGCGGCTGCCAACCGCTCCCTTGCCCCCTCCACGTTGCTTGCCACATCAGTTTTTTGACGTTGGATCCAATCACCCAGATAGGAATAAATCAACGTCTCGAGCTTCTTGTAATCAAGCTTGTGATAGTTCACCAATGCGGAAAATCCGTCAGGAAGACCATCCCAAACATGCCAGATGAATGGCCTGTCACCAAACAGCTTGCAGTGCTGGATGAAGAATTTATCCCGAAGCCAAGACTCCAAAGTCCTTCCTGCAGCATCAGTGTTTCGGAGCAGTGCAGACAAAGTATCATCAGTCCAATCATCTCCATATGAGGCCTTGAGTATTCCCAGAAGCCGATCGGAAGCGGAGAACTCGCCTCTAACAGGAGCAATACACACGATACCATCCCTATCGGCAAACGACAACAAAGCCTCACACTCGGAAACCAAGGCTCGCTGTTCTTCGGCAAGCTCCATCTTTGGATCAAGCTCCGCAGGCCACCGATACCCAAGCAATCGGGCAACGGCTATATGCAACACCGTCGAATCAAATCGAATAGCACCAAATCCGGTCCATTTAGCATCCTCATCCCAAACAACCGACCTGCAAGGATGTCCGTGGAATATCCATTGAGTGGGATCATCAGAGAATGGAAGAGGTAGTCCATTGGGATACTTCTCTTCAGCGACCTTGGTCCACCGTTTAAGGTCAAAGGGAACTTTGACTAGTGAGCCGGTCATAGCATTAACACGTGAATCAATGTTTCTCACCTGTGTATTAAACTCTTTTGATTCACAAAATACCCATATGGAGGATAAGGTGTCTTCTATATGCGGAATAATTATACCTACATTGCTATCAAACTTTTCTCCAATATAGATGGAGGATCGCAATCTTCGCATTAAATTAATAGCTACTCCTTTTTTGTTCCATCCTTGTAAACCTTGTAGGCGTGCAAGCCCTTCGCCATTATTTTTCCAACGCATAACATATTCCATTCCACCATAGTGCCTAGTTATATCAACAGTACTTCTACAAAACATCCATTCTCTATTCTCTCCCTTATTTTCCCAAAACATTCTTTTAAACATGCCATCATCGCCAGATTTAATACCTTGAAGACTTTTCGCCTTTTCAAGTAGCAGCAATTCAACAGCAGTAGTTGTTAGCAAAATTCGTTTATCCTGATTTAAAAATTGATTCCTTTGTTTTATTTTGGTTGCTTGGCGGTTTTGAAGCGCATGCAATTTCTCATCCGGAGTATCTAAATCAGAAACATCGATTCCCGAAAAAGTATTTTGAGAACTGTGTATATTGGAAATAATTGTAAGAACCACAAATGCTCCTGCTGCTGCTGGACTTTCAAATCCTTTCTCTCCAATACGGACATAAAAATTTAGGTTTTGAGTTTTAAGTAGGGTCTGCCTAAAATTTTGATAATTACTTGCAAAAGTCCAACTCTGAGGGGTTACAGTGGAGTATACTCCCGCTTGGTTTAATAGAGTAATCATTCTCTTCATAAATGCCGTTGCAAGATCATACGAAGCATCTCCAAATGTTCGTTCCAAGTACGATTTTAGTTTCAGATTTTGCTTCCCTATACCTAAAAAAGGAGGATTCGTCGCTATCAGGTGATATGTTCCTACAAGGAGACCCGCTGCCTTTGCCAGTCCTTGGGCCACTATCCCTGCCTCCTGCAGATCATCATCCTGACCTCTTCGGAGCACGGAAGCCAAGAGCGGCCCTACTTCCTTCCAGTCCAGGGAAAAAAGCTCATCGTGATAGATTGATCTTTTCGGATCAATGAGACTGCCAAGAATGGGAGCCTGCTGGAACTTGCTCTTCAGATCAGCCAACGCATGATTGAGTTCATCGTTACCGTTAGCAAGTCTTCGTAATTCATCGTCATTGATACGGATTGCCTGACCCGAACATGCAATATGCAAGGCAGGAAGCTCTCTGTAGCCACTGCTTCCCGGATAAGTCCAAGCGGCAAATGCCAAAGCGAAGGCTGCCAGCTCAACACATCTCTGATCCAGTTCCAGTCCATGGATATTCTCTTCAAGAACCTTTTGGATCGCCTCATCTGCTGTCAGATTCTCCAACTCCATCCGCATCGGAACCAGCATTTGCAGCGTTGCGACCAGAAAGTGACCTGAACCACAGCAAGGATCGAGCATCTTGAACTCTGAAAGATTCTCAGGCCATCCATCGAAGGTACCACCGGCAGGTTTCCAGGCCTCGGTGTCTTCATCCTTTACAAATCGGAGATATTCAAGAGGAAGCTGATTAACGGATGCCTTATCCCTCAATTCCTGTTCATCCTCGGCCGTTGCAAAGTCATCGCTGCTCAATCTTTTTCCAGCCCACCAGGCTCCAAGCGAGTTGTCAAGCAGAAACGATACCATGTATGGTTCGGTGAACAGTTGAGTAACGGCAGGCAGTTCCCTTGCTCCAATCTTCACCCCGGAGTCATTGATATTCTTCTTCCGCTTGGTCTGCCAGAATTGGTACACCCAGCCTAAAGAGTCAGAGGCATGGAATACGTCTTGTGGGATGTCTGAAACAAGTTGCTCAAGAATTTTCTGTCGCTCAATAGGAAATTCAAGAGCGAAGATTGGACTTTCATTGCGGAATATCTGGGGCAGCATATGGGAAGCATATCTCGCTGCCAGATCCCACCCATTTCTCGCACCCAGTGAAGGAGCCAGATCGTTACACTCCTCAATCGTCAAAGAAATGGGAGAAGCCGGATCATCATCCATCAGCAAACCATTCTCAGCCAGGAATCGGGCAAACAGCATTCGATGCCAATGCTGGTAGGCAACCTCTTCAATCAAAGCATCAATAGTCTGCTTACCTTCCTCATACAGCCAATCGCCCAATTGCCTACCATGGGCACGGAGTTTTTTCCTAAGAGTTCTTTCTGCTTCATCCAGATGTGGAAATGGAACCTTCTCACCTACACCCAATGCTTCTAGGACAATCCGTGCCGCTTCTTCCGCAGTGGAACGAGCTGCCAATATTGTGTTTTCCAGAGCGTTTCTCAGGTCTTTTTCCAACGTATACATACACCATCCTTCCTAACGAATGACCACAGGACCTTTCTCGAGAGCATTCTTCAGCGTTGCTTCGACTTCAGCCAGCCAATCATCGACTTCACTATCGGATCGGAGAGTCGGCTTTTTGATGGTTACGATCTGGGCTTTGGGTTCCATTAACCTTGCGGCTTCAACCAACATCTCGCTGTAACGACCCGGCATTGCAGCGATACGATCTTTCAAGTTATCCAAACCGATGGAATCGAGTGTCTTGATGATTGAAACACTATCTTCCACCTCAAAGACAGGCCTGTTCTCCTCAAGTAGCAGCCTATCCGAACGCAGCTTATACTTCTGCTCAGGTGGTAGCTTGTTCCAGTTGTCGTCTTTTGTCAGCAGAGCTTCTCCCGTATCCCATACTTCATCCCAGGCATCCTGAAGTGTATTCAGCTCATCTCTGAGCAACTGGTTCAATCCCTTGGTCAGAGGTTCGATCAAATCAGGTTCTTCAAGCAATTGTCTATCCTTCTTGATCATTTCTACTTGGTCAAGAAATACACGATCCTGATCAACGGGCGCCGCATGGCGGGCAAGATTCTCGAGCAAGCTCCACTTCGGCCAAGCGTTTTCGATTTTTTTAGCTAATATTTCCCAATTGTCGATCGATCGCTCAATTGATTCAGCCTGTAGATGAATAGCTAGAAGTTGATCATTTCCACTGCTAGAACGCAGATCATCAATAAAACTCGTATCCGGCTTTTCTGGTTTGGGAGCTTCCCCTCCTGCCTGTTCAGCCAATGCCTTGAGTTCCATCAAGAATGTATCAGCGAATTCACTCAAATTAGCTTGGTTTGCATTGATTTTGAGCTTAGACATGAGCCTTCTCAAGGCTATCTTTTGTTGGGTGGTAAGCACAACTGTCTCCACCTTGAAATTGGTAATCCCTATGGCCTTACGCTCAATCTCGGTAGCTTTGACTGCCCTTGCCCTGCTATCCTCCGCTCGGATGCTTCCCGAGACAAGCAGAACCAACAGCGCTCCATCAATTGCATCCTGTGGCCACCCATAGGGGGAATCCTGGAAGTGAGTTCTTATATCGGTACCTTTCTTGCCGCTTCCAATAAAAGACAGAATCTCCTTGCATACCGGGTTGTCGGGAACCTCTCCACGATAACCGATTAAGCTCAAGGCATCGGTAGCCCCACCTTTCGCTCGCTCAAACACTTTCCCCCACTTTTCGTTGTCAGCCATTTCAAAATATTGGTACATGCGATCAAGTGAGAGATTCACCGCTTCTCGCACCATCGCCTCAAGGGAATTCTGATGGATTTCATTCCCCCCTGACTGGTACACCTTGGCTCCGGCAAGCACATCCTCAAGCAATCCATTGATTCTTGCTTCTGCCTGATCACGAGTGGTTTTCATGGCATTGTAGGCATCAAGACCCTCTCCATTAGTTGGTATTCCTCGACGATCCAACGTTGCATCAGCAGCCTTGTACTCAAGAATTGCACTGAACAGTTCTTCAGTATTCTTCTTGGGAATGTATACGTGAATGGTTGCCGAGCTATTGCCGGCCTGTCGGGCTTCAAGAATCACTGAGTTCTCTTGAATCGTCCAACCATCCCTGATCCAGATAGTTATCTGCTTGTGAGTATTCTTGGGAGAAGAATTGGCATCAAAATAGTGGAGAACATCACGCTTTACTTTACTCGCTCCTTGTGTAATCTGAATCTTCCTGAGGTGGTCTTGCACTTTCTCTGTCAACCGTTCGGTCCGATCACCGGTAATCCGATAAGACTCATTCTCAAGAACAGCTTTCTGACTCGCAAATTCATCGTTCCACGCCGTACTTTCTTCTGTCTGCATCCGATATTCGTCGCCGATTTTCATCAACAACGGGCAGGAGTCCATAAGTTCTGGCAATTTGGAACGAAGCGGAGCGGAACCCTTGGACAAATCGATGACCATCAAATCCGCTATGGTATCTACCGTCGCCTTCAATCCCAGCTCACGGTTTCTGTCGACGATCTTGTTGATGAGATACACGATTGCACAAGCACGAGCCATGAGTTTCTCATCCTCACTGCCTTCGTTCCAGCGTATGGTCAAGTCATAGTACCTGCGATTCAGCATCTTGCTTTGAAGCAGCTTCTTGGCCGTGTCGAAGTACAGATAGTCAGCTGGAATCACATAACCCAGTTTGAACCCGGCGCTCTCCTTGATGACCTTGTGAATCATTGCAAGCTGGTTGCGAAGCTGGGCGGAGGTGCCGGTGGAATCCAATACCCTGAACGCTTCTTCCCAAAAACGCCTTCGAACCGGAAGGAGAGGATAATCTTTATAAAAATCATCGGTATCAGACTGTCGATGACGAATTCTGGTATCTGCAAGATGCCTGGTGATCTCACCGAGGTTCATCTGGATAAAGGCTTCAATATCTGCAATCTTGTCAGGTTTCTTGGCCAAGATGACTTTGCGGATAACCTCGTCCACATCCGAATCGGAGAGTTCTACGCTAATGGTAAAGCGACCTTCCAACTTTTTAAGATTTGATGTTCCCGTAATGGCTGTCTGACCTGTCGCCACAACCATGAGCTTTCCGCCGAAGCGCTTGGAGCAGTCCTCAATCATCTCTTGGACAGCCAGAGAACGGTTCAGATCTTCACCGATATACTGCTGGACTTCATCAAGCACCAGGATGGTCAATGGAAATGTCCCATTCACAGACAAAGCATCTCGGATGCCTTTAAGCATATCTTCAGAAGTGATGTCCTGTACAAACTGGTACTGCATAGCCAGCAGATTTGCACATGCATCAACGCTGGAAAATACTGTCGGTTTCATCTTCACCAAGGCAGCATGAATACTCTCGGAGAACAGGAAGGAATCGAGCTCATTCCCCCAATTATGACCGTCCTCTTCCACCGATTGGCGAACTGAATCAAGAATACCTTGGTCACGCATCCACATGACGAACCGTGCAATCGGATATTGTTCCGGAAGATTCACCGATCGAAAAACGATCTGCAACAGGGAAAGTCGGACACTGCCAGCTCCAGCTCCCAATGTTCCTGAAGCGGCATGCAGCCCTCCGTGCCGTTTTCCTGCTCTCTTAAGTTCTGTCAACAAGTCCTTGATTCTGTCAGGAAGAGAGGCAATGCCTTGAGCCGTTGCTCCATCGGGGAAACGGGTATTAACCCACAACGCTCGAAGCATCTTCACCAAATGGGATTTACCCGATCCGAAGAATCCGCTCACCCAGGCGGAAGGCTGCTCTGCTTGGCCAATATTGCCGAGAAAGGACTCCAAGATGATCTGTAATCCGCGCTCGTACTCCCCATCACAGACAAAGGTCTCAAGTTCATAACGGAGCACATCAAGATCGTGTGAAGATTGTGCAGAATCATTTACGTTGGCGACACCTTCATTGGCCAGTTTGCGTGTTTCAGGATCGTAGAGGAACAAATCCTTGAGCAGAATACTCATACCTGACTCCTTATTCCTTGTTATCTGCGGTGATAGGTACCGCTAAGTAATTCCATCCATCATATGCATCGAGAAGACGATAGTTGTTATGTTCATACGAACCGGGGAAGAAAACGACCAGCCTGCCTTTGACCATCGGTGAAATGGCATCCAGCAGATCTTTTACCTTCAGATGGCCAAACAAGGAGCCGACACCGGTCAAAGCAACCACATGGCTTATCCCAGGCGCATGCTTTTCGATGAATGATTCAAAATCCTCAACCACATGTTTCTTGAAGGTATGTAGTAAGGAATTGAAAAGATTCGGTCGTGCAAAGCTTTTCTGGGCGTTGGGATTTGCCAATATCCACCGGGGAAAGGCGTCGGTCAGATCATACTCCAGCCACTCATGACCAGCATGAGTGGTCGCAATTTCAAATTCACCCTTGATTGCCCGAAATTTCAATTCGTCCTGTTCGTCATACACACACATGATTATACGCTGGGAAGCAGCGATCCCTTCCTGCCAAGGAAGAGAAATAAACTCTTCATAAGCTTTCACCAAAGCTCGTATCCTGCTCATAGGAAACCTCCATTCAACGAAATGGAAAACTGGCTGGGAATACCTACTTCAACAATGTCCCCAATTCTTTTATACACAAGCCAACCCTTTTCCGATGCTTGCTGAGCAAGATCCATCGCCCTCCCGACAGAAACATCCAACATTCTGATGATGTCGGAATCAAAGAGCGCTCTTCCCCTGTGGCCCATCATGATAGCCAGAATCGCTGCATATGCCGTATTGGCAACGGTTGGTTCAGCTTGCGTTCTGATCTTGATTCCTCTGCCCGAAAGATGGCCCGTTTTGGTCCATGAAGCGTTGATATTTTTTGCTACAGAAGCGCGGGTCACAGTGCTATAACGTCCAGGCTCCTGTTCTTCTATGAATGCTTCCAGCACCTCTCTACTGACCTGAACACCTACATCAATGCTAAGGATATAGGGTACGGACATCCTGAATATTGGATCCCTTGCAAACGCACAAAGAGCGGCCAGTAGAGCACGTCCATCAATATCCTTACTCCAGAAGAACCTGAGCAGCCTGAAAATTGGGATGTTGGGATCAAACCCATACATGGTCGAAATAATCTCTGATGTGATACGACGACCGCTTTGGGATGATTTGCCCAGGCAATTCTCAACAATAATTGCATCCAGGTATGATTGTTTTGAAGCTTCGGGGTCATCGACATAATCGAAAACGAGCTCCAATTCTTCGATCATTATCGTTCGAGCTGAGTGCCCACCGCTGCGGTTTAATCGAAACCCGAACTTCTCAAGTTTCAATTTTTCTTCTTCAGTCATCACCACCCATCCTGAATACAAAGAAAGGCATAGCTCTCAACCAACGATCAGAACACATACACATTGGTGCATAAGTAAGTACTCTATACCGTGTATCTTTGTAATACTGTGTTCCATTATAGCCACTAAAATGCGCAATGGAAGGGAGTTTTTCACATTTTCCTATGAGAGAATATCCAAGCCATACAAACTCTTCGACCGATAGTCAGGAAAATCCGGGCGGCTAAATCACGAAAGTCGAACATTAGTAATAGGTCTCAGACATAGGCATAATTCTGAGATAGTGCGTCCAACTCAATTGTGTCAGCAGTGTTGACACTTTTTCTCGATTCTTGTAAAGCCTTGTATTTTATGACTTTATTTATATAACAAGAAGACAGATTTGTGATAATGCATTGTATCGCTGCTACAGTTCTGATGATGCGAGACCTTCTCTTCTAAGAAAAAAGCTGTTCAAGATTATAGTCCAATACGGCATCCGATGCTTTCTTTGTTTTGGCCAGCCCATCCAATTCAAGCTTTTTTCTCCGAGATCTTTCCAAGAGTTCTTCAAGAACCTGAATAATGGAATCACGTTGCTCCACAAGAGCATTATCCGATGAAAGCACTTCAAACAAAGAAGCATTAATCGTTGCGACGTGCTGATGAACATGCAACCGAATCGTATCCTTGGGAGACCTGTCGGTTACTGCACTCACCATTTCGTACAATTGCTCAATCCGCTTCCTGTCCGCACCTGAAGGCTCCAACGTCCCATCCAGCCATTCGTAGATCGTGATCCGACTGACTCCGAATATCCGAGCCCATTCAGCCTTGCTGAACTGAAAGAACCGATGAAGCGTGTTGAACTGTTCGTAGATATATGTGATGGCAGCCTCCCCTATAGAATAAATATAGTAACAGTCGGAGCCTGCAGCAAGTCAAAACCGAAGATTATGACCGTTTAAGCAACCTATTACAAAGTGATCGAGCAAAGGTTGTTGCACTTACCCTCTCCTTAGCCCCTTCTTGCCCATGTGACAGGATGCCGTGATGAAACAGAGCCATGAAAACAAGGAGAGGGAAGCCTCGATTCTGGTGAATATCAAAGCCGCCGTGTTTGACGGGGAGATTGGCGGGACAACCTCAATGTCCTTCAAGCGCTTCGTGCTTCCTTTTTGGGAAGATCGATCCGATCTGCATTTCTGGCCTCACAGGAGAAGACTACCTATCCAACCTTGATTGAGAGAGGGATTCATTTTGTTCTGAATAGTGAGCAAATGTGTACCCGGGCAGATTACCCGGGTACATGTTAAGCAACCCTTTTTATCCTTCAAAGACCTATTGAGCCGGAGAGTTCTTGATGAAGGAACTGATGGCTTCCACGGCTCGTTTGACCAGGATTTCTCCCTTTTCAGCAGTGGCATTATCCAATACGCCCCAGGAAGAGCCTTCGCAGTAATCGGCAAAGGTCGTGTATGCGGCGAACGGGCTTGAAGTCCAGGATAGATGATCCCGGTAGTATCCGAATTGCTTTTTCGGCTCCCGGTTCGTTTCCTCTTCCATGCTCACCGCTTCGGGCGCCACATGGAGCAGCACGCTGGTGATCATCTCTCCCCCGTGTCCTGTACCCCATTCTTGGTCATCAAGCACATCGCCCGTTCCCATCCCGACCGAACGCCACCAGTCGATCAGGAACGGCTTATGCCCTTCGAAAGCGAGTTTTCGGCAAACATTGTCAGCCGCCCGGTTGTTCAGTGAGTGGAAGGTCAGGAAATAGATCGACAACGAAGGGAATTGGCGCAGAAACGATCGGGCGACGCCCATGTAGTAGCCGCTGAGGACATCGGTCGGAATCATCACGTTTCCCGCAATCTGCGGCAGCTCGAGCGTATCCCCATACGGAATGACGGGAAGATACACCGCCTGAGCTTTCTCGGCGATCAGGGGAGTGACGTGTCCGGCCACCAGAAAATCCGCACCTAAAGGTCCATGAGTCCCCAACGCCTCGAATGAGGCAAGGGGGATGATGAGCCGATTCGACCTGTTCAGAACCGCTTCCAACT
>FZPS01000010.1_pt321 | contig 24125 bp, 18 predicted proteins | sample 1817821 | NCBI WGS metagenome assembly FZPS01 (sample SAMEA104158645, study PRJEB21678) | metagenome | place: Germany | collected 2015-04-21 | reverse complement strand
ACCCTGGGCTGTATTAGGTTGCCCCTTCAGGGCACCAAATGGACTGAATCCCAAAGAAAAATTAGAATTTCAGCCAAAAACTTGCGTTTTTCATACTATTTCATCGAGTTTTTTTTGCTTTGTCCGGCTCCCTTTTCCCAACAAATCAAAACGGGCAAGCGGCTTATGCGGCGCCTGCAGCGCCGCATAAGCTTTTTAGTGTGTCTTCGTGTCCTCCCCCCTTCGTATGCCTTAGTGGCTCAAAGACTTTTTGAACGCGGTGTGCCTTAGTGGCTCAAAGACTTTTTGAACGCGGTGTGCCTTAGTGTCCAAAATTTGGCGGCATCAACACTGCGCCGGCCTGTTCTCAGGCCAGGCTTTCGGCCAGCTTTATCAGGGCCGGGCGCATCATTTCGGCACATTGCCTGAATTTCTGCAAATCTCCCCGGCCCGGATCAAAGACCCCGGCCTCTGAGTTCACCAGGCTCATCAGCAGCCTGCTCTTGCCCCTGGCTGAGGGATAGCTTCTTTCCAGCTCGGCGAGCTGAGTGGCGGTGAAGCAGATAATCAGGTCGGCGCTTTTGAGCATTTTCGGCAGAACCTGCCTTAGTCCCAGCTGCAGCGGGCGCAGCCCCATGTCGGCCAGGGTTGCGGAGACCGCCTCGGGGAGCATCTGGCGCGCATCGGCACGCAGGCCGGCAGACTCCACCTGCACGGTCTCCAGCCCGGCTTGGCGGACAAAATCGGCGAACATGGCCGCCGCCATGGGGCTGCGGCTGCGATTGGAATTGCAGACAAAAAGAATTTTAGGCATTCGACAGCTTGCTGAAATATGCTATGGTGGAGGCCAGGCCGGCGTCAAAATCAAAGCCGGGAAGGAAGCCGGCGCTCTGCAAGCGCTCTATCCCGGCCTGGGAATGCTTGACGTCACCCGGGCGTTCGGGAAGATAAACGGTCTCGGACTTGGAATCGCAGAGCCGGATGATTTTTTCGGCCAGCGCCTGGATGCTGGTTTTGCCGCCGTAGGCGACATTAAAAACCCCGCAGGCCTCGGATTGCATGGCAAAGAAGACATTGGCGGCCACGATGTCTTTGACAAAGATGAAGTCCCGCGTCTGCTCGCCGTCGCCAAAGATGCTGATGGGTTGGTTGGCCAGCGCCTTGGAGACAAAGATGGGCACGGCGGCGGCGTACTGGCTGGCCGGGTCCTGCCTGGGGCCGAAGACATTGAAATAGCGCAGGCAAGCGGTGGGCAGGGCGCGTTCCTGGCTGTAGATAGCGCAGTAGTGTTCGCCGGCCAGCTTGGTCTCGGCGTAGGGGCTTTTAGGCTCAGGCAGCATATTTTCGAGTTTAGGCACGCTGGGGTTGTCGCCGTAAATTGCCGCCGATGAGCTTAGGCAGAGTTTTTTCACCCCTGCCTGGGCGGCGGCCTCGAGTACCCGTAAGGTGCCTATGGTGTTGATGTTGACGCATTCTATGGGCTTGCTCATCGATTCGGGCACGCTGATCATGGCAGCCAGATGGAAAACATAGTCGACCCCCTGCATGGCCGCCTCGAGGCGCTCCGCATCCAAGACCGAGCCTTCGATGAACTCGACGTCAAAGCCCTCCAGGTTCCTTTTATGCCCGCTGCGCAAATTATCAAGCACGCGCACTTCGGCCTTGCCCTGGAAATACTCGACGATATGGCTGCCGATAAAACCGGCACCGCCAGTGACTAATACCCTCATTGATGCTCCTGGGAAACAGTGGAAACCGCGCCAAAGCATATTGCTTCGGCTACTAATAAACATATATTGTAAGAAACGCTTTGCAAGTGACTTTTATCTGCTTTCAGTCATAGGCTGACGGCCGCGAAAAAGCCGCAAAGATGATTTTTCGGGGAATTTCGTCCAATTGTAGGTGCAAGATGTCAGAGCAGACCCAGAGACGCGCTTATCTTCCTGCGTTTACGCTTTGTTTTTGTGCCGCCGCCTTGTTTCTGCTGCTGGGGCAGTCTTATGTGGCGGCTCTGTTGCAACCTGATATGCTGCTGGTGACGCATGGCGGCTCGGCCAACGCGCCGGCGGTCTGCCTGTATCAGGCTTCCGCCGGTTTTGGCCGCGGCAGATACAGTGTTTTGTGTCCGGGCAGCTATGGCTCGGCCTATGAGCTTTTGGCGCAGCTCGAACAAATGGGCTGCCAAGAGATAGACTGTATCTTCGTGCCGGCATTGGCGGCACCCATGCGCGCCCTCGAGCTGTATCTGAAGCGTAAACCACCGCGAGCCTGCGTGCTGCTGGGAAAGGCTAGCTCCGAAAAAAACCTGCAGGAGCTGAATGCCAGGCTGCTCTTCGCAGGAGTTAACCTGAGGCACCTGGGAAAAACGCAGCGCAAACAGTGGAGCGAGAAATGTCACCCCTGGCGCATGCAAGCAAGACGCCTGCAAAATGCCGACCAACAATGGAACTTCGAACAGTTGCAAAAAAACTGCAAAATCGTATTGACCGAGCAGAAAAATGGGCTGTTCAGCCTGAAATATACAAGTGTAAACGGGTGCCGGCTGGAAAAACAGTTCCCGCGGAGTAATTATGCGCAGGTGTGGAAATGCGCACTCAGAAAGAAGTGAGGACATGAAGAGGCTTATGCGGCGGCTTTGTTTAGTGTTTTTTTATCGGACGAATCGGACGAATCGGACGAATCGGACGAATTGGACGTATCATCGGACGAATCGGACGAATCGGACGTATCATCGGACGAATCGGACGAATCGGACGTATCGGTTTTAGTCGTGCTGCGGCATAATAAATCCCGGTGCTTATGACTGGCTTATGACTATTAGGCCTTTATGGGAATTATTATGATTCAGCTTGAATCATTGGGCAAGTTGAGTCTTTGCCGCCGTTTTCATTTGCAAACCCGCTTGACTCCGTTAAGCTAAGCGCAGTTGGCAGGCACAGTGCCTGGCAGAATGACGGAAAACAACAACTTTAGCGGAGGTGCGTCATGGTGAAGCAAAAAGAAACTGCGAGAAGAGTCAATAAGGGCGTGGAAATGCCCGGAGCCAGGCAATGGCCCGAACAAAAACCGCCGCTCTCTCAAAACAATCCCTGGGAGGACGAGAGCCAGGCCTGTATGAGCCTGGTGGAAAAGCGCATTCTGGCAAGCATTAGCGAGCCTGAGCCGGAGCTGCCCTACGCCCTGCGCCCATTGCCGATGCGCTATGGCGCGCCTACCCTCGAATATGTCATACCGGACTGCGACAAGGCGGCCCTGCTGCGCCAACTCTACCCCTTTACTCCATGTCCTGCCCTGCATGAAAAACGCTTCGACCTGCACGAGGAAAAGTACTTCAAGGTAAGCGACTATAAGGTGATACGCGAACGGGGCTGGAACTTCCTGGTCAGTCCGTATTATGCCAATAGCGGCGGCATGGTGATTGACTGGATGGAGGAGGATGACTGCAACGGACAGTTCCTGGTTATTCCTGCCGAGGAATAAGGCGAAGAAAACAAAGGCGGGGCACCCTGCGGCGCCCCGCCTTTGCTTGTCAACTTAAGACCGATTTTATTTTGCCAGCAATTTGCGCAGATTGGCCAGCTCTCCGGCACTGCCCAGCTTCTGGTTTTTGTCGGCGATGAAATTAGCGTATTCGCTCATAAAGACCTTGCCGGCGGGGCGCAGGTCAAAGTCCTCGGGGTGATTTTTGAAATGCTCGCGATGCACGCGGCACCAGACCAGGCGCCCGTCGGTGTCGATATTGATCTTGGTCACGCCCAGGGTGGCGGCCTTCTTGAACTGCGTGTCGTCCACACCCTTGGCCCCGAGCAGCTTGCCGCCGGCGGCATTGATGCGGGCCACTTCGTCCTGCGGCACTGAGCTGGAGCCGTGCATCACCAGGGGGAAGCCGGGCAGGCGTTTCTGGATTTCGGCAAGCACGTCGAAGTGCAGTCCCTGTGTGCCGCTGAATTTGAAGGCGCCGTGGCTGGTTCCTATGGCGCAGGCCAGGCTGTCCACACCGGTGCGCTCGACGAATTCCTTGGCCTGGTCTGGGTCGGTCAGCTTGGCGTCCGCCTCGCTTACCACCACGTGTTCCTCGACGCCGCCGAGCTGTCCCAGTTCGGCCTCGACCACGATGCCTTTGGCGTGGGCCGCATCGACCACACGCTTGGTAATGGCGATGTTCTCCTCGAATTCCTCGGCGCTGGCGTCTATCATCACCGAGCTGTAGAAGCCGCTGTTGATGCAGTCCATGCAGGTTTCCTCGTCACCGTGGTCCAAGTGCACTGCGAACACTGCCTCGGGGAAGACCTGGTCGGCGCTGCGGATGATCCCCTCCAGCATTTGTTTGTCGGTGTAGGCCCTGGCACCCTTGCTCAGCTGCACAATGAAGGGAGCCTGGCTCTGGATGTTGCCGCGGAACAGCCCCATGCACTGCTCCAGATTGTTGATGTTGTAGGCACCTATGGCGTATTTGCCATAGGCGGCTTTGAAGAGTTCCTTGGTAGTGACGATCATGATGTGCCTTCTTTCTGGGGTTGCTCAGCCAACTGTAAAACAGAGGGGCGGATTTGCTATTCAGACCAAAAGTTAGTATAATAATATAACGCCGCTTCTTTTGATGTGAACCCCCAATAGGAAAAACTTCCTTAGACTTGGTGTGTCTTCGTGTCCTCCCCCCTTCGTGTGTCTTCGCGGCCTCCCCCTGAAAATCATAGCCAACAGGTTTTTCCATGCGATTCCAGTGCAATTATTGCAAATCAGTTTTAGACATTGAAGACGGCGAGCCTGGCGAGCTAGTAGTATGCGGCCAGTGCAACGCGACCCTGGCGGTGCCCATGAGCGTCACTTCGCCTGGCGCCATGCTGGGCGACTTTGCCATTACGCGGGAGCTGGGCACCGGCGGCATGGGCCGGGTGTATCTGGCTCATCAGGTCAGCCTGGACCGCGAGGTTGCCCTGAAAGTGCTCAGCGAGCAGTTTGCCAGCGACGCCGAATTTATCGCCGGCTTTTTCAAGGAGGCCCGCAACGCCGCCGCCTTGAATCATCCCAATATAGTGCAGGCCTATGCTGTCAACTGCGAGGCCGGCTGCTATTATTTTGCCATGGAGCTGGTCGAGGGCAACACCATGAAGCAGGTTTTGCAAAACAGCGGCAGGCTGGTGCATGAGAAGGTGCTCGAGATCGCCAGGGACATCATCGCGGCGCTGGCTTACGCCTGGGATGAAAAAAAACTCATACACCGCGATTTGAAGCCGGATAACATCATGCTCACCAACGACGGGCGCACCAAGCTGGCCGACCTGGGTCTGGCCGGCAGGGCCAGCGAGCCGGGGGCCGACGGCGGCGCCGAGCTCTACGGCACGCCGCAATATATCGCACCCGAGCTTATCCTGGGCTTTCCCGCCGATCTGCGCAGCGATATCTATAGCATGGGGGCCACCATGTATCATGCCCTGAGCGGAGCCTATCCTTTCCAGGCCAAGGATACCGACAGCATGGTAATGTCGCATCTCTATACCCCGCTGCCACCGCTCAACGAGCTTATTGCCGCTCTGCCTGCCCCGCTGACCCGCCTGGTCGCCATTATGACCAGCAAAAGACCCGGCCACCGTTATCAGAACTATGAGGACCTGCTCGCTGACCTGGCCTTGGTGCAAAATGGCGAGATGCCATTGCAGCCATATTCGAAAAAGTCACAGCTGCCCATCAACACAGAAATCCCCTACGAGCAAAGCCTTTCCACAGACGAAAAGGACCTGCAGGGCAGCGCCGGGGAGGCTGCGGCAAGCGACCTGGGCGGGAAAAAATTGCTTTTGGGTCAAAAGGACCGCAGGCTGGTGCTGGGCGGCAAAAGCACCGCCGCCAGCGGCGCGACCGCGACAAGCGCCGATCCGATTAGCGGAGGAGAAGCCGGCGCCGCAAACGTCGCGCCTAAGGCTGAAACCGCCTCGAAAGACGAAAGCGCGCCGTCTGCAAGCGGCGGGAAAAAGACCGCGCTGCTCGTTGTCGCCGTCTTGTTGCTGATTGCAGTGGCCGGCGGCGCCCTGGCCTTTATGCTCAAGTCTAAACCGGGCGAAGCCCAGAGCGATGCTCCGGCGCCGGCGGACTCGGCCCTGGCAGGCCTGCAAAGAGAGCTGGACAAGCGCTCCACCGAGCCAGAAAAGCTGGCCCTGCTGCAAAGCCGCAGCGGCGCCTTCCAGCCTGGTTCAGAGGACTACGCCGGCTTCGTCAAGCTCGCCGCACCTTTGCTCGAAACAGCCTTGAAGGCCGAACGCGCCAGCCTCATCGAACAGGAGAAGTCAGGCTGGCAAAAACTAAGCGCCGCCTACGAAAGGGAGCAGGAGCAACTCGCCGCCGCCGAGCGCCGCAGGGCCGAACTGGAGGCGAAGCGCAAGGCCGAAGAGGCCGAACAGGCCAGACTCGAACAGGAGGCCGCCCAAAAAGCCGCTGAATTCGCCGCCAAACAAAATCAGCTGCGCGAAGAGCTGCTGCAATACTGCCAAAAACTGGACTACTCCGGCGCAAGACGCCTGTTTGCAGTCATGGCGCAGTCCGAGGAAGAGGAGGAAAAAGCCTGGGCTAATATGTGGCTGGACTGCCTCAGGTACTCCGAAGAGCTATACCATTTGCTGCGAAATAGCCGGGAAAAATTCGCCGGCTGTAAATTTAAACTCGCCGAGGCGAAAGGAAGAACGCGGGATTGGGAGCTGCTCACAATATTGTACGACACCGTAAAGCTGCAGCGCCTGCCAACCCGAAGAGAAGCTGAACAGAAAAACCCTCCGCCGCAACCGGAAATAAGCTGGGAACTGGCGGACATGGAGCTGGGACAGCTGGCCGAGCTGCTGAAGTACGCCCTGGAACAAGAGGGCAAAAGCGCAGACTACGAGCTGCTCATGGGGAATTATCTGCTTAGCCAGGGAAGGCCTGAAGCACAAAAAATGCTCGCCGCAAGCATGGCCCGAGAAATACAAATCAACGAGGTGCCAATGCTGAGAATGCCATACTTCAAGGCCAGAATGGAAAAAATGAAAAGCATGAGCAAAGAAGATATCAAAAACGAGGCGGCAGAACTGAGAAGACGATACCCGCAGGAATTCAAAGAGGCCGCAGAAAAAATAAACGAAATGTATAAAGAGGCGAAGTGATATAAAACCCAGGCCAAACGAGCAGGGTTTTGGACACTAAGACACACGAAGACACAGCAAGGCACACCAAGACACACCAAAATAGACCCCGTCCAAAAAGGGGGTATCGTAGCGCCTCTACGAGGCGCCGGTTTTGATGGCACCTGCACCCCAGGCTGAAGCCTGGGGTTAAGCATGGTTATGCGCCTACGGCGCAGGTAGATACGATGTTCTATACTAAATTGTACTAAAGACAAAACAGCTCTTTTCTGCGGCACAATTCATCAGATAGTTTTGATTTTATTTGTAGTGTTGACCTTGGTTAGGCACCCACAAAAGCAAAATTCTCCTAAAAAACGTAAATTTCCTGCTAAAATTCCAATTTTTTCTTGAGAATCTGTCTATTTGGTGCCCCGAAGGGGCAACCTAATACAGCCCAGGGTAAGCGAGGCTCCGAAGGAGCCGAGCGCCACCCTGGGTAAAGGCCCCCCCCGAATCCGGCGCCCTGTAGGGGCGCCGCAATCCGTCTAATAACATTGCCAAAAAACTAAAGATATCTTACGCTTCAGTAATATATATTCACATATTTACTTGTTTTATCATATTAATTGCTTTTTTTTTGTCATTCCTGTTTTTAATGGGTATACTATATAATGTTCAGTCATTTGGCTGCGCCGCGTCAGCGTCTGGTAGTTTTCATCATTATCAAAAGGAGTTTCACCATGTCTATTGACAAGAAGCATTTCACCGGCGGGGAGAGCGAGGGCGGCATCACCAGTTCATACGCCACGGATGACGGCGTCAAGCTGAAGGTGCCCTACGCCTTTATGGGCAGCATCTATGATGAGCAGGAGCGCCAGGCTGTGCTTGCCGCCATGGAGCAGGACTCGCTCACCATGGGACCCAAGACCCAGGAGTTCCAGAACAAGTTTGCCGCCTACCACCAGGTAAAGCACGCCTTTGCCTGCTCGAACTGCACCACCGGCATGCATGTTTGCACACAGCTTTTTGACATCATGCCCGGCGACGAGGTTATCGTCACCCCCAACACCTTTGTGGCAACATCGCTGGTGGTCTTGAAAGAGGGCGGCGTGCCGGTCTACGCTGACATAGACCCGCGCACCTACAACATAGACCCCGCGGATGTCGCCCGCAAAATCACCAGCAAGACCAAGGCTATCTACGTGGTGCACTACGGCGGTTTGATGGTTGACATGGACCCCATTATGGAGCTGGCCGAAAAGCACGGGCTAAAGGTGCTCGAGGACTGCGCGCACGCCATTGGCGCCAAGTACAAGGGCCGCTATGCCGGCGGCATAGGCCACGTCGGCGTGTTCTCCTTCCATTCGCTCAAGAATATCAGCACCTGCGGCGAAGGCGGCATGATCACCACCAATTGCGACGAGTATGCCAAGGGCATACAAAATCTGCGCTGCATGAACAACACACAACCCTGGGACCAAAGTGTCAACCAATGGAAGTTCGGCGACCATATCGTCTGCAAAAAAGAGTCGGAGCTGGACTACTGGATGCCGGCCCACTTCGACGTCATTCCCTGGAATGGACGGCACTGGGGCAGCAATTATCGCATGAACGAGATACAGGCCGCAGTGGGCTGCTGTCAGATGGACAAGCTGGGCATGCTTACCGCCAAACGCCAGGAGATAGGGCGCAAGATCAACGCCGGACTGGCCGGGGTCGAGGGCATAGAGACGGTCTGGGAGCCGGAGGGCTACGAGCATGTCTATCATCTCTACACGCTCTGCGTCAACGAGAAGAAGCTGGGCGCCAGCCGGGACGACTTTATGCGCGTGCTCTACCAGGAGGAGGGCGTACAGGGCATACTGCACTATCAGCCCACCTTCCACTTCACCGGACTGCAGCGCCTGGGCTATGACCAGAACCAGTGCCCAAACGCCAGCGAGTTCTTCTACAAGCGCGAGCTTAACCTGCCCATGCACCCGCGCCTTAGCGAACAAGAGATCGCCGACATGATCGCCGGCATCAAAAATACCGTGGCCAAGCTGCGTAAACGTAACTGCAAGGCATAATATCTAGATAAAAACAAAAAAGGCGGCGACTCCGAATCAAGAGTTGCCGCCTTTTTTTATGCAAATAAACTGAGCCGCAAACTGCCAGAAAAACCCGCTCTGCCTTCGTGTGTCTTAGGAACTATGAAAATTTAACTTATCAAGTTGAGTTGTTTCTGGTTAGTATGTACAAGAAAAACTCGAATATACTGTATAGAAAGAAAGCGAATCTGCTCAGCAAAATTTAACAATTTATTTTTTCATAATCCCTTGGTACCGGTGCGCAACACTGATACGGTACTTTTATGTGATTTGTTGTGTTGGACACAGAGCTTGGAGCGTCTTATGTCTTGCTGGCGGGGGCGCGAAGCGCCTCTTTTAATCTGGCCGGCAGTGGCGCGAAGCGCCATACTATAATAGCCCCAGGCGCGGAGCCCGAAGGGCGAAGCGCCTGGGGGACAAAGTCCCCCAAAAACCGGCGCCTGGAAGGCGCAACTTGCTGATGCTAATCTTTTAGTGGCGCCTTTCAGGCGCTGTTTTATGTGGTAGCCTGACCCTAGGCACTCCGCGCTCCGCGCTTCGCGCCTAGGGTTATTATAGTATGGCGCTTCGCGCCATGTTCTGAGGTGTGCCAGTGCCCTGCCGTGTGCTGATACTGGTACTGTGTCATGTGCTGATACCGTGCCGTGTATCACTGCTGCACCCTATGTCATGCTTGGAACTATGAAAATTTAAATTGCCAAGTTGAGTTGTTTCTGGTCAGTATGTACAAGAAAAACCCGAATATACTGTATAGAAAAAAAGCGAATCTGTTCAGCAAAATTTAACAATTTATTTTTTTATAATTCCTTCGTGTGCCTCTTCGTGTGTCTTAGTGTTCAATCACAATGATAGGCCCAGCTCCTCGTCCAGCTTGTCCAGGGCGGTTTTTTCCTGTTTGGCTATGGCCTTGGGCATTTTATAGGTGGGCAGATAGCGGTAATACACTTGCAGGCTCAGACAGCACAGCGCCGTCGTGTACCAGTGGTCGTAGTTGCCTGGATTGCCTACTTTGCCGGTGGCCGGGTCGGGCTTGAGACCAGGCGGACATTCCCAGTGGCCGTCGGACTTCTGGTTGCTGATAAGCAAAGTGGCCATCTTGTCGTTCCATTTTTTCCAGGAAGTCTGCCCGGTGTGGAACATGACCTGGGTCTCATAGTACCAGTGATACATGGGATTGGAATGCGCGCCGCTGATAAGCAGGCCGGGGTCGGACCAGACAATGGCCGGCAGATGCCGCTCGACTATCAGCTTGGAGACGGTTTTGGCCTCCCGCGAGTTGCCCTCGCCCAAGAGCTGCAGGCAGAGCGCGCCGGCACCCTGCATGCCCCAGCTGCCGCCGCCGGGCGAGTCGTAGCCCATGGGACGGGTCTGGTGAGTCTTCGAGTAGGCCACATCCTTGATGAAGCTGATGCCCAGCTCGATGCCCTTTTCCAGCCCCTCCACATTGGCGCCGGCCACATAGCCGGCCTTCATGGCCTGAAACTGCCAGCCGGCCACCGACAGGTCCCAGCGCTGTGCCTTGGCATAGCCGTAGTCGTAGCCGCCGCTCTTCTGCTGACCGTCAATAAGCAGGAAAAGAGATTTTTCCATGGCGGGTTTAAGATTGGGCAGCTTGGTCAGTCCGTAGGCCTCCGAGAGCGCGTATGCGACAATGCCGTTGGTGTAGGGCTCGACTTTGGGCTTGCCGCCGGTGGTCTCCGGCAGCCTTTCCACGTGTTTGATCAGATATTGCATGGCGCGCTGCACCGTGGCGCCGTAATCATCGCTGGCCGGGGTCTCGCCGTGGGCCAGGAAGGCGAGCAGGCAGAGCGCCGCCATGGCGGGCTGCTGGCTGGGGGCCCAGGAGCCGTTGGCGTTCTGCGTCTTCTTCAGCCATTCAAGGGCCTTGATAACGGCGCGCTCGGTGGCGTTGGAGCCGCCAAATTTGCGCAGCGAACTGGCGCGGCCCTCGTCAGAACGCCCGCCATACAGGGCGGAGAGCTTCAAGGGCGAGTCGTTGGCGCGTATATCAAGCACGTCGGAGAAGTTCATGCTGTCATCAGTGGAGGCGATCTGGTCGCTGAAGTCGGAGATCGAGGCGGCCGCGTCGCTGAGCGCGTCGCTGCTGTCGGTGACAATCACCGGTCTTTCGACGGTGGGCACCACTTCCTGGGCCAGCTCTTCAAGCTCCTCGAGCTTCTCCAGCTCCTTCTGGTCTAGCTCTTTGACCTCCAGCTCCTTCATTTCCAGCTCGATGGAGCTTTGCGCCAGCGGTGGTTCCGGATCGTAGAAGAAAATAATGCAGCCTATAAGCAAGACGTGCACGATGAGCGACAGCAGCGGGCCGGCCATGCTCTCGATGGTCTTGCGGCGCATATATTCGGCCAACACCAGTTCGGCGTCAAAGGCCGGCGCCGCATGCGGGCTTTGTTGCTTATGCATATTCGACTCCTTAGTGACGCGAAGTGCTCAGCACAGCGCGTTCCGCGAGTTTTATCTGAGGGTCACCACATTCAGCTTGCTCAGTCCCTGCCCCTGGCAGAGGTCCAGCACAGCCACCAGGTCCTTGGCTCTGGCCTGCACGCTGACCTTTACAATCACGGTCAACTCCGGATCGCTGAAACGCCCCAGGGCCAATTCAAGATTGGCCAACGACAGTGCCACCCCGCGCAGACTGTACTGGTTTTCATAAACCTCGATCTCGAGCAGCTGAGGCTTCGTCTCACTGGCCTTGCTGCTGCCTGGAGCAGGCAGGTTGACGGCAAGGTGAGCCTCGCTTATCTCATCCTTGGAAGTGATAATGAAATAAATCAGAAGCAGAAAAACCACGTCGATCATGGACGACATCGGCACTGCAAGAGCTTCTTCTTTCCTGTGCTTCATGGCTAAAACCTAGTTACAGCTTTCAGTCTTCAGTAATCAGAGAGGAGCGACCAGAGGCAAACTGGCTTTGTGTGCCTTTGTGGCTCAGGGCTTCTTATCCTTCCACCATGGCTGCGATACGCACGCGATACAGCCCCACTCTGGCTGCTCTTTGCATGACTTGGTCGACATAGTCAAAGCGGGTGTTGCCGTCGCAGCGTATGAGTATGGGCACGCTGCTGCCGGACTGCACTTTCATGGACAGCAGCAGGTTTTCGAGCTGCTGCATGCTCATGGGTTGCAGCGCGACATTGACGCGTCCCTGGGCATTGACGTTGATCACCACCAGCCGCGGGTCGCTGCTTTCCACTGCGGGAGAGTGATCGGCCTCGGCCAGGCGTATGCTTTCATCCACCATGTCTTTGTCTACCGACGAGGTCACCACAAAGTAGATGATGAGCTGGAAGACGATGTCGATCATGGCAGTGATTGGTGTCTGCAAGTCTTCATCATGTCGTTTCATGCTTTCTCTCCAGTTGCGTCCCGGCTGCGCTTATTACTCTTCAATGACTGCTTTGCGCAGCGGCTTGATAAGTTCGAGCACGGTGGCCTCCGACTCGATCAAAAGCCTGGTGGCGTTATTGCGAAAGAAGGTAAAGAAGAGCAGTGCGGGCACGGAGACCAGGAGGCCGATGCAGGTGGTCCAAAGCGCCGTCGAGATGGAGTTGGCCAGCACGCGGGCCTTGGCCGCACCGGTGGCGCTGGCCAGGCCGGCAAAGGCCAGCACCATGCCCACCACGGTACCCATCAGCCCGAGCATAGGCGCGATCTGCCCGCAGACATTGAGCAGGTTGACACGCTGCATGAGCTTCTCGTTTTCAAGCTCCGAACGCGAGGAGACGGCCTGCTGCACCACCTCGTAGCCGTCGTAGATATTGTCAAAGGCCTCTTGCAGAATGTTGGCCAGAGAGCCGGGGTGCGCCTGGCAGCTGGCGACGGCGCCGTCCAGGTCGCCCTCTGCCAGGGCCTGGCGCACGCCCTCGACCAGGCTGGGCGGCAGAAGCTTGTCGCGGCGCACCAGCAAAAAGCTGTCTATGGCGAACCAGAGCATGGCGAAGGAGGTGAGGAAAATGGCTATCCAGATGATCAGGTTGATGATGCTGCCGCCGTACAAGATGTCCCAGATACTGGTGCCGGCCTGCTCGGCAAGCTCCTCGCCGGCCTCCTGGGCAAAGCTGCTAAGACTGAAGGCCAGCAGAGCCAGCGCCGCGAGTTTGTCAACAAGGCTTCTTTTGAACATGTTTTCTCTCCAATATGACGATGCCAAATAAAATGCAATTAAAGATAATTGGTCCAGACTTCGTGTGACTTCGTGTTCCCCCCCCCTTCGTGTGCCGCTGCCTGGTCTGGTTTTCACTCGTAAGCCGCGATTTTATCCATGCGCGGGTCTTTCATGTCGCGCATCAGCTTCAGCGCCCTGCTTTTGGCCAGGCTGCGCAATTCGGCGCTTTCCTTTCCCTCGAAGAGCATCAGCACCTTCAGGTATTCGAGAACGGCTTGTTTTTTGTCATCCTGTGCTTCGGCCATTTCGCCCAGCAGGCAGAAGGCCTGCGCGGCGAGCTGCTCATCGGCGTCGCGCAGCTGCCGATTAAGGATGGCCTCCGCCTTGTCGAATTCCTTGTCGGCGATATACAGCTTCACGATGGCCCCGTTAAGCTTGTCCCGAAACTCGCCCTGGATGCGGTGTGCCGCTGCGATGCTGCGCCGCGCATCGTTGACCTTGTCCTGGGCCAGGTAAGACTCGGCCTGCAAGGCGGCGACGACATTATTCCAGCCCAGGAACTTATATTTGTCAAAAACCGCCTGCGCATTTTTCTGCAGCTCATCGTAGTTTTTCTCCTCGAAAAGCTTTTCCAAAGCGGCCACTTCCCGGGGTTTGGGCACGAAGCCATAGCGGTATTCGCCGGGCTTGAAAGGCATCTTCAGCTTGTCATCGACATTTAGCGTCAGGTTACCCTTGGCGTCGGCGCTCAGCTCCTTGCCGCGCATGCGGCTGCCGTCCGCCCTAATGACATAGCAGTCCTGGCGCTGCGCCAGCAGGAGCAGGGGCAGTGCGCTGACGAGTAGTAAAAAGCGTAAGAAAAACTGTTTGCGATGTTTTGGCATAAGACAATATATCCTTGCTTGTTCAGATGAACGATTAAACTTGAAGGTTGCTCGGACTAGCCGGCCTCCAGTCCCATGTATGTAGTACAGCCTTTAGGCTGCTCCCCGCTCCCGCTCCCGTTCCCTTTGCGGCGCCCCTACAGGGCGCCGGATTCGGGGAGGGCTGTTACCCAGGGTGGCGCTCGGCTCCTACGGAGCCTCGCTTACCCTGGGCTTTATTAGGTTGCCCCTTCGGGGCACCAAATGGACTGAATCTCAGAGAAAAATTAGAATTTCAGCGAAAAAATTGCGTTTGTCACGCAATTTCATCTCTTTCAAGACACACCAAGACACACCAAGGCGTCTTCGTCTAAAAGGGCATTATTGCGCGGCCATTCTTTGCATTTCAGCGAGGTGTTTGCCGCCGCTAAACAGCTCTTGATAGCGCTGCAGCATCTCCTGCGCCCCCTCGGCTTTGCCCTCGGCGGCGTAAATCTTGGCGCTGCCATACAGGGCGCGCTCGATCAAGTCCAGGTTCTCGGGCTTGCGGCTGTCGGCCAGCAGCACCAGCTGGAAGCTGGAAAGCGCCGCGCTGCGGCGCTGTGCCTCTCCGCTGCGCAGTAGCGCCTCGGCGTAATAGCAGGAGGCCCGGTTGCGCAATAGCGGCGAACTGGAGAGCATCAGTATGTCATAGAGGTCCTTTTCCAGCCCCTCCCAGTCAGGCGGGTTGCTGTTGCCTTTGGCCTCGGCCAGCAGGAACTTGGCGTCAAAGAAGTAGGCGCTGCGCTCGTTGTCGCGCAGTATCTTCTCCAGGGTTGCCACCGCTTCAGGGTAGCGTTTCATGGCGACCAGGCTCTGTCCCAGGGCAAAGCTGGCGCGTTCGCGGACGCCGACGCTAAGCAGGGGCGCATCGGCATGTCCCGGATCGGCGGCGCGTCGCAGAATTTCTCGGTTGGCCAGGGCGGCGGCGGCCGGCTCATTAGCCTGTAGGCAGACCTCAGAGACATAGAAGAGATTGCCCAGAGCCAGCTCCTCGGGCTTGTCCAGCAGCTTCGCAAATGTCTGGCTGGCCTCTTGCAGATTGTTGTTTTCGGCCTGTGCCCGACCCAGCATGAACAGTGCCTTTTGAGTGGCGGGCGCCTTCGGGAAATCGCTAGCCAAACGGCGTAGTATCTCAGATGCCTTCTGCGCCTCGTTGATGTCAAAGAGGTAGATAGAGCCTAGCAAAGACATATTATCAGGTGTTTTTTCAGAGTTGGGATACTTGTCCAAAAAGATCAGCAGCTGTTTGACGGCCTCGTTTTTCCAGGCCAGAAACTGCGTGTGCAGCGGCGACAGGTCTTTTTCCTGTTCGGCAAGCAGCTTTTCGGTTTCTTCGACGCCTTTTTGGCAGTGTTTATCACGCTCATCGAGATACTCCAGCCTAAGCTCGAAGCGCTTCATTTGCAGCTGTTTCAATGCTGCGCTGGCCTGACTGGCATTTTCTCGTTCCCGGGCGATATCGGGCAGGCTGTTCACGCGCAGTTCGGCGCTTTGTGCCAGGGCCTCCTGGTAGAGTCTGGCCAGAGCCAGGTACCTGGCCGCGGCGAGCTGCTCGGCCTCCTGGGCTTGCAGCCCCACCCGCGCCCGCGCCAAGTCGTTTTCGAGGCGCCGCATCTCGGCCTGCTTTTCCTCGAGTTCCTCAGTCAGGCTGACTTGCAGGCGCTCGAGCTCCTCAATTTTTTGCCGGGACTCATCGCTGCTGGCCGCCTGGTTCTGCAAAAATGCCTGCTGGAATTTCTGATTGATTTTCTCGAAGTCGGCATTGACTTGTTCAAGTTCTTGTTGCAGCTGTTCCTTGGCGGTGCCCTGGCTTTCGTCCACCTTGGCCTCAAGCTCCGACTTCAGGTTCTGCGCCGTCTGCCGGTCGGCGTCAGCCAGGCTAAGCAGCTTGCTGCTCTCGCGCAGAGCCTCGCGCATTTCTGCGGCCTCCTTTTTGGCGGCATCAATCTTGGCCTGGCTCTCCTTCAGCTCCTGAGCCATGACGAGCTTCTCTTCTTCGTGTCGCGCCAGAATTTTTTCCGCCTCAGTTTTTCCGCTGATGGCTTCCGCCCGGCGTTTTTCCTGCATTTCTATGGTACCGGCCATTTCATGTTTTTTCTGTTGTTCCAGTTTAAGGCTGCGTTCTTTCAGGTCGCTGGCTTGGGTGCGCTGATGCACCTGTTTTTCCTCCTCGCTCATTTTGCTTGTGTCTTCGCTGTGTTCGGCCAGCTGTTTGGCCGCCATGGCCTCGAAGTCGAAGCCGTAGTCGGCGAAAACCTTCTGCTGTTCTTCCCAGGCCTGCTGCAAGGCGGCGCCCTCTCTGGCTGCCTGGCGGCGCTCCTCCTCAGACTCGGCCAGCGATTTTTGAAAGGCGCTGATGCGCCGCGCAAGCAGCTCCTGACGTCTTTGAAAAACATTCATCTGCGGCCTGAGCTTCTCGGCGGTCAGATGAAAAGACCAGGCCAGCAGCGAAGCGCTATCCTCCTGTATCTGTAAAGCGGTCTTGCCTTTCAGGTCAAAGGGGCTTTCCTTGTCGCTGAGCACGGCGAGCAGCTCCTCGAAATGCGCCGTGGCCTCGGCGGGATTGTCGCCGTAAAGCAAAAGATAGGCGGCGCGGAACTTGGCCTGCAAACGGTCATTGGCATAAGCGGGCTGGCGCTCGCTTTCATAATAGCTGAGGAACAGCTCCACCGCCTTGCCCTTCTCATCCAGGGCGTCGTGACACCAGGCCAGCTTGTAGAGCGAGCGCACGCCCTTGTCAAACACCGAGAAAACATCGATCATGCGCTGATATTTGGGCAGCGCCTCCCTAAAGGCGGCCAGGGTTTTCTCCTGCAGCTCGCGCTTCGCTTTTTCATTGCTTTCCTGGTTGCTGGCCAGGGCCAGCTCGCTGGCCACCTTGTACTGGTTCTCGGCGATGCTGAAGGCAATGTCGGGCGCGCGCGGGTGCGAGGGCGCGGCATTAACGAACTTGTCCAGCGCCTGCATGGCACGGCGCTCAAGCTCGGCCTGGCGGGCCGGCGACTTCTCCTCCCTGCTCTTGTTGCTCAGCATCACGCCCAGGCGCAGCGCGGCGTCCGCTGTGCCTGCGGCCTGCGGCGCCATCAGTCCGAGATAGTCCAGCAAGGCGTCAGCCGCGTTTAAGTCGTCCATTTCAGCCTGGCACATAATGAGGCGCAGCCCAATGTCGGGCAGTTTGCCGGAAGTGCGCCCGGCCCGCAGTGCAGCCAGACAGAAGGGAAAGGCAGACTTGTAGTCCTTCTTCTGTAAAAAAGCGTCAGCTTTCTCGAGGTGGCTGGAGACCAGGGCGGCGCCGCCGCCCTGGCGCAGCTCGAGAGCCTCGTCAAACTTGGCGCTGGAAAACTGGTTGCAGGCCTCGTGCTCGGTCAGTATCTTGTTTTGGAAGCTGCTGTCGGGATACTCTTGTAGAATGCGCTCGAGGTAGGCCGCCGCGCCGCGTATCTGTGCGCGGGACTTGTCGATTTCACCTTTGGAAAAGCTAACCTGGGCCTGGCTGGCAAAGGCTATGGCTTTGTAAAACATGGCCTCGACCACCGGGGACTTGAGCGAGTTTTCCAGCCCCAGAGATTTTTCCAGCTCCTCCAGGCGCGGATAAATCATGTCTATGCCGCGCACCGCCTGGGCGAAGTCCCCGATTTTGGCGATGTTCTTGGCATTCCCCTTTTCATTTTTCAGCCAGGGCAGCATTTTGGCGCGCCCCTGCAAGATGTATGCCCTGGCCATTTGCACTGAGGCCGAGGCGGCCACCCCATCGCGTATAAACTGCAGGTTCTCCAGGTCGACGATGGCGGCTTGCAGCGCCTTGGCATCGATTTTGCCGCTGCCCAGCAGGCGGTTTTCTTCGGCGTCGATGGCGGTCTGCAGCTTCAAAAATTGCATCTGCCGTTCGTCTACGGCGCCTTTCACATTGGCCAGTAGGTCTAGTATCTTGGCAGCCTCGGCTGGCTTGTTCATGGACTTGAGCACCAGGTTATAGACCATGACCGCCTGCTTGAAACTATTGGCGTCAGCCCTGCGATTCGAGGCCGGCTTCGGATTGGCAGCGAAATATTTCTTGAATACCTTGTCGGCCTCGACCCAATTGCGCCGGGCCGCGAAAACCTGAGCCTGCAATAGCATGACTTCGTCCTTTAAAGGCGAGTCCTTGGCTATGGCAGCAAGAGCCAAGTCGGCCTCGCGCCCGCGACCAAGGCTGTAGAATACACGAGCCTTCTCGAGGTTGATGACGTCCTTGCGCTCAGGATACTTTTTTTGCATCCGAGTCAATTGCAGCTCGGCGTAGTCGTTGAACTCAATGCGGCTAAGCTCGCGCAAAAACTCCAGGTCCAACTCGAATTCATCTATTGCCGACACGGTGGACAGCAACAGAATGACCGAAAAAATGGCTAATGCCGCAATTTTTATGCCCTGCTTCAGGGTATTGTTCCTCATTAGGCGCTTCCTTCAAAACTGGCTGTGACCCAAACCGGGTTCAAAAAAAAGCAGGCAGGCAGGCTTTTGAACACCAAAACACACCAAGTCATACAAAATTATTTAAGCTTTGCCTATGCTACTCCGACATTTACCGGCATCGTGTAATATTCAAATCTTGCGCCTCTGAGCTAAGCAGAGGATTATACAGACTAAGCTATGCAGCAAATATATACGCCGTAGAGATAAAATGCAACAACGAAAAGATGAATTATATGCAGGCCGCGTGACAGGACCGCTTATGCACGCGAAGACACAGAGGGCAGACTGGATAATTTCACGGCGCAGGTTGCCATTGACGCAAATTGAGCTACATTAAGCACAATGTCTTATTTGGCTGCCGCAGTTTTCTGCGCGCATGTATTAGTCGGGGCGTGGCTCAGTCTGGTTAGAGCGCTGCGTTCGGGACGCAGAGGTCGGAGGTTCAAATCCTCTCGCCCCGACCATCTTTTATGCCATCTTATCATTGCGATAAATGTAGTGTGGCCTGCTGATAAGCCTATGCAGGCCGTATGTATGACTTGCAGGAAAGCCTCGCGGCCATTACGGATAAATCGCTACGGTGGCATTATATTACTTGACTTTCTGCAAGGATATACCGCTTTTCTGGCATGGCTCTAACCCGGAAAATGCTTTTCGACAGAGCCAAGAGGGTTGAAACATGTCTTTTTTCGATGCTATCCGCGCCTTTTTTACCGGTAAAAAAAATACGCCATATGCGCCGCCAGGCAGCGCGGAGTATTTCAACAATGCCAATAATAATGACAGCAGCAGCAATAGCCGTCCCAAAACCAAACAGGTCTACGAGGGACGCTACTCGAAAGTGCCGGACTGGGCCGAGGGACTGAACAATACCGACTTAGTCGAGGAACTGTCTAAACACGTGGTCTGCCGTTATACACCGAATTTCGGCATGAAAAAAATCATGTCGGCCACCGTGGGGCCGGACGGCAACCTGGTGCCGGAGTATGAAGGCATAGGCGGCGACTGCGGAGCCATCAAAAACTTCGGCATGAAAATAGCCAAACGTGACGGCCTGCTCATGCCCTACCGCTACTTTGACCTCGAAATGGCCTATAAATGCTGCTGTGACAACCCGAAAAAATGCCCCTTCTTCCTGGCGGCCACCGGCGAGGCCGACGCCATGAGCTCCAAACAACGCAGAATCTGAAACCAGAAGCAAAGCGCGCCCAAAAAAAGGGGGCTTGCAATTTTGGGATATTAAGACACACCAAGATACACGCAGCCACACTAAGGCGTTCCTGCCCTACGCAGCAGTCTTAACTAAATAAAAAAGGCCGGCCCGCAGATGCGGGCCGGCCTTTTTTGCGTCTTGCTTTGGCTAAATGCGGGTTTTAGACTTCGACCTCGGCATTTTCCTCGCTGGACTTATAGATTGCGTCCAATAGGCGCATGGTTACCAGGCCTTCTTCGCCGCTGGCCGCCACTTCGCCTTTGCCTTGTATGGCCAGCAGGAATTTATCCAGCTCGGCAGCGAAACGGTCGCGCTCCGCCTTGTAATCGAGTTTGACATCGGCGATATAGCCGTCCACCTCGGTAAGTATAGTGGTGTCTCCCATGCCTACCTTCACGCCGCCCTTGTCGCCGAGCAGCTCTATGTATGACTCCGGCTCGGCGTTGCAGGCCCAAGCCACCTCGAAGACCAGGGTGGCCTTGTCGCCGAAGCGCACCAGACCGGTGGCGTAGTCGTCAACATCAAAGACACCATCGTAGTTCGGCGGGCCGGCCCACATGTTCACGTACTTGTAGTCCTTCATGGGACTGCCGAATTTGGCGTAGGTCTTGGCGCTGACCTTGCTAGGCTCCCACAGACCCGAGGTCCACATGGCCAGGTCGAGAAAATGCACTGCGATGTCAATCAGACCGCCGCCGCCGGACATGGCCTTGGTGGTGAACCAGCCGCCCAGGCCAGGTATGCCGCGCCGACGGATAAGCTTCACCCGGATTTGGTAAATCTCGCCCAGGCGCCCGGCGTCCACCGCTTGTTTGACCACCTCGGCCTCCGGCGTCTGCCTCCAGACCATGCCCATTTGCAGCAGCTTGCCGGCCTGGTCGCGTGCCGCCAGGATGTCCTCGCCGAGCTTGGCGTTGAGCGTCATGGGCTTCTCCAGCATGACGTGCTTGCCGGCCTTGAAGGCAGCGATGGCAATCGGGGCGTGCAGATGATTGGGCACACAGACGCTGACGGCCTCTATCTGCGGGTCGGCCAGCAGGTCCTCGTAGTTCTCATAGGTCTTGCCTATATTGTGCAGAGCGGCCTTCTCGGCCAGACGCTCCGGCAATATGTCGCAGAGCGCATACAGCTCGGCATCAGCCAGAGTGGCATAGGCATTGGCGTGCACCGAGCCAATAGAACCGGCGCCGATGATTCCAATCTTGATCTTCTTGCTCATGATTCATTCCTTATGTGACTATAAAAAAAGCGGAACACATAATGTAATGGCTTTCTGCCGCTTTTCTGGCAAAAAAACGAACTTGACTTATCTTAGGTGAAGTCCATGAAGAGGGAGGACACTCAGGGGCACGAAGAGACACAAAGGCACACGAAGGGCTTATTCGGCGCCTGCGGCGCCGCATAAGCCGCTTGCCCGTTTTGGTTTGTTGGGAAAAGGGAGCCGGACAAAGCAAAAAAACTCAATGAAATAGCATGAAAAACGCAAATTTCCTGCTGAAATTTCAATTTTTCCTTGAGAATCTGTCCATTTGTTGCCCCAAAGGGGCAACCTAATACAGCCTGGGTAAAGGCTCCCCCCGAATCCGGTGCCCTGTAGGGGCGCTACTAAGGGCCTTTCGGCGTTATGACCTTTTTGGACGGGGTCTATATATGCATCTTTGCCAGTATTACTGCCATGTCAAACAGCCCTGAAAAAATTTTTAGCGTGAGCGAGCTTAACAGCGCGGTTCGCGCTGTCCTGCTGCGCTCTTTCGGCGAGCTTTGGCTTTCCGGCGAGATCTGCAATGTCACCGTCAAGCAGGATAGCGGGCACGTTTATTTATCCCTGAAGGACGCGAATGCCCAGGTGCAGGCGGTGTTTTGGCGCGGCAGCCTGCAGTTTCGCGCCTTGCAGCTGCAAGTGGGCAGCCAGGTGGAGGCTTGTGGCAGGGTCGAGCTTTATGAACGCGGCGGCAGCTATCAGTTCAATATCTCCAAGCTGCAACCCCTGGGGCTGGGCGAGCTGTTTCAGCGTTTCGAGGCACTCAAGGAGCGCCTGCGCAGCGAAGGCCTCTTTGACCTGGCACGGAAAAAACCGCTGCCGGCGCTGCCGCGCTGCATTGGCCTGGTGACCTCGCTGGAGGGCGCCGCCATCAAGGATTTTATGCAAATACTGCATAGGCGCCACCCCAATATACATCTGCGCATTATTAACTCGCCGGTGCAGGGGGCCGGAGCCGCCGGCTGGCTGGCCGCCGCCCTGCAGTACTTCTCGCAAAGCAAGGCCTGCGACGTTATCGTGCTGACCAGGGGCGGCGGCAGCATGGAAGACCTCTGGGAGTTCAACGAAGAGGTCCTGGCCCGGGCCATAGCCGCCTCCGAAGTGCCCGTCATTAGCGCAGTGGGACATGAACGGGACTATACCATCAGCGACGAGGTGGCCGACTTCCGCGCGCCAACCCCTTCGGCTGCCGCCGAACTGGTCATCAAAGGCCAGGAGGAGCTGCGCGAAAGGCTGTTTAACGCCGCCAAACGCCTGCAGTCCGCCGCCGCCAACCGCCTGGGCCAGGCCCGCCTGCGCTGGCAAAATGCCGAGCGCAGCGCCTTCTTCCAAAAACCCGAACACCTGACTAACTTGCTCTCGCAACGCCTGGACCTGGCCGGCATACGCCTCGAGCGGGTATTGAGACAGGTCGCCGGGCAAACCCGCCAGCGCCTGGCTAATGCAAACCTGAGACTGCCGACCCAGCTGCGCCAGCAGGCCGCCCTGCGCCGCGCAAAACTTGAACGACTGCAAAGCGCCTTGCAGGCTATGAACCCGAAAAAAGTGCTGGCAAGGGGATACAGTATTATCCTGGACCAGAATAATCAGGCCCTGCTGAAGGCCGAACAGGTGGCCAAAGGCGATAAACTTAAGGCCATCCTCGCTGAGGGAGAACTGAAGCTGCAAGTCGAGTGAAATCACCGCACCAAGGAGCAAGCAAGATGTCGGAAATAAATCAAGAACTGGAAAAACTGCCCTTTGACGAGGCCCTGAGACAACTCGAAGAGCTGGTCGCGCAGCTGGAAAGCGGCAGACTCTCGCTGGAAGACAGCATCAAGACCTTCGAGACCGGCATGCGCCTTAATAAGCTCTGCGCTGGAAAATTGGCCGAGGCCGAGAAAAAAATCGAACTCCTGGTGAAAAACAACCAGGAGGGCTGGAGCTGGCAGGAAATGCCGCCAAATAGTATCTAGACAAAAACAATCGAGGGAAATAAAACCCCCTGTATATAATAAATCCGGCCGGCTTGCGTTTAATTGCCAGAGGCTCAAGGTCTCTGGCCCTCAAAAACCAAACCATGTCCCAGGAGTGTGAAAATGAAAAAGTACTTGTTCCTGATTTTCTGCTGCGTCTCGGCTCTGCTCTTTGCACAGGAGGCAAAGCCGGCTGAAAACGAGGCCGAAACCAAAGCCGAAGCCGAAAAGGCGCCGGCGCGCCCCGCCGGAAGGCAACGCCCGCAAATGCAAGCCGTGATGATCGAAAGACTGCGTGAAAATGCCGCTGCGCTGCTGAAAAGATACGACGCCGACGGCGACGGCAAGCTCAACGAGGAGGAAAAAGCCGCCCTCGAAAAGGAAATGCAGCTGGTCGAAGAGCTCTTCCCGCTTTCAGTGGCCTACAAAAGACTCAAAATCGTCGATAAGGACGGCGATTTCGTCATCAACGACGAGGAGGCCGCCGCCATTGACATGAGTGCGTTGCGCGAACAGGCCGGCGGTTTCCGCGGCGGCGAAAGAACCCCGCGCGGCGAAGGCAGGCAGGGAGCCCGCCAGGGACGCCAGGGCGGAGACGCCCAGGGCGCTGCGCCTGCCCGTCAGGGCCGCCAAGGCCGCCAGGGCCGCGGCAACCGCAATCAATAAAAGTACGCCAAAAGCAAAGCAAGGGCGCGGGACCCCGAGACCCGCGCCCTTTTGCCTACCCCGGTTGGGCAGGAAGTTTTATTGGGACGCATCGGACGAATCGATCGGATGTAGCGGGGTCGGAGCGCCGGCATCCTTGCCGGCATACAACCAACTAAGATAAAAACAAAATTTGTGTTTTTAAAGCAGATGGGGTTGTATGCCGGCTGGAAGCCTATTGGCGCTAACTTAAGCCTGAAATCGGACGCATCGGACGAATCGATTGGGTGTAGCGGGGTCGGAGCGCCGGCATCCTTGCCGGCATACAACCAACTAAGATAAAAACAAACCAGAGATTAAAACCAACCACAGGAAAGCAAGCCCCCTAGGTGCATTCGCGTTCCACAGCGT
>FZPS01000062.1_pt3930 | contig 24127 bp, 24 predicted proteins | sample 1817821 | NCBI WGS metagenome assembly FZPS01 (sample SAMEA104158645, study PRJEB21678) | metagenome | place: Germany | collected 2015-04-21 | reverse complement strand
CTTTAATACTACATAACTTTATCATGATAAATTATTAAAAATGATTAAGAGGGATCGAATTGAGTATTTATAAAGGGCATATTCCGGAAGGACTACAAGATTGCATGCCAGAAGAGTGTTTTAACAAAAGAAGAATTGAAAACATAATTCGTAGAGTTTTTTTTAGTAGAGGATATGATGAAATTGAAACACCTGTTTTTGAATACTTAGATGTTTTTACTAATAACAACGGTTCTATAGAGCAGGATCAAATGCTGAAAATAGTAGGGCCAGGTAATCATATATTGGTCATGAGACCAGATATGACTACTCCCATAGCTCGCTTAGTGGCAACTAGATTTAAAGACAAACCTTTGCCAATAAGATTGTCATATTTATGTAATGTTTATCGTTACCAACAGCCTCATATGGGAAAACAATGGGAAATTACACAGGCAGGTATTGAACTTATGGGCATTGAAGGTCCTGAAGCAGATGCGGAGGTTGTGTCAACAGCTATACAGTGTTTTTTAGATTTGGGCTTAAAGGATTTTCAAATAGATATAGGGCAGGTAGAGTTTTTTAACGGTTTAATAGAGGAAGCGGACATAGAGCCTAAAGCTGCAAGTCAAATAAGAGTATTAATTGAAGAAAAGAATATATTGGCTTTAAAAGATTTTTTGAATAAATTACCTATAAGTATTGAACTAAAAGATATCTTTATGGATCTACCAAAGCTATATGGAAATATAGATATATATAAAATAGCGTCTCGCTATGCTAGAAATTCCAGGTGTCAAAAATCTCTCCAAAATATTATAGAGATATATGATATTCTTAAAGCCTATGGATTTCATGAGTTTATAACTTTGGATTTAGGAATGGTTCATAACCTCAACTATTACACGGGAATTATTTTCAGGGTTTTTACAAAGGATTTGGGATTTCCTATATGTGGAGGAGGCAGGTATGACAAACTACTTTCAGAGTTTGGATATGATATTCCTGCTACAGGTTTTGCAATAAATCTAAAAAATACCCTTATGACTCTAGAGAGACAGAAAGGATTAATTAATATACCAAGTATCGACATTTTAGTAGTTGTAAATGAATGGCATAGAAAACGTGGCTATTATATTGCTCAAAATCTAAGACGCCAGGGCAAACGAGTAGAGATATTTGATAGTTCCTATAGTATTTATACTGCTGAAGAATATGCAAAACTCAAGGGTATTTCTCAGATTATAGATGTAAGCAAACTATCGGAAGGAGAAGTGCCATGTTAACTATCGCACTACCCAAGGGCCGCTTAGGGCATCAAACCTCAAAACTATTAAATAAGGCTATTGATGGATTAGAAGAATTAGATTTATCCTCCAGAAAATTAGTTCTTAACTTCCCAAAAGTGTCTTTAACTTTTATACTTGTCAAGCCAAGTGATGTACCGACTTATGTTGAGTATGGAGTAGCAGATGTAGGTATTGCAGGAAAAGATACCTTATTAGAAACCCAAAGTAAGGTTTATGAAATGCTAGATTTGGGTTTTGGGAAATGCAAAATGGTGGTGGCAGGATTCCCCCATAATAATTCATGGATTAATAAGGCGCACAGGCGAGTATCTACTAAATATCCAAACATTGCAAAAAGCTATTTTTCTAGTAAAGGAGAAACTGCTGAGATAGTTAAGTTAAATGGATCGGTAGAATTAGGTCCAATAGTAGGATTATCTGATGTAATTGTAGATATAGTAGAGAGTGGTAATACGTTAAAAGAAAATGGATTAGTGGTACTAGAGGAAATATGTGATATTAGCGCTAGGCTGATAGTCAATAGAGTAAGTCTCAAAACTAAAAGGAATGATATAACTCGATTTATAGGTTCTATAGAAAAAGTATTGGAGGAAATATAAATGATTACTTTAATAGATGGAAGAGGAAAAAGTATATCTGAAATTCTAAATTCCTTAAAGCGTCCTACATTTTTAGATTTCGCTGAAGAGAATAAGATTGTAAATGAGATTGTAAGTAATATTAACAAATATGGCCAATCTGCTTTGATTGATTATGTAAAACTCTTTGATGGCTATTTTATTGATAATATCGACGATTTGTTGGTATGTGATGAGGAAATAGATAAAGCATATAATGTAGTTTCAGCTGAATTTATATCCATTATAAAAAAAGCAAAGAAAAAAATATGGAACTATCATATCAAGCAAAAACAAAACAATTGGATTGACTTTGAAGATGAATTCCAGATAATATTAGGACAAAAAATTCTTCCAATAGATAGAGTAGGTATTTACGTTCCAGGAGGTAAGGCCGCTTATCCATCTTCTGTCCTAATGAATGCTATCCCTGCAAAGATTGCTGGAGTTTCTGAAATCATTATGGTTACTCCGCCTAATTCCCAAGGAATTATTAATCCATATACTCTTGTTGCAGCTGATATAGTAGGTATCAATAAAATCTATAAATTAGGTGGCGCTCAGTCTATAGCAGCATTAGCTTTTGGCATAGCACCAATACCCAAAGTTGATAAAATCACAGGTCCTGGAAACATATACGTTACTTTAGCAAAAAAACAGGTTTATGGCCTTGTAGATATTGATATGATAGCAGGGCCTAGTGAAGTAGTTATAGTTGCCGATAGCAGTGCAAATCCAGCCTATGTTGCTGCTGATCTTTTGTCCCAGGCTGAGCATGATCCATTAGCTACTTCAATACTAATTACGGATAACTACAAATTAGCTGAAATGACTAAAGAAGAGATAGATAAACAAGCAGCTACATTGCCTAAATACGATATTGTTCAAAATTCTCTCAGAAATTATGGAGCCATTATAATAGTGAACAATATAGAACAGGGAATTGAATTATCAAATGAACTAGCACCAGAACATTTAGAATTAGCTATACGGGATCCCTTTAATATCCTAGGTAAAATTAAACATGCAGGTTCCATTTTTTTAGGTAACTTTACTCCAGAACCTTTAGGCGACTATATGGCAGGTCCTAATCATATTTTGCCTACTAATGGCAGCGCCAGGTTCTTCTCACCATTATCAGTAGAAGATTTTACAAAAAAATCTAGTTTCCTATTCTACTCAAAACAAGCTTTGCACCATATCTATCAAGACATAGCAAAATTTTGCTAGAACAGAAGGATTAGAAGCACATGCGCGTTCAGTGGAAGTGAGGTTTAAATAAGATATGAAAAACTATTTAAGAAATGATTTAATTGATCTAGTGCCCTATGATGAAGGTGATAGAACAAGGATTTATAAATATAAACTAGACGCTAATGAGTCCCCTTGGGATATTCCCGAAAGGGTAAAGAAAGCACTGGCTAAAGAAATTATGTCTGGAGGAAATTTTAATAGATACCCAGATTCTAATTGTACTCTTTTAAGGAAGTATATTGGACAATACTGCAATGTATTCCCAGAACAGGTTGTAGTTGGTTCTGGTTCCGATGAAATCATTCAAATACTTGTTACAGCTTTTGTAAATAAAGGAGACTACGTAATCTGTCCAACCCCTTCATTTGGAATGTATAGAATCTTTACTTCAATTTCGGGTGGGAAATCAGTAGAAATCCCTTTAGCTAAAAATTTTCAATATGATACAGAAAATATAAACTCTGCTATTAACAAGCATAAGCCCAAATTGGTGTTTCTGTGCAGCCCTAATAACCCTACTGGCAATGTAATTGAAGTTAATCAAGTTTTAGAAATTACAAAAAACTTTGATGGTATTGTTGTTGTAGACGAGGCATATGGTGAGTTTACACAAGGAACAATGATAAGTCTCCTTGATGAATGTCCAAACCTCGTGGTGCTAAAGACCTTTTCCAAAGCGTTGGGGTTAGCGGGATTGCGCATAGGCTATTGTATATGCGCACCAGAACTGGCAAAACAGATATCAAAGGTAAAACCTCCATATAATGTTAACAGTTTTTCACAAAAAGCAGCTATAATGACCCTAGAAAATCAAGATATAGTTAAAGAAAGAATCAGTGAAATCCTAAGACAGAGAGAGTTTTTATATCAAACTTTGAAACAAATACCGGGAATAGACGTTTATCCATCGGAAGCCAATTTTTTACTTATTCGTGTTCCTAATGGAACCATGACATGGAAAAAACTTATGGATAAAGGTATACTTGTAAGAAACTTTTCTCATAATCCCCATTTGGAAAATTGTTTACGGGTTACCGTTGGAGACCAAATGGCAAATCAATGTTTTATTGATGCTATGAAAGAGATAATGGGCTAATAGAAAAGAGGTGCTGTAATGCGTATAGGGGAAATTGAGAGAAAATCACTGGAAACTCATGTCAGAGTTCAGATAAACTTAGATAAATCAGGTACAGTAGAGATTGATTCAGGCATAGGTTTCTTTGATCATATGCTTAGTCTTTTTGCTGCCCATGGCGACTTTAGCTTAAAGGTAGGCTGTGTGGGAGATTTACATGTAGATGGGCATCATAGTGTAGAAGATGTAGGGATTGTCATGGGAAAGGCTTTTAAACAGGCTCTAGGAGACAGAAAGGGTATAAATAGATATGGTTTTGCATCAATACCCATGGATGAATCCCTAACCGAGATAAGTTTAGATATTAGCGGTAGGCCTTATTTACATTTGGAAATACCTGAGCTTTCAGGGATTGTTGGAGATTTCGATACACAGCTACTAGAAGAATTTTTAAGATCTTTTTCAATTCATTTTGGCTTAACCCTTCATATAAGAGTATTATATGGAAGAAATAGTCACCATATTATAGAAGGAATATTTAAGGCTTTAGGTAGAGCCATAAAACAGGCTATTTATATTGATACCTACTCTATCCAGAGAGATGAAGTTCCTTCAACAAAAGGAATCTTAGACTGAACTAGGAGGTTAATCATGTATATTTACCCAGCAATTGATATTAAAGATGGAAAATGTGTACGTCTTGTGCAGGGGAAAAATGATCAAAAAACCATATATAATCATGATCCTGTAAAAGTAGCTCTAAAATGGGAAAGTATGGGGGCTAGCATTTTACATATAGTAGATCTTGATGGAGCTTTTTATGGAGAATCAAACAATATCCAAATTATTAATGATATTATTGATGCTGTTTCAATACCAGTACAAATCGGAGGTGGATTTCGAACATTAACGAAGATAGATAATTTTTTAAGAAATACTAAGGTTAAAAGGATTATTTTAGGGACTTCTGCTATTACTCAGCCTCAGCTGTTAGAAAAAGCACTTGACAAACACGGAGATAGAATTGCAGTAGGCATTGACACAAAAAAGGATAGAGTAGCTATTCAGGGATGGGCAGAAGAAACTGAGATTGATTATATAGGTTTTGCTAAAAAACTTGAAGCAAAAGGTGTAATAACTGTTATATGCACAGATATTTCAAAAGATGGAATGTTGTCAGGTCCTAACTTTCAGGCTATAGGTAAAATAGTTAAAGAAACAAATTTAGATATAATTGCCTCAGGAGGTGTTAGTTCGCTGGAGGATATAAAAGGATTAAAAGAAATAGGAGTTAAAGGTGTAATCATAGGCAAAGCTTTATATACAGGCGATATACAGCTTGAAGCGGCTCTTGAGTATGAGGGGGAATAAAAATGAATATAAGAGTTATACCTTGTTTGGATATTAAAGATGGAAGAGTAGTTAAAGGAGTACAGTTTACAGATTTGAAAGACGCAGGAGATCCTGTAGAAATTGCTAAGGCCTATGATAAGGCTGGTGCTGACGAACTCTTTTTACTAAATGTTATGTCATCAAATGAGTCTAAAAGTACTTTTAAAGAAATAATTAAAAAAATTGTTAATGAAATTTCTATCCCTTTAATTGCTGGTGGTGGAGTTAAAAATTTCCAAGATGTTAATGATCTTTTAAATATTGGCGCTTCCAAAGTTGTAATAAGTTCAGCTGTCTTTAAAAATCCACAATTAATTTCTCAAGTTGCATCTAAACTAGGAAGCCAGTCTATTATAGTAGCTATAGATGCCAAAAAAATCAATAGTCAAGAAAATAAATGGTCAGTTGTTGTGGATAGTGGCAAGACTAATACTCATATGGACGTAATTCAATGGGCAATGGATGTCCAGAAGATGGGGGCTGGGGAGATTCTGCTCACCAGTATAGATAAGGATGGCACAAAAACCGGTTACGACATTCCATTACTTAAAGCTGTCACTAAGCAAATAAGTATACCTGTTATAGCCTCAGGAGGAGCTGGTAAGCTAGAGCATTTCTATGATGCTATTAATGAGGGGAGTGCTAGTGCTCTATTAGCCGCTTCATTATTTCATTTTAAAGTCATGGAAATAAGACAGCTAAAAAGTTATTTGCTAGAAAAAGGAATAAAAGTTATAATATAAGAAAAGAGGGGTAATTTACTTATGGATATAGATGCTCTTGATATAAAATATAATGAAGATGGCTTAGTTCCAGCAATTATACAAGATGCAAACAATGGCCAGGTTTTAATGCTGGCATATATGAATAGTGAGTCATTAGCAAAAACAATAGAAACTGGTATAACTCATTTTTGGAGTAGAAGTCGGCAAGAATTATGGCAAAAAGGTCAAACATCTGGAAACATCCAGAAAATAACTGACATTTATTTTGACTGTGACAAAGATGCAGTTTTGATAAAAGTAAAGCAACAGGGAAACGCTTGCCATACTGGAAACAAATCCTGTTTTTATAGAAAAGTACAAGGAGACAGGTTGGAATCTTCTCCAGACTCAGTTTATGGAAATTCATATAATACTTCTATAATTTTACAAAAGGTATATGATACTATAATGGATCGGAAAAAGCATCCAAAGGAGAACTCTTATACTTGTTATTTATTTGATAAAGGTATTGATAAAATCCTAAAAAAGGTTGGAGAAGAAACAGCAGAAGTAATTATAGCATCAAAAAATAATAGTAAATATGAAGTAATATACGAGATTTCGGATCTTATCTACCATCTATTAGTTTTATTAGTGGACCAAGATATATCTTTAGATGCTATATATAACGAATTAGCTAAAAGAAGGAATACTACAAAAGACTGATTTTAAAGATTGCTACCTAAAGAAAATTAAAGAATAAGGGAGAAAACATTAATTATAAGCCTATAATCGACTTACAGCGTCTTTGACTTCTGGGAACATTTATTATATAATCTTACTTGTTCGCTGCAAACAATTATGTTTTAAGGCCCGGTAGTTCAGTTGGTTAGAATGCCAGCCTGTCACGCTGGAGGTCGAGGGTTCGAGCCCCTTCCGGGTCGCCATAATATCATGTTTCCAAAGAATGCCTCGGTAGCTCAGTTGGTAGAGCAGCAGACTGAAAATCTGCGTGTCGGTGGTTCGATTCTGCCCCGAGGCACCAGAATATAAGCGGGAGTGGCTCAGTGGTAGAGCGTCGCCTTGCCAAGGCGAATGTCGCGGGTTCGAATCCCGTCTTCCGCTCCATATACGGCGGCATAGCCAAGTGGTAAGGCAGAGGACTGCAAATCCTTTATCCCCAGTTCGAATCTGGGTGCCGCCTCCAACAAGCCGGAGTGGCGGAACAGGCAGACGCACAGGACTTAAAATCCTGCGGTTTTAACAAAACCGTACCGGTTCGATTCCGGTCTCCGGCACCAGTACTAAGGGTTTGAGATATTTATCTCAAACCCTTTTTTTGTATAATAGAATTTTATAACATATAACCAACAAGGCAAACAAAGCAAATCTGATGGAAGGATTAACCCCAATCATATTTACTATAAATTTATACTTATCATCTTTTGATAAGCAATACTGATAAGTCATTTACATTAGTACCAGTAGGACCCGTAATAATAAGGCCACCACACTGTTTAAGCGCGTTATAGGAGTCATTGTTTTCTAAAACGTCATATATTGATATATCTTTTTCAGCTAGAATCTTTTCTGTATTTGTATCCACATAACCGCCTGCTGCTTCAGTAGGCCCATCAGTGCCATCAGAGCCTATAGAAAAGACAGCAATATTATCTAGTCCCGAAATCCCCTGAGCAGCAGAAAGTACAAGCTCCTGGTTTCGCCCACCTTTTCCTGTACCTTTTACATGTACCACGGTCTCTCCGCCTGCTATAAAAGCTAAAGATTTATCTGATTTATTATAGTATTGGGCAATAGAGGCCAAAAAACTTCCTGCCTCCCGTGCTTGACAACTTAGGCTGGCAGTTAGTATAGTGGGTTCATATCCTAGTTCTCTACATGTTTTTTCAGCAGCAACACAAAGCTGGGTAACACTGCCTGTTATCATCGTTTTCACATTGGTTATTGTATCTGGAGTTTCAATTTTAAGTAATTCTTCCACTTCTTTAGGAATTGAAATGTTATATTTTTTAACAATGTTCAGTGCTTGTTCACTAGTTGATTTATCTGGATAAGCAGGTCCTGAAGCAATCATATCTAACGGATCACCTATAATATCAGATAACACTACAGAGAACACTTGGGCTGGTTCACATAGTTTAGCAAATTTGCCCCCTTTAACAACCGATAAACGCTTACGTATAGTATTGATCTCTACAATATCAGCACCTGATTCTAGCAATTGCTTGGTCACATCTTCCAGTATCTCTTTACGTACGAGTGGTCTTTCAAATAAGGAAGACCCACCACCAGAAATAAGAAACAATACTAGATCCTCTGATGAAAGATTTGAAACAAGGTGTATTGCTTGTTCTGTTGCTGCAAAGGAATTTTCATCAGGTACAGGATGGCCTGCTTCATAAATACGAATATTAGACAACTCACCTTGTGAATGATCATACTTGGTAATGACAATACCCTCATCTATGCTATCACCTAACAAATCACTTGCTGCCTTAGCCATGGACCATGCTGCTTTTCCAATAGATAACAATATTAATTTGCCATTTGGCATTTCCAATTCTTGCAATGCTTTTTTTACTGCAGTATCAGGTAACGCAGCATTTATCGCAGAGTCGATTATTTGATACGCATCCTCTTTCAAATTCAAAAAAATCACACCTTTCTATGTTATATAATTTTCTTTTGATTATCTAGAGCAGCAATTAAAGATCTTTGTGTAGCTTTGTGGAAGCAGATTAAAGGAAAACAAACTGAACAAGTAACATGTAGACAACCGTACCTGCTACAATGCTTAGAAGAACATTTTCTTTCCAATAATGAAGCACTACTATGCAAATAATTGCTAATGCTTCTGGAAGTCCATAAGTTGGACTTGTAAAATTCACATTTCTAAGACAGTATACTATTAGCAAACCTATAGTAGCATAGGGTAGAACCTGTCCAAGATATTTAATATAGGAATTATTTGATTTGCTACCCTTGAATAAAACAAAGGGTAAAAACCTTGTTATCATGGTAGCGATTGCTACTATACAAATAACAAGAATAGTTTGATTAGGTGTCAAAGTCATTGTATCCCCTCTTCAGTTAGGTTTTTGTTTTCTGTATATTCTTTGCGTTGTATAGTCAATGCTATTAAAATTACAGCCATAGAAGGAATAATAAAACTATCTTGGCCGAATACTATTAAGCACATGATAGAGCACAAAATTCCAATTATAGCGGGCTTGCGATTTTCTTTGTTTTTCCACTGCCCTATGAATATTACTACAAAAAGAGCTGTTAGTACAAAATCAAGTCCTTTTGTATTGAAAGAGATCTTTGATCCTGCCCATGCCCCCAGCAAGGATCCAAGTATCCAATAAGCATGGTTTAGGAGTGTAACAAAAAAATAAAACCAGTTTTTATCTATATCCCTAGGCAGTTCTGTTGAACAAACAATAGAAAAAGTTTCATCACACAGACCAAAAATAAGATACGGTTTTAATTTACCAGCGTCTTTGTACTTATCCAGCATTGAAATACCATAGAATAAATGTCTAGCATTTATTATTAAGGTCATTAAGAAAGCATTAATAGGATCAAAGACTGATGTAAGAAAATTTATTGCCAAATATTGTGCAGAACCTGCAAAAACCATTAGGCTCATCAAAAATGTCCATCCAGCACCATAGTCTTTACTGCTCATTAATATTCCATAGGCAATCCCCAAGAAAGTGAATCCTGTAAAAACAGGGATAGTATAGGGAAAAGCAGCTTTTAAGGCTTTAGTTTTTTCATTCAATTTATTCACCTCTATGATTTATACATTAATGTATTTACAGCATTTTTTACTACTAAATCTAATTATATAAGTTACAGTAACATATTGTATATTGAACGTCAATATAATTGCTGTTGCTATGTTTAAAGGTATTATACAACCACAACTGCTTAGTCCAAGTTTTCCAACAAAAGTATATTTTTACTAAAATATCATAAATATTTTTTTATCTTATAACACATAATATATATAAATCTTAATTATTAGGTTTATTACACTATAAAGGGGTTTGAGAGTATGACAACGAGACCATTTAATCCTGAGGATCATCTAACAAAACTACCTTTAAGGAGGAGAAATCCAAGGACCAATACATGGGAAACTCAATTCGCTGATTATTTAGAAGTAAAATGGCGGATGGTTTGGTTTCGTGAGAATAATAAGGAAAATACACAAACCATTGTATTGGACAAGATTATAGATATTCATAACCGTTTTGCATACTTTGAGTTGCAAGTAAGGGATAGTAAAGGTAATACAGAAGTAGGGGTAGGTTCTGAAACAGGAGAGGATTTTCATGATTATATTGAGAAAGCATATACCAAGGCCTATGGAAGAGCTCTTGCTGCTTTAGGCTATGGAACACAGTTTGCACCTGAACTAGAAGAAGGAGAGAGAATTGCAGATGCTCCTGTTAATAGAACTTCTGAACAGAATGAAAATATAACAGATGCCCAGCGTAGAGCTATATATGCTATATATAGTTCTCTAGCATTAACTGAAGAGGAAATGAGGAATATAATACAAAACAGGTATCAAAAAACTGATAGTAAATACCTAACTAAAAAAGAGGCTTCTGATCTCATAGATTATCTCAATAACCTAAAGGATTCAGAAACATAGCTTAAAGTACTTCCGTAATATTGACGATTCTTCCGAAATAATATAAAATTGTGTAAACAATGGCACAATTGCTGTATTTATGAAGAAAGGGGCGTCTTATAATGGCAGAAGTTATACCATTTAAAGGGCTAAGGTATAATCTTGATATTGTAGGCGATATTTCTAAAGTTACTACTCCTCCATATGATATTATTTCTAAAGAAGAGCAGGAGTATTTCTATAATCTTAGTCCATATAATTCTATCCGCCTGGAGCTTCCGAAAGAACTTCCAGGAGATAATGAGGAGTATAACAAATATAAAAGAGCTGGAGAGACTCTTCGGGAGTGGCTAGATCAAAAAGCGTTGCTTAGGGAAAAGCAAGATTGTTACTATATATATCAACAAGAATTTCAGCTAGATAATAATAAAACCTATACTAGAACTGGTATAATTGGCCTGGTGAGGTTAGAGGAGTTTTCTAAAGGAATTATACTTCCCCATGAAAACACACTATCCAAGCCAAAAGCTGATAGATTACAGCTTATGCGTGCATGCAATGCCAATTTTAGTCAGGTTTTTGGGCTCTATGATGACTCTAAGCAAGAAATTCCAACCCTTATTAAAGATTGTTTTATCAATCATAAACCTGATATTGTTTTAGAAAAAAGTGTAGTAGGAAGTATTGAGCGGATTTGGATCGTCGATGATGCTGCGCTGACACAAAAGATAAGTGAAGCCTTTAAGGGAAAGAAAATATATATTGCTGATGGGCATCACCGCTATGAAACTGCTTTAGCTTATAGAGATGAATTAAAGAGTAAAAATCCTAATCATACAGGAAAAGAACTATATAATTATGTCATGATGACCCTGGTAGATATGAAGGATCCTGGTCTTGTAGTATTACCCACCCATCGAATGGTAAATAATATCAAGAATTTTGATCTTGATTCCCTATTAGAAAAATTTGATAAAAATTTCATTGTAGAGGAATATAAGGTTGAAAACTATTCCCTTACAAAAAAACAGCAAACTATTCAAGAAATCTTAGATAAAATGGGATTACACACTTTTGTACTTTATTCGGGTGAGAGACAATCCCTTTATAGTTTATCCCTAAAATCTGTAGATGTGATGAGAGAATATCATCCTAACCGTCATAGTTCATATTTAAATCTAGATGTATCTATTCTACATACCCTTATTCTTGATGAGCTTCTTGATATAGGGGAAAAAGAGCTAGCAGAACAAAAGAATCTTGAGTATACTCATAGTATAACTGAAGGAGTAGATGAGGTGGAAAAAGGAAATCAACAGATGACTTTCTTTATGTCTCCTACTTCAGTAAGACAAATTCAAGATGTTTCTCTAGCTAATGAGAAAATGCCACAAAAATCTACCTATTTCTATCCTAAGCTTATAACTGGTTTGGTATTTAATAAATTTTGTTAACCGCCTATGTATACCAATATTATGTGAGTTATTTATATAAAACTATTAAAGGACAGCAAGCAATACATATTGCTTACTGTCCTTTTATCTTTATAACAATAGAACTTATGGTGCTTTGAATAAATGCTCTGTTTTTGTGTAAGCTAATTATAGTATTTTTTATAGAAAGTATAGGTGGAGGATATATGAGGATAATTAAGAAGGATAAAAATCCTAAAAACTTAGAAAAAATTGAAGAAAGGCAATCATCCCAGTTAAAGGCTGAAGAAAAGGTAGATTTAAACCTTTCAGACACAGTTGAAGAAAACTTAAAGAAATTTAAGGCTTTCTTAGAAGATAGCTCTGATGCAGTTTTTAGGGAGTTTAAATTAGGATCCCAAGGAATCCCATGTGCCCTCGTTTATATAGATGGTTTGGTAAATACTGCTGTAATCCATGAACATGTTTTAAAATCGTTAATGTATGAGATTACTATGCTTGAAGATATAAAGGATGAGGTTATAAATCAAAACAATGTCTATGAATTTGTAAAACAGAGTGCTGTATCTGTTGGTGAAGTCAAAGAAGCTAGTACATTAGATAGATGTATGTTGCTTGTAATGTCGGGCGAAGTCGCTCTATTAGTCGAAGGTTCCAACAAAATTTTGGTTGTTAATGCTAGGGGTTGGCCTGCTAGAGGAGTATCACAGCCTGATACCGAGGGATCTATTCGAGGTCCTAAGGATGCATTTACAGAGACCTTAAGAGTTAACACAGCGCTATTGAGAAGAAAATGCAAGGATCCTAATATGGTGATAAAAACCATCCAATTAGGACGAAGAAGTAAAACAGATGTGTCTTATATTTACATCAAAGGAATCACAGACCCTGAATTAATAAGAGAAGTAGAAAGGCGACTAAATCAAATCGATGTAGATGAAGTGATGGAAACTGGCCAAATAGAACAATGGATACAGGATAGTTACCTATCACCTTTTCCACAAGTACGAATCACCGAAAGACCGGATGTTACTATATCCAATATTGTGGAGGGAAGAGTGGCTATTCTTGTGGACCATAGTCCTTCTGCACTCATTGTCCCCTCTGGTTTGTATCAATTTATTCAATCTCCTGAAGACTATTATGACAGATGGATTATTGGTTCTTTTCTTAGGGCCATCCGATGGACCGCTTCATTATTAGCTGCTTTTGTGCCTTCTTTGTACATAGCAGTTGTAACCTATCATCCAGGTTTTTTACCCACTCCCTTGGCCCTGGCTGTTGCAGCTAATAGGATGCAGATACCCTTTCCAGTATTTGTAGAAGTATTTCTTATGGAAATAACAATTGAACTTCTGAGGGAATCTGGAGCCAGGTTGCCAAAAGCAATTGGACAGACTATAGGTATAATTGGAGGTATAATTATCGGTGATGCTGCAATAAGAGCAGGAATAACCAGTCCGTCAATGGTTTTGTTGGTAGCAGTTACTGCTATAGCCTCCTTTATTATTCCCACCTATAGTGCAGCCATTGCATTAAGGCTAATTCGCTTTCCCCTTATGATTTTAGCTGCTACCTTAGGGCTTTATGGAGTGGCTTTAGGCTTCATATTGATAAACATTCATTTAGCTAATCTAAAAAGCTTTGGTTTTGATTATATGACTCCACAAGCTCCCTTTGTTCCTCAAGATACTAGGGATTGGGTTATGAGACTTCCACGCCACTTATTGTGGAGACGGCCAATTAGCATTCATCCCATAGATATTGATAGAATGGATCAGGATCCTTGCAAGGAAGGAAAACAAGGAGGGAAAAAATGACTAGTAAGCGTGATAGATTAAGCTATACACAATATTCATCATTGATTATCTCTACAATGATAGGGGTAGTAGTTGTAAGACTGCCAAAATTAGCTGCTGTATCAGCGGAAGAAGGAGCGGTCTATTCTACTCTTGCTAGTGGTGTGTTGACCATAGCTATTGCCGTGGCCATAGCTATTTTGGGTAAACGTTTTCATAGCCAAACCATCATGGAATATTCTACTCTAATTTTAGGTAAAGTTTTGGGTAAATTATTTAGTGCATTAGTTACTTTTTATTTTATTATTGTAGCTAGTGTTATATTAAGGGATTTTTCAGATGCATTAAAAGGATTGCTGCTAAAGAAGACTCCTTTGGAGATTATAATGATTTCCATGTTGCTAACAGCAGTTTATATGGTTACAAATGGAATCAATAGTGTAGCAAAGGTAACAGAGCTATTTCTACCAATAATTATATTATCGTTAGCACTAGTTATAGTCTTAAGTGGTAGTAATTTTAAATTTGTTAATCTTAGACCAACACTTATTCCAAATATTAGACTAATAATAAAGGGAATACCTGAGCTGGTTATGCCCTTTCAAGGTTATGAAATAATTTTTTTAGTGATACCCTTCCTAAATGATCAAAAAAAAGTCATTCCATATACGATTATAGGTGCAGGCGTACCAACTATCTTATACACAGTATTGGTAGTAATGACTATTGGAGTTTTTGGCTTGCAGACTACCCAGAATCTAAATTATCCTACCTTATCATTAGCAGAGGGAATTACTTTTCCAGGGGCTTTTGCTGAAAGATTTGATATTTTTATTGCTGTATTGTGGATATTAGCAGCCTTTACTACTATTGGTAATTCATTTTATATGTCTTCACTTACTACAGTACGTTTGTTTGGACTTAGGCATTATAAGCCTTTTGTATTTATTTTAGCTCCTATAGTCTACATACTGGCAATACTTCCTCAGAATCTTATTGAAATAAGGAGGCTTTCTTCTATCACTAGTTATATAGGTCTTGGTGTTTCAATTATTATAGTAGGTATGCTGTTTTTAGCATGGATATCTGGGAAGAGGGAGAGGGAAAATGCATAAAAAAATTTATATGTTAATTCTTATAGCATTTTGTTTATTAACCATATCAGGCTGCTGGGATCGTGTGGAGATAGAACGAAATGCTTTTATTATAGGATTAGGTATAGATTTAGATGATAACGATAATATTTTATTAACCTATCAGATTGCGATGTTAGATGCTTTTAAGGGAGAGGGTGGTGACAAAAGCAAATCTACCCATCAAATTAGTATTACTGGAAATAGTTTTGCTGATGCTACCAATAGCTTATTAAGCTATTTTGATAGTGTGCCTAATTTTGCTCATTGCAAACTTATAGTTTTTGGTGAAAAGTATGCAAAAAGAGGCATTAAAGATAGTCTAGATTTTCTGTTTAGGGAAAGACAGTTGCGTAAAGTTACATCTATATGTGTGGCTCAAGGACAAGCAAAAGATGTATTAAATTTAGAACCTGCCATGGGATCATCATCGGCCATGGTTATAGATAAAATAATAACCCAAAATTCTGTAAACAACTCAGATGTATTTCCTTTTCAAGACTTGGGATATCTCTATCGAAATTATATTAGAGGATCGGATATTGGATTGGCTAGGGTGACTGTGAAAGATGACATAGCACATGTGTCAGGAGCCGGAGTTTTTAAAGATTATAAACTAGTGGGATGGTATACTGGAGAGGAAGTAACATGGTTACGCTTTATACTAGGAGAAATAGAGCAGGATTACCACATGGTTCAATTACCCAAGGAAGCCGGAGGCAGTATAACCCTTAATGCCTACAATATTAGCTCAAATGCCAAGCCAATAATTGAAGGTGAGGATATAACATTAAAGCTTGTAGTGAATATTGAAGGAGATGTAAATGAAATAAAAAGCACTCCATCTTTACCATTATCAGAGAGTATTTTGAATGAGTGGAAAAAAGCCTTAGAAGAAGATATAAAAAATAACATAAACTCTGTATTTAAAAAAGGTAGAGATGTTTATATGACGGATAATTTTGATATAAATGGAATGATAGAAGGTTATTATCCAAAGTTTTGGAAAGAGCATAAAGATCAGTGGGATGAACTCTTTATAACTGTGGAGCTGGATGTGGATGTAGATGTTAAGATAAGAAGAATAGGAACCATTGAACCTTAATTGCAACTTAAAGAAATAATTTTGTTATAAGTAATCCAATCCCTATTGCAGCATATAAAATGCCCCCAAATTTGGCTAATGTTGCTTCTTTGGGGAATTCTTTTTGATATGTTTTTGTATTGTAGAAAAGAAACAGGGCTATGCTACAGAAAATAAAGAGGGCAGCAGTATAGTTTGTAGCTATGGTTCTTATATAATCCATTAGTGTAGTTTGTGAAATCATCTTATCTCCCTTTCGTATATAAATTTCACACATATTATTTCTTTAATCCAAAACATTGGACAAATGGTAGACTTGCTACTATAATATTGTGTATCAAAATATTAAAAATATTAGTCTTAAAGGTGGAGAAAATCTTGAATAGAAAGATGTTAGATATATCTGTAGAAGAAATTAAAGATCAAGATAAATATATAAATGAAATAAATAAGCTTATAAAAGAAAAAGATCTTAAATATCATATTGTAACATATGGCTGTCAAATGAATGTCCATGATTCAGAGAAATTAGCGGGTATGTTGGAAACCATGGGATATACCGAGACTACTGAGCAGTCTGATGCTGATTTAATTCTCTTTAATACCTGTTGTGTAAGGGAAAATGCAGAGCTTAGAGTATACGGCAATGTTGGAGCATTATATCCATATAAACAACGAAATCCTAATCTTATAATCGGTATATGCGGATGTATGATGCAGCAGGATGAAGTAGCAACTGTTATAACCAAGAAGTTTCCTTTTGTAGATTTAATCTTTGGTACACACAATTTGCATCATTTCCCGAAACTCTTATTGCAAGCCATGGATGCCCAACAGACAGTAGTAGAAATATTAGATGAGCAGGGGCGTATAGTGGAGGATGTACCAATTAAAAGGGATTTGGGAGTGTCTGCATGGACAACTATAATGTATGGTTGTAATAATTTTTGTACTTATTGCATAGTTCCATACGTTAGAGGAAGAGAAAGAAGCAGAAAACCTTCAGATATTTTGGATGAGATAAGAAGGTTAGCTGATGAAGGCTACAAAGAACTTACCTTACTAGGCCAAAACGTAAACTCATACGGGAAAGATTTGGATATTGATTACTATTTCCCAAATCTTTTAAGAGATGTAAACAAAATAGACGGTATAGAGCGAATTAGGTTTATGACATCCCACCCCAAGGATTTAACTAAGGATTTAATCATGGCTATGGCTGAATCAGAAAAAGTGTGTGAACACTTACATCTTCCCATCCAATCAGGTAGCAACAGAATTTTGAAGCTAATGAATAGACGTTATACTAGGGAAGATTATCTAGAATTAGTAAATGACATTAGACGTGAGATACCCCATATTGCTATTACCACTGATATAATTGTTGGATTCCCCGGTGAGACTGAAGAGGATTTTGCTGATACTTTAGATATTGTGAAAAAGGTCAGATACGACTCTGCATTTACCTTTATGTATTCTATAAGAACTGGGACTCCTGCTGCGAAAATGGATGAGCAGATAGACCAAAAAATAAAAAAAGAAAGACTTCAAATGCTCATGGAGTTGCAAGGTCAAATAAGCAAAGAAATTAACGAAAAATTTATGGGCAGCACTGTAGATGTATTGGTGGAAGGATTAAGTAAAAATAGGGATGACATGTATACCGGCAGAAACCGACAGAACAAACTAGTAAACTTTATGGCAGAGCATGATGTAACAGGAAAGATAGTAGAAGTGAAAATTACTCAGTCAAAAACTTGGACCCTTGAGGGAATCATGGTATAATTAAGACGGATAGTATACTATCAGGAGGATATTTATGTCTAAATTGACGCCAATGATGCAACAATATATGCAAATCAAAGAGCAATATAAGGATGCTCTTCTTTTTTTTAGATTAGGCGATTTTTATGAAATGTTCTTTGAAGATGCCAAAATAGCCTCTAAAGAACTTGAAATTACTCTTACTGGCAGAGATTGTGGTTTACCTGAAAGGGCTCCTATGTGTGGAGTTCCATATCATTCTGCAGAAGGCTATATAGCAAAACTTATTGAAAAAGGATATAAAGTAGCTATTTGTGAGCAAGTCCAGGATCCTTCTGAAGCCAAGGGAATTGTTGAACGGGATGTGGTTAGGGTAATCACACCTGGAACCTTGCTAGAATCCTCCATGTTAGATGAAAAAACCAATAATTATATTTTGTCCATCATAAAAAACGGGGAAAACTTCGGTTTATCGTGGGCAGATATATCAACAGGTGAATTTTATGTTTGTGAAATTCTAGAAGAGGAGAAAGCCGCAGAAAAAGTAGTAGATATAATATCAGGTATTATACCGAGTGAGGTAATTATCCAAAAAGAGGCTGAATCTGATATTGAGCTTATTAAGAATAATAAAATTAATGCAACTATTACACCTTATGATCCCTGGGCTTTTGAATATAATATTGCTTATCAAAAAATTGTTGATCATTTTAAAATATATTCTTTAGAAGGCTTTGGATTCCAGGATATGTCCATTGGAATCAGTGCAGCAGGTGCACTATTAAGCTATCTAAGCGATACTCAAAAAAGCTCCCTGAAACATATTACCGCCATTAAACCTTACCATACTCAATCAACGATGCTATTGGATGTAGCAACTCGCCGCAATTTAGAGTTAACGGAAACCATGCGAAACAAAAATAAAAAGGGATCATTGCTTTGGTTACTTGATAAGACCAATACCGCAATGGGAGGGCGTATTTTAAGGCAATGGATACAACAACCTCTTACGAATTCATCTTTTATTATTGAGAGGCTAGATGGAGTAGAGGAGTTATATAACAATCCTATAGCTATGGAGGAGCTTAGACTTAATTTAAGAAATATTTATGATTTGGAGCGGCTAATAGGCAGAATTTCTTACGGAAATGCCAATGCAAGAGATCTTATATCCCTTAAGCAATCCCTTGCTATGCTCCCTGGCATAAAACAAGTGTTAGGCCAATTTAAATCCATTATTCTCGGTAGTTTTTACAATGAATTGGACATCCTTGAAGATATTTTTCAATTAATAGAAGTTTCTATTGATGAGGATCCACCTATAACCTTAAGGGAAGGTTCCATAATAAAAGATGGCTATAACGAAGAATTGGACAAATATCGTCTAGCTATGACTAAAGGTAAGGACTGGCTAGCTGAACTAGAGAAAAAAGAGAGAGAACGAACTGGAATAAAAAATTTAAAAATTGGTTTTAATAAAGTTTTTGGTTATTATATTGATGTTACAAAATCTTATTATGATCTTGTTCCAGATGATTATATAAGAAAACAAACTCTAGCTAATTCGGAAAGATATATAACCTCAGAATTAAAAGAAGTAGAAGAAACTATTTTAGGTGCTGAAGAAAAAAGTATAGATTTAGAATATAAGCTTTTTGTTGATATTCGTGAGAAGATTGCTAGCCAAGTAAAGCGAATTCAAAAAACTGCTCAAGTAATCTCTAAATTAGATGTTTTATGGTCCTTAGCCCGTGTAGCACAAGAAAATAATTATGTTAGACCATCTATTGATGATGGAGACGTAATTGATATACGAGATGGCCGCCATCCAGTTGTAGAGAAGACATTGCCTAATGAACTTTTTGTGCCAAATCATACCTATCTAGATAATAGAGAAAATCGAATAGCAATTATAACTGGTCCTAATATGGCTGGAAAGAGCACATACATGCGGCAAGTGGCTTTAATTGTACTCATGGCACAAATTGGAAGCTTCGTGCCTGCCAGCAAGGCACATATCGGGATTGTAGATAGAATCTTTACAAGAGTAGGTGCCTCAGATGATCTATCTGCTGGTCAAAGCACCTTCATGGTTGAAATGAGCGAATTAGCCAATATCCTTCACAATGCAACTCCAAAAAGTATACTTATTTTAGATGAGATCGGTAGAGGAACCAGTACTTACGATGGACTTAGTATTGCATGGGCGGTTATAGAGTATATTTGCAAGGAAAAAAATTTAGGATGCAAAACCTTGTTTGCTACCCATTATCATGAACTAACTGAATTAGAAGGCAAGCTAGATGGTGTAAAAAATTATTATATTACTGTAAAAGAACAGGGTAATGATATTATATTTCTAAGGAAAATAGTAAGAGGAGGAGCTGAAAAAAGTCTTGGGATTCAAATTGCAAGATTAGCTGGACTACCCTATGAAGTAATCAATAGAGCTACTAGCATTTTAGAGAAGTTGGAAGAAGTTGATATGCAGAGAGATAAAAAAGTTGTAGGGTTAGAAGAGAATAATATACAATTATCTTTTTTCCAACCTAAACCCTCAGAAATTGAAAAGGAGCTTAGAAATATTGATATACTCAATTTAACCCCTATTGAAGCTATGAATATATTGCATCGACTGGTTGAAAAATCTAAAGATAGCAAGGAGCTGTAAAATGAATCATATTCATATTTTAGATGAAAGTACCATTAATAAGATCGCTGCTGGAGAAGTAGTGGAAAGGCCTGCCTCCATAATAAAAGAATTGATAGAAAATTCTATAGATGCAGACAGCACTGCTATCACTATTGAAATCAGGGAAGGAGGCAAATCCTATATAAGGGTTGCCGACAATGGCAGAGGTATGAGTTTTCAGGATGCTCGCATGTCTTTTGAAAGACATGCCACTAGTAAGATTAGTTCAGTCGATGATTTGCAAAATATAGATACTCTGGGATTTAGAGGTGAAGCTTTAGCTAGTATTGCAGCTGTTACTCAGATGGAAATGATTACTCGAGAAAGAGATAGCCTTTCTGGCATACACATTGTTAATCATGGAGGAAAGATTATCTCAGAAAAAGAAATAGGATGCCCAGAAGGAACAACCATTATTACTAGAAATCTTTTCTTTAACACCCCTGCCAGGCTTAAGTTTCTAAAATCCTCTAGAACAGAAACTGCATACATAAGTGATTTGATAGGTAAGTTAATACTTGCCCATCCTGAAATATCCTTTAGATATATTAATAACGGAAGGACCATCTACTATTCGACGGGAGATGGCAAACTGCAAAATGCTATTTTAAGTATATATGGCAAGGATGTAGTTGATCAAATTATACCTATAAAACCGACTGATACTACCTTTAATATAAAACTATGGGGGTATTTAGGTAAACCTTCTCTGGCACGCAAAAATCGCAATTATCAATCTTTTTTTATTAATGGTCGATATATTAAAAGTAGTTTGTTGGCAGAAACCATTGAAGCAGCTTATAAACCTTATCTTACGGTAAACTTATTTCCCTGGATAATTCTTCACATAGAAATAAATCCTAGCACCATAGATGTAAATGTTCATCCTGCAAAAATTGAAGTGCGGTTTAGGGAGGAGGAGCAGGTTAGACAGTTTATCTACCAGCAAATATCCAAAATCTTACGAGAAAATCCCTATATACCAGAATTGAATGAAGGCGCCATTGATACTTTAGTAGTTAGGAATAATTCAAGTATGAGCATAGATATAGATGAGGGACAGAATAGCGAACAACTAGAAGTCTTTTCATCTACTTATGCCACTGATACTTATAGATTCTCATTTGAGGAGCCTTTAAAAAATGTTTATATTCTTGATCCAAATAAATCGACTTTATCATCTAAGGATTTTGAAAAACAAAAAAATCATGATAAGAATAATACTGATATAGCTAGTATTAATCATGAACATCAGGATAATAATATCACTAGTAGCATTACTATTCCTTTTAAAATTGTAGGAAAAATATTTTCAACATATATAGTCGTCGAAAGTAAAGAGGAATGCTTTTTAGTCGATCAGCATGCTGCTCATGAACGCCTGTTATTTGAAAAATATAAAAAATTGTTATCAGAGCAAGCTGTTATGACACAGCAGTTACTTCCTCCCGTAATTATTGAGGTTACCCATGAAGAGCAAATTATCATCAATGAATCTATGGATCTGTTTGAATCCTTAGGGTTTGAAATAGAAGTCTTCGGTGGCAGATCCTATGCAATCAGAGGTGTGCCTATGGTTTTGGGGAGTAGCAATGTCAAGGAATTCTTCCGAGAATTACTGGATAATATAGAAGTATACAAACCGGGTGATAGCTACATGCTTAAAATTGATGATATAATTCGAATGTCCTGCAAAGCGGCGGTAAAAGCAGGAGATAAATTATCAGAAAGAGAGATTTTGGCCCTACTTAAGGACCTTATAGACAAAAATATACCCTTGACTTGTCCTCATGGAAGGCCTATTATGATATCATTAACCAAAAATCAATTGGAAAAGATGTTTAAACGAATACAATAAATCTTTATCTAGGGAGTATTTCTATGAACAAGATACCTTTAGTTATCATTTTAGGACCTACAGCTGTAGGTAAAACAGATATTTCTATTAAAATTGCTAAACAAATGAATGGGGAAATTATTTCAGCTGATTCTATGCAGATTTATAAATACATGGATATTGGAACTGCTAAGCCTAGTTTAGACGAAAGACAAGGGATTCCCCATCATTTATTAGATATTGTTTATCCAGACGAATATTTTAACGTATCTTTGTACAAAAAAGTAGCTGCAAAAACTATTCAAGAAGTCTATAGTAGAGGCAAGCTACCTATAGTAGCTGGAGGAACTGGGTTATATATTAATTCACTGATCTATCCTTTAGATTTTACTGAAGCGCATGAAGATAAGCAATTTCGTGAAGAATTAATTATGGAAATGAAGAAACAGGGAAAGGAATGGCTATATAATGAATTAAAACTAGTAGATCCTCAATCTGCTAAGCGGCTTCATCCAAACGACGTTAGACGTATTATAAGAGCCCTAGAGGTGCATCATATAACCGGAAAGCCTATGTCTTAATGCTAGAAAAGGGCTTAGTGGGTGAGGTTAAATGGCTTATGGAAAAAGGCTATGGCAAACATCTTAATTCAATGCAAGGACTTGGTTATAAGGAAATCGTAGAATATTTGATTGGGCAACGTACTTTGGAAGAATCCATCTACATACTTAAAAGGGATACTCGTCATTTTGCTAAACGACAGCTTACCTGGTTTAGACGAATAACAAATGTCACATGGTTAGAAGTTGACCGATACGATAACAAAGATATTTTAGTAAAAAACATATGTGATGCAATTTTGGAAAAAATTAGAGAGCATTTATAAGAAAAATTTGCTTTTATTACTATAAATTATGGTATATAATAGAACTAAGACATGAATGTTAAAATAAGTAAATAAGAAGGGTGGCTTTGAAAATGAACAAGGGAACAATTGTTTTTCAGGATATATTCTTAAATCAAGTCCGAAAAGATCATGTTCCTGTTACAATCCATCTGATAAACGGATTTCAAATTAGGGGAATGATAAAAGGTTTTGATAACTATGTATTAATTGTAGAAAGTGAAGGTAAGCAGATGATGCTATATAAACAAGCTGTTTCCACTATAACCCCTTCAAGACCAGTACCTTTAACCAGTGATAATAATGGTGATTGACAATAATTATTTGTATAGTTTATTTAAGTGCAAGGAACCATTTAAGGTTCCTTTTCAATGTTCTTTTTTTGATATATTTATATTATAAGGAGCGAATGAATATACTATGAAAAATAAAATTCTGAATCTTATAAATAATGCACAGCAAGAGCTTTCTGAAGAGTTTG
>FZPS01000227.1_pt306 | contig 24136 bp, 24 predicted proteins | sample 1817821 | NCBI WGS metagenome assembly FZPS01 (sample SAMEA104158645, study PRJEB21678) | metagenome | place: Germany | collected 2015-04-21 | reverse complement strand
GGTTATTATTTGTTGATGATTGAGCTTTAGTATCTACATCTTCTACTTTTGAAGTATTTTCCTTTGGATTAGTGTAAGTATCTTCCATATCATAATAACCTATCCATTCATCGATTATTACAGTTGTATCTTGTCCTTGAGGTATATCTTTTATTGCTTTATCAACATCTTTTTCAGGTACAACAACTATTGCATCAGGTTTCTTAATAGATTCTTCAATAGTTTCTAAATAAGTATTGTTTTTCATTAAATATGATGAATAACCATTTTGTGCTCCATTCATAATAGTAAAAGTAAGCGCAGTTATGTCTTTACCGTTATATTCCATTTTTGTAAAATCTGTTTCTTCTAAATAACGACGTATACTTTTTTCATATAAAGATTTTCTATGAGTGTATCTTTCAGTACCTTTTGCATATAAATCAGTATATCTTTTATCAAATGATTTCAACATTGTGTCAACTTGTTTATCAATCATTTGGCCCTTAATTTTATCCATATCAAGATATTGGGTAATCATAGAACGTTTATTTTCTTCTATTGCTCTTGCAATATATTCTGGGCCAACAGACTTATCATTACATAATTCAATGACACGCTTTTCAACATATACTGAAACTTCATCTAAGTAGTTTTGGATTACTTCTTGTGCGTCTTTGGCTACTCTTTCATTATATTCGTTTTGATTATCTAAAATCTCATCTTTTTCAGCAGTAACCTTATCAGCTTGTTTCTTTTCTTCCTTAGTCATATCCTCATACTTAATTGGTTTTCCCTCTTTATTTTTAGAGTCCTTTGGCGAAGTAGAAGTAGAAGTTGCTTTCTTTTTAGAGCTAGAAGTAGTTTTTGCTTCTACCTTAACTTTATTTTTAACAACTGTTCTATCTCTATACATTGGCAACTCATCTGTTGGTTGATGATACTTAGAAATTCCATCAAGTTCTGATTCTAAATAATCTACAAATGTTTTCTTACCGTTAAAATATTCAGCTATTGCAGATTCAATTGACTTATCTATACTTTCGCTTCCATTAATTATTAAAGCTTTATCACGAGCTTTTTTGTATGAAGCAATCATATCACAAAGACTATTGTCACTTACTTTTTCTTTAGCAGCAACTTCTTCGTCAGTCATTTTAAACCCTGGAACACCAATCAAATGTTCTAATGCCGGGAAGATAACTTCAGCTGCATAAGCTTTTAAACCATCGCTGTAGTACCCTTCAAAAACATGTTTTAATAAACTTTTAGCATTATCAATATTATCTTGGTTCAAATTACCATTAAGTTCATCATTATTAACTACTAATAACGTATCTTCTAGTGATTGGAATAATTTTTTTTCTTCCTCATTCTCAATGAAATCAGATAACATAGATCTCTGAGTTGCAAAAGTGTAATTAGCACTTGCTTTAAAATAGAAGCTAGTTATAATTTTAGCCATTTCGTCATAAGTAGGTATATCAGAACCATATACATCCTCCAAAGAATCTGCATCATGGTTATTAATAAACGCATTAAATGCTAATGTTTCATCAAGAGTAAAATTATATTTAGAATCTTTATTACTATAATAATTTACAATTTTATCTTTTAATTTAGCAAGTGATTCAACATCATCTGTTAAAATCAATTCTTGTGTGTAGTCAGCAGTTATTTTTTCATTAGCTTTATCAGAATTTTTAACTAATTTCATACCATTTTTAGTTGCGAAAACAACTACTATAATTCCAAGCGAAGCTATAAAAACTTTTGTTCCGCCTTTTAATTTCCATCCATTCATTTTCTATTCCCCCTTTAATTACTTTTTAACTCTTTTTTTACCTGTTGCTTTATATCCTTGATTAAGTAATGTTTTATCATTACTATTAGTGCTCCATTTTTCTGATGTTGATGAACTAGATGAAGATACTAGTTTTCTTTCTCTATAAAAATGGATCATTGCGTATCTTGGTGTAACAGTCTTTTTTACTTGTGTTGGAACAATTACTTTTTGTTTAGCTGTTGCATAAACATCTACATTTGTAGTTTCTAAATTACTACAAGTTGCATCAATTACTCCACTAGTGTTATTACTCACTTCTGCAACCTTTTTAGTCCTTGTAACATCTGCAGTATAATATATCTTATCACTACAAGTTTCGCCTAAACATGCATCATATCTTGGTGTAATGTTAGTATATTTAACAGTGTCAGTATCACTTGGTATTCTATCAAATGTTTTATTACCTTCGTAAACTGTTGTTGTTTTATAAGTGGTTCCTGTTGTATCATACTTAACATAATCATATTCCTTACAAGCACTTACTTTATATGTACCTACTTTGTATCTAAAATCTCTATATTCAACTTTTGAAGCTACTGTTTCCCACTTAATATCGTAAGCAACAATTGTTTCCTTTTTACCCAAATCTTCTCTTTGGATAGTATTATAATTACTATACCCAAATTGAATAGTCTCGTTTACTTTAATTGGAATTGGCTCAGACCAATTTGTCCAATAAGAACTTGAACTAGAATTAGTTTTAGTATATTGATATTCATATACTACAACTGGTTCCTTTGGTTTTTCTGGTTCCTTTGGTTTATCTGGATTTTTTGGTTTTTCTGGATTTTTTGGATCCTTAGGTTTAACTACAACTGGTTTTTTCTCAGCTTCTTTCTTTTCTTCTACTGTTGGAACACATTTGCTAGGGCAAATGTCATAACAACCCATATGTTCAATTATATAATCTGTTTTATATGTACAATTTAAATTAACTTTAATTATATATTCAGTTTCAGTTTTCATAATTTCTACATATGATTTAGTTGTGTCACAAGCTACACCATCAGAATCAATGATTGGTAATAACAATTTCATTTGAAGCATTTCTTCTAATGTTAACTTTTCTTTGTCTCCAACTTCTTTTGGTAATCTTTCAACAGTAAAATAACCTTTCGCTGCTTCTTTCATCTCTAAGATGTTTTCGTTGAATATTCTATTATATAGTGGATCCAAATTTGGTCTTGGTAATAACCACATCAATAGAAAAACAAACAATACTACTAATATTACTTTAAGTAAAAATCCCTTGATTGAAAATTCGCTTTCATTATACATTTTAAAACTCCCCTTTCATGTATGGCGCCTATAATAGCACGAGAGTCAGTTTTTGTCAAGCTTTTTCTTTTGTCAAGCTTTTTCGTTGTTCTAAATATTATAGGTTTTCCTAAAAAATATTCTTTTTTAAAAAACAAGCTTTGTTATAAAACAAGCTGTCTTAACTATTCTACAATAATTTTCCTAGTCTTTGAAATTTCTTCCTCTTTAGGTACCATTATCTTTAAAGTTCCATCTTTATATTCAGCCTTGATGTTTTCTTCGTCGATTGAACCTAAATAAAACTTTCTTTTATAAGAGGTTGCACGTCTTTCTTGACGAAGATAATTCTTTTCATCATTTTCCTTACTTTCTTCTTTTGAAGCACTTATAGTTAAATATCCATCTTCTACTTCTACTTTGATGTCATCCTTTGAAAAGCCCGGGATATCCGCCTCTACAAAGTAATTATTATCCTTTTCATAAAGATCACACTTTAGATTATTAGTACCAATGGTTAGAAAATCATCAAATAAGTCATCCAAATAGAAACTTCTTGGAATCAAATTCATTTTATCCCTCCTCCTATTACAATCATACCACATTTTTTAGCACTTGTAAAGAGCGAGTGCTAAAAAATGACTTTTTTGTCAATAACATTAGTTTTGAAAGACGGACTAATTAATTCTTAATTTACTTATTTAATATATTGTATTGAGGGGGTGCTTATATGACTAATTGCATAAGTAGATTTATCTTACCTATTTTGCTTTTCTATCTTGGTTTTCTCCTTCTTGGATCTCTTGTTGGACTCGCCATTGGTTTATTGATTGGTGCAATTTTGATATCTTTAATATTTGGTTTCTTTATTGGACTTGCATTAGCTGTTATTGCAAACGCTATTATATTGATTATAATAAATAGAACTTGCTTTACTATTGATCCCCATCGTTGCAATTAGAGATGGCAAAATAAAACTCCTCTAGAGGAGTTTTATTTTTTATCAGGAAAATTGAAACTATTGTATAATACTACCGATGGAGGTCTTTATGTCGAGATATTTAAATAGTTTAAATGAAGAAGTAAGAGAATATTTTAGTATTTTGGAAGAGGATTTTCCAGAATGGTTACTAGAGTATATTGAAACACCTGAAATGCAACGTATTAGTAAGATTGCCTTAGGCTGTGGTACTGATTATACAAATGTGTTTAACGTACGATATTGGTACTCAAACCTTGACCACAGTGTTGGTGTTGCACTTATTATATGGCATTTTACACGTGACAAGAAACAAACATTAGCAGGATTATTTCACGATATTGCAACACCAGTATTTAAACATGTAATAGATTTTCTTAATGGAGATCATGAAAGACAAGAATCTACCGAAGAAAAGACAAGTGAAATAATCAAAAACTCAAAAGAGATAATGGCTCTTCTAAAAAGAGACAATATAAGATTAGAAGAAGTTAATGATTATAAATTATATCCTATAGCTGATAATGAGACACCACAACTATCAGCCGATAGATTTGAATATAATTTTTCCTCAGGTATGATTTTCCATAGGGTTTGGGAACTAGAAGATATACGCGAATGCTATAATAATGTTATCATCTTAAAAAATGAAGACGGTATTAGTGAACTAGGTTTTAAAGATCAAGCAATTGCCGAAAAATATATATCTACAGTTTCAAAACTTTGGCCGGCTTGGATAACCAATCCAGATAAGGCAGTTATGCAATTTTTAGCGGATATGATCAAAGCTATGTATGAAGGTGGGCACATTACCTTACAAGACTTATATACACTTTCGGAAGAAGAAGTGATTAATAAAATCAGATATTGTGAAGATAAATATTTAAAAGAAGCTTTTAATAAATTTCAAAAAGCTAAAATTGTATACGATAGTGAAAAACCAGTAAAAGACAAATACTGTGTAAGTATAAATGCTAAAAGACGTTACATTGTACCTTTGGTACACCAAGAGAAAACTGCTGTTAGAATAAATAAAATGTCAGAAAAAGCTAAAACAGACATAGATACCTACTTGAATTTTAAAACTGCAAAATGGGCTTATTTTGATTTCGATTTCAGCCCAAATACAAGATCAAATATATTTGTAAAAAAGATAAAGTAATAAATACTTTATCTTTTTTGTACTTTTGGAGGGGCCAACAGGATTTGAACCTGCGCTCAGGGAGTTGCAGTCCCTTGCCTTACCACTTGGCTATAGCCCCATCAATGTACTTGTATTATAGCAAATTTTACTTTGATATGCAACAAATACTTTGTTATTTATAAATGGTCAAAAGTAATTACTTCTTTTGACCATTTTCTGTTATCCACGCTTTGTATCCGCCATCTATTAAATAGACATTATAGCCAAAGTCGGATAGAAAATCACATACCCTACTACTCCTAAAACTTGTTTCACAATATATATAATATTTTTCATCGTGGTTCAAATATTTTTCGGGATTGTCTATCAAATCATCAAGTGGAATATTACGTGAGTTAGGGATATTTCCCATTTCATATTCATATGTTTCCCTAACGTCGATAATGTTGGGGTTGGGCAACTGATTAATTTCTCTAATGGATATTTTTTTCATTTTATATCACCTGCTACATTATTATATGTAGTTTTTAATATTCAATAAACTAAAGATGCCTATTCATCATCGCTGAAGAAATCATCAAAGAATTGATCATCTGTATTTTCATCATTTTCATATGAGTTAATTATTTTTTCTATATCAGGATTTACAATCACCACTTCTTCATTTGGCACTTGTATATCTGTTTTTTCTATCTGTTCTTTTTCAAAATCAATTGGCGGAACAATCTCTTGATGTTCCACTTTTGGTTTAGAAGCAACTTCCTCTAATGGAACCGGCTCTGGAATCACTTTGGCCTGTTCTTTTTCTCTTTCCATCTTCTCCTCCGCTTCTAATTCTGCTATCTTTGCATCTATTTTTTTAATTAATTCATCAACATTAAAGCCTTCTTCGCCATCTGTTGGATTAAAGAGATTAGGATTGTATCCTGGTGTTGGTTGTCTATTAGGTCCCACGTTAGGATTGGCCGGTCTAGAACTTGGAGGTAAAAAATCAAAAGGTGTGTTTCCACCAAAACGCGGATCAAACATTCCCGGGCCTCCATTTGGATATGCATTCATCCTTTGTTGCTTCACAAATTCTTTAATGTCAAACAATTTAATTTCTCTCTTCTGACGAACAGGATAATTTACTTGTGTTGTTTTTGGTTCATTAAATTCATATTCAGACATATCTGGCAATTTTGTTTTCAAAGGATATGTTCTATCTTTTATTACAATACAATTACCCATTTTTAACCTTTGTAGTTCACTAATAGATATTAAAGGTTTATCTTTATCAGGTTCTTTTTCACCTTTACCCTTGACTTTCTTTTCACCACAAAGCTTACTTATCTCTTCTAGGGCTTTAAGTTCCTTACTCATCAAATATACTAAATTAGCACAGTTTCCTTTTATTGTCTCTGCATCATCAGCGCCATATACTTGATTCAATTGAGAAAAGTTTTGAATAACTAAATTAAATCTTATTTGGCGGCTTCGCGCAGCTGTAATCATTGTTGTAACATCTTTCAAAGGTGGCATGTTAGCAAATTCATCTAGAATAAAGTTTGTTCTCGTTGGTAGTTTACCACCATTTTCTTGAGCAACATCAATAAGTGTTTCATAACACTGTTTCAAAAATATTGTTGCTAAGGCGTGATATGTCTTCTTCTCATCTTGTATTATTATAAAGACAGCTGTCTTCTTACGCCCAATGTCTTTCATGTCAAAATCACTATATGCTAGCATTTCTGATAAATGTTCAGTCGTTGCAAAAACCTTAATTTTCTGCCTGAAAACTGATAATATACTGTTTTTGGTATCCTGCGGTGCATTTATTGTACCAGAGGCATTTATATATGTTGGCTTAGCTGGATCTTTACTTGAAAAATATTCTTTAGCATATACTGTCCCACCATATTTTTCTTCTCCAACAGCACTCATATAACTAATAGAATTTAGATTTATTTCCTCTTCTTTAGCATCTTCAAACAATCCTAAAGCTAAAGCCGTAAAATAGTCGGCAGATGAATTTTGCCAGAAGGGATCATCTGTCTTCTCATCATGAAGTAAATTCCTTGCTAAATCCGATAATAATTCATTCGCTTTATCCGATCCTTCTTTATACAATTGATATGGTAAAGTTAGGGGATTCCATGCATTTCCCTTTTCAGGATCACGAAGGTTTAACAGTACAATGTTATAACCCTTAGCTGTTAACATTGCAACGTTTTCTTCATAAAGTTCTCCCTTAGGGTCGGTTAGAATCATCGATTCTCCTTTTTTAGCAAGAATCTTAATAAGTGGTGTGATTAATCTTCTTGTTTTACCACTACCAGTAGAACCGATTATTAATGTATGTGACTCTCCGTCATCAACCCAAACATGATTCTTTTTGACAAGAAGCGGCATACCCGCATGAGCAACAGTTGGTGTTGTTATATTAATTTCTTTTAATCTTTTTTTGATTTCATCTTCTTTGGCCCATCTAGAATAATCACCTTTTTCAGGTTTGCCTGATTGAAAACCAAATCCTTTTTCTTTATTCCAAAAATGACTACCCGCAGAAACTATAATTCCTATTAAAGCTAGGAGATAAAAAACAACTGTAGAACCTATAAACTCTGGTGTAAACGCTTTAATAGGATTTAAACCATGCCATTCTTGGTATTGAGCTAAGGAATACATATTTAAACTTCCAATAGCAATAAGATAGAGAAGAAAAAGTGCAAAAACAACAAAATATACTATATCCTTTTTTTCTGCTCTAAATTTAAATTTCATAGTCTCACCTCTTAATAAACTTCTAAGAACAATTTAACATATTTATTATATCATATTCCTATTTAAATTTTATTAACCTTTTTACTTAACAATTTTAAAACAATCACAATGACTCCTATTATAACACCAATACCAGCAATTATGCCAATATATAAACCTAATTTCTTGATTTTTTCATTTTCGTAGTTAAAAACAAATTCATTACTTGATAATTGAATGCTTAACGATTTATTTGAAGCATTACTTCTAGTTAAATGCCAAATATAAGTATTTTTATCTACTTCGTCAGCATTATGATCTAGTACCTTATGATTCGTCTTAAGATTAACAGTAATGTTATTAAGCCATTTATAATCATCATAACAAGCATTTTTATCACTTGTCATAATCGTAATAACATTTTCTTCACTTAATACTCTAAAATACTCATAACAACGATAAGCAATACCTAGACTACCATAAGTTTCAATATCAAAAACACTTTTATAATTTAATCCCTTCTTGTCAGGTTCAGATATTAGTAATTTACTATAGTAATGATTATCTCTTTCATATTCTTCTTCTAGCAAATCCATAAAGGTGACTTCATATTCATTTTTATCATACCAGTTGTTTCTGTCTTCTTCAATGATAGTAATATCTTCCATATAGTGATCATTGTATATTTCAATATTATAAACACCATCACAACCTGTTATAAATAATAACAATATACATAATGTTAAAAATTTAACTTTTTTCATACGATCACCTTCATCTTTACCTATATTTTCTTTCCAGTGGTTCTATGTGCCAATCTTCCTTACAATCATTAGGGTAACTTCTACAAACCGTATATTTCAAACCAAATGTGGTAGCATTAGCATGAGCCCAGTCCTTGGCTTTTCTATTACCATAATAGTTGAGATCTGCCGCGATCCCCCATCCATGCATTGATTTTCCTGGGGTAGCACAAAGAGTTGGCTTTTCTATCTTACAGGCCTCCTGAGCTTCGTAAGAACGCCAAGCATCAGTATATCCTATTTTGAAACCTGCACTTTCAGCAGCATTAAAGAAGTTTTGCAGTCTATTCCAAAATACTATATTAAATCCACTTGGTCCAGTCCCCTTAGAACCTGAACGTCCTGAAAGGGAATTTGATGGAATATAGAAGATTCCATTCTCAACAACTACAGATCCATCAGTGCCACTCTCACTTCCGCCAGCAGTAGCTATTTGAACACCTTCTGCATAGAAATATTTTAATATTTCCTCATAGGTTTTACCTTGTGTTTGCAGATAATTTGCTCCCCACTGGCTCATACCACGGCCATGACCACCAATATTATTTTTGATGAAATCTGAGGGTATCGATATGATGTGTTTATTAATTGCAGAGGTATTATCCCACGTAACCTTACCAGTTGCTGTTAAATGCGGTAATTTATAATACTCACAAGAACAATCAAGACCGCTAATACAAAGATTTGAACAATCAAACGAATCATATTCACTCAAAAATATTTCCCCATCATATGTAAGTACCATACCTGCTGTCTCCCCAGCAGCTCTTTTTGCCCTATCGCTAGCGTTTTTATAAAAGGTTTGAGCTGATTCGCTATTTACAATACTTTTTTTACAATTGTCAGTGTACTTAAGAAGATATGTTCTTGCCGCAATTGCCTGCGCCTTCATCGCTTCTATATTATTGGGATCTTTTGGATCTTGAAAATTGTTTTCGTGCTGAACAACACCTGCAATATACTCTTCAAGAGGATAGACACCGGCATCATCCCCAGTTACTACTACACCAGTGGGGCAAAAAGCTGAATAAGTATTAGCATAAACTTCTTTATCTATTAAAATATCGCCATATAATTTAGCTAAATCATGTATTTCATATACTGTTTGTTGATACCAATCTTCCTTTGCTTCTCCGCTTAAATTAGTTGGAACATCATAAAAATCATTATCATCTATATAATAATCCTTTAAGTAAATGTCATATCTATCAGAATCACTAACATATACATATTCTATCATACTACCTGTAGCGCTTTTACATGTAGTATTTCCACCAAAAGATCCATCAAACTCTCTTGGACCTTCGGTTTTTGTCAACTGATCTCTTACATAAACAGTTATTGGATCACCATCAGCGTTAGTTGTATTAACTGCCTTGCAGCTATAAGTATATACATATTCAGAAACACTATGTCGTGCTAGTTCTTTAATATCCTTACTTGCCTTTTTCATATAGTCAAAATACTTTTTGTAATTTCCCTCAGTATCAGCTTCTTCATCAATGGAACCAAATAGATTTTGCATCGATTCTTCATCATACACATTTGTCATTGGATAATAAATTGTAGCTGCTATTAAAGGTGCGTCTAAAGTGACATGGTGAGGTAAATACCTTTCATATTCCTCATTTAACTTTTCTGCTATTTTTTCTTCTTGACCCTCAACTGCCTCTTGGTCTATTATTTGAAAGCCTCTCAAAGTTAACCAATTACCTGTTTTTTCGAAAAAGTCTCCTACCTTGTCCGTGAAATCAGCAATTTTTTCTACGGCATTCATAACGGGAGAAGCCACCATCAAAACAACTAATAAACCCATTATTGTCATTAATAGATAAGGGCCTACAATAGGAATAATAATTCTTACAATTTTTTTCTTCCCTTGCTTACCTAATAAATTCTTAGCAAGATTTATTTTCGCTTTCATTGTTATCACTTCACTCCCATATTATATCAATAAAAAGTTAGCAACCTTCTAATTGTTTTTAAAATTGAAAGGTTGCTATCTCTGTATAATATAATTTTTTAATATCCGCCGCCACTACCAAATGATTCGAGTTCTGCCTCAGTAACGACAACATTTATACGCATACGTCTATTACCACAGATAAACAAAGCCTCACCTTGACTATAACGTTTTATACTTTCCTTTTCGTTATCATTTAAGTCAACTAAGTTAGACAAATCTTCTACTGCTTGCTTTTTAAGTCCCATAACGACATAATATGAAGCATTATCAAAGATTGCTTTACCTTGCGTAATGACACTAGGATCAATAAAGTCACTTGGTTGTTGTGTACTTATAATTGTTCCTGTGTTATATTTTCTTGCTCTTCTTTGTACTTGCGCTAAAAATTCAGCTCCAAGTGTATTACTACCGCTTAATAAAACGTGCGCTTCATCTACTGATAAAATTGTATTAACACTTTTATCAAGACATAAACCCCAAGCATATTTTAATATGTTGAAAAATAAAGCGTTTCTTATGTTTGTATCTGCATTCATTATTTCTTTAATGTTAAAAACAATAATATTGTTTTCAACATCTTTTATAGTTGTATGTCCATCAAAATAATATTTAAGTTCTTTTGTCAAAGGCCTTATCTTAAGTTCCAGTCTCTCCATTATATCACTTTCATGTGTCTTCTCCATATATTGAGACAAACGACCTTTTATAGTTGTATATACATCTGAAAAAGTTGGAAAGTCTGTTGATTTGAATTTAGAAAAATCTGAATTAAAATCAATTCCAAACCTTTTATATGTATCTTGAGTTACTTCACTAAATAAAGTTAGGACATCTTCTTCGATACCTGGGTCATAATACTTCATGAATGCTTTTAAAAATTGAAGAGTCTTTGTCAAAACAGTATAACCAAGACCTTGAGCTATTTCTTCTTCATCAGCATCTAATACAATTTCAAGTGGATTAATCATTCCAAAGTCTCCACCCTTACCAAGGTCAATAAAATTTCCATTATACAGTTCAGACATTTCTTCTAGCTCGCCTTCTGGATCGATAGCTACTATTTTATATTGATTCCTAATATGAGATCTAATCATAAGTTTAGCTGTAGTTGATTTACCAGATCCAGAAGTACCTAAGATAATCATATTAGCATTGTTTCGGTTGTTCTCTTTTTTTATTTGATATAAGAATTGGTTAAATAGAATAACGCCACCAGAAAAGTCAACACCAAGTAATGTAGCTAAACCAGGGTCCTTTATGCTATCAAATATAAAAGGATACATAGCTGCAATAGTAACAGACGGAATAGGTGTACCTATACGTTGCTCAATATCCTGTTTTGGAAAAATCGGAATAATTGATTTAAGTACTTTTTCTTGTTCAAATCGAAGTGGAATTGCTCTTAATTCCATAGCAGTTAAGTAATTCTTTACATTAATCTTCTTTTGTTCTAATTCATCTTTACTATTAGCTGTAATCATAACATGTAACTGAAAGTCAAAAATACGTGCTTGACTACTGGCTAGCATACTAACAAAATACTCAAGAGAATCGATATCCTGCCTAATTCTCTCTTGACTTGTTTTGTCTCTTTCTTCTTGATATTTTGCTTTTAAATCAGCAACTTGACGGTTAATCATTTTCGATAATATACCGAAATCAACCGGTATATGTTTTATAACAACTTTTACACCAGGCATAGTTGTTAAAGTAGATAAATATCCAACGCCTATCATTTTAGGATAAGAAACAACTGTTAGTATTGTTGCATATTTATCACTTATGACAAAATCTCCTGAATTAAAATTTAAGCCTTTAGGCGCTAATTGTGATTTCAAATTCATAAAGGCATCACCGCCCCAAAATCAGTAGTACTTCCACCATTCAAGAAACTATCTAATACTACTCTTAAATCATCATTACTCGTTTGTGATGCATTAAGCCCACATGAAGCTAAATTATGAATTAAATTTCTGATTCTCTTTCCAATTACTTCTTGGTCTTTTTCTTTGAAAAGTAAGTAATATTCAGTATCAACAATATTATTATTTGCAAACTCATTAGCTTTGTCCACATCTTGCATAATTAGTTTTCTAATTTGGTTATTAGTAACATCATTATATAAAACCTGTAATTGTGACAGATATAAAGTAATGTCTACTGGCCTATCTGAAACAATGATCCAAAATTCATAATCTATACTATTGTAAAAATTTTTCAAATTATTAATTATCGCATTTTGTGAATCAACATCCAATATGAAAATATTTCGAGGAGTAATTTTAACACCAGTTACTTTAAAGTTATTTTCTAAAATAATCATACCATTGGTAATTGATTTTACAGGAATCCAATCTTCTGTAAATCTACTTTTTACCTTCTTGTTTTTCATATACACACCAACCTTTCCATATGAATATACGTCTTTCTGTAAAGAAACTTATTGCACTTTTAATAACCGTTAATACATTATGATAATTTGGAATTGGTAAAACCAAAAATGTACATATTAACGCAGGGGCTAGAGCAGTAAATGTTCCAGGTAACGTATCAATTGGTATGACTGTAAGTAAAAGCAACGTTATCAGTACGCCTGTACCAAAAAGAATTAAATCAAATTTGGTAAATATATTTAGAAATAAAGCTCCACTTTTTGTATTAGCAGGTATTAAATAGCTATTTCTATCCATTTCGTATCACACTCCTTTTTATTAAAATCACATCCACCCTAGAGGTTCATCACCATATGACTGCTTATTTTGTGTGTTTTCAGCTTGAGTATTTGTATTAGTATTCTTATTGCCCATAGGATCTGCTTGTGCAATATTATCATAGTTTTGGACCTTGGAATACTTTTCCCTCTTTTCATAATCGTCTATGAATTGTCTAGTATTAGCATCTTCTCTATATTCATACTTCTCATCCATTTTCTCAAGTTTAGATTTGTAATATTCGATATTTTTTTGAGCGGAAGTATAATTTTTATTGGCAATTTCATACGCTTCCCTATAAGAATGCTTTTGTCCATCTTGCCCTTCGTACTCACCGTCCGGGTTATTTTGATATTGATTCAACCAATATTGTCTAGTTTTTTCAAAGTCTGTCGCCATTTTTTTGCTATTTTTATAATTGTTAACAGCCTCTTTATAATTGTCGTTCTTATAGATTTCGTTAGGTTTTTTCATTATACTTTCGTATCTCTCTTTAGCATTTTTATTACTAGTTTCTTCATGCATTCTTTCAGCTCTATTGGCCATGCCAGATTTTCTGTTATCCACAAACTTTTGGAAACCAACTTTTTCATTCTCATTTCCTGTAACTCTAGAAGCGGCGTATTGTCCACCTTTACCTGAGGCTCCAATTGTTCCACCAAATACACTTTTTCCGATACCTTTTATTCCACCTTTGTAACCAGCACCAACTTTAACATTACCAGCGCCTTTTAACATACCTTGACCAGCGCCTGCTAAAAAGTTTCCACCTCTTGATCTAGCAGCAAATCCGCCAGATAAAGCTCCAATTCCACCACCAATTGCTTTTGCGCCAACTGCCGCACCAGCTCCAAGTAAGCCTGCACCAACTGCTCCAACAGCACCAAGTTTCTTAAACGGATTTAGACTTCCAAGTGAGCCTTCATCTAGACCAAATAGATTTGACAACATTTTAGGAGCTTCTTTAGCAAATATTAAAGTTCCAATTATTATGAATATACGAACAAATGCCACGGTAGTGGTACTTAACGTAACACCGTCTTTTGCAGGGACTACATCGAAATCAACAACAATTGAAATAATGTAAGCTATAAAGGAAAGGGCTAATAATCTAATAAATAAATTTGTGAAGGTTGTTAAAACCATTTTCAACCATTTCTTAAAGATTCCGCCACCTGGTTCAATGTAACCAATTACAGCAACAGGTGTAATAAGCTGTAAAAACGATAATTTAACAGCTCTGACCGCAACATCAACAGTAAATGATATTAGTAAAAAAACAATAAAGCCTCCACATATAGTTGAAATAACAGCATTATATTCATATATATATTCTTTACGACCTTCATCACTCTTTTTCTTATTATTCAAAATGTCAGTTAAAGTTGTAAAACTATAACCTTTGGTACCTTCATCAGGAAACGCCTCGTTAAAACCATTAACTAAGTCATTATGACCGTATCTACAGTAACCGTTCTCTTCAAAAGCATCATTGCAACGATAAAAAGCACCTAATGTTGTTTTAGCAAGGGTCTTGCCGGCAGAATCAGTTTCTTTAGTTTCACCGCCAAAAATTACTCTAGTCATTATATTTCTATCTATAATTTGATTTTGTAAATCATAAGCAAAATCAAAAGCAAATGGAATTAAAACTATCAAGAATAATGATTGTATTACCCTTGTCATAATCTTAGTGAATCCCTTTTCGCCAGTCAATTTGTCTGGATCGATTATAGCATTTAATAAAACAAACGCTAATCTAAAAAGCATAAAAATAGCTAATAAGGCATATATGTTTTTTCCAAAACTTTCTATTTCCTCCGAACTAATTACTTGTTGTTTTGCTAAAAGAATAACAAAATCATATAATATCACAATAAATTGATATATAATGGTATCAAAAAAGAAAAACAGAGATCTAAAAATATTTCCTATCATATGATTTTTCACCTTCTAACACTTTTAATATATAGCAAATACAAAAATAATTTATTATTGTTAATTATATAATCTATTACACATAACATCATATCATTTTCGGCTTGAATTATCAAGATATTTATGATGAACTGTTAATAATAATAAAAAAAGCAAGTTACGTAAATTAACTTGCTTATGTTTATAGATTTAATCTTCACATTCTCCAGTGATTAAATTAAGATTTTCGCACTTTTTAGCGCCTTTCCAGCATGTTTGCCAATCATCATTTCCAACAAACCCCATTAATACTGATACCATTGTTGCTACTAAAAAGACTAATAACGCTGAAATAGCTCTCTTTACTAATATTTGTTGATTTTTCTTAATTTCGTCTTCTTTTGACGCTATAACAGCTTTTCCTAAATCAATTGTTCCCCATATAATCAAAGCTATTGGTATAAAAACTTGAACTAAAGTTAACGCGTTTTTTATAAAACCAACTAGTGGCCCCAGTCCATATTCACAATTTAATATTAACATATTCAATTCCTCCCTACATGTAATATAATACTTTCATTTATATTGTTTGTCAATCGTATAATTGCTCATGGTGTTATAATTGTTAAAATTAAGACACCGTGTGTAAATCGATTTTAATATTGTTAATATATAAAAAAATAAATTAAAAAGAATTTATTTTCCTACTGGTTTTGGTACACATGTTCCTGATTTCGAATCATAAATAGGTGTTGATGGGAAATCATCACAGCACTCGCCTGTAATTAGATTTGGTTCTTTACATTTTGCAGCGCCTTTCCAGCAATTCTGCCAATCCTTATTTCCAACAAATCCCATCAACACTGATACTATTGTTGCTACTAAAAAGACTAACAATGCTGAAATAGCTCTCTTTACTAATATTTGTTGATTTGATTTAATGGCTTTTTCATCTGACGCTATAACAGCTTTTCCTAGATCAATTGTTCCCCATATAATCAAAGCTATTGGTATAAAAATTTGAACCAGGGTTAATGCACTTTTTATAAAGCCAATTATCGGTCCTAGTCCGTCTTCACAAGTTAATATTAACATACTTACTTCCTCCCTATACACATTATAATACTTTTGTTTATTGCGTTTGTCAATTGCTTTACCTTTATTTTACGTAATATATGTTCAAATTAGATACTATTATAATTAACCACCAATTTTTCTGCCACCTGAACTATGAGTTCTTCCATCAGGAGAGGTTCCTCCTTGATAACCATCCTCGTTATAAGTTTCATTTGCAGTCTTCTCTGTTGAGACATTATCCCAACATTCCTGCCAAGCATCATTACCAACAAAGCCCATAACGAATCTTACAATAATTGATGTGAAAAAAATTAAAATAGCAGCTATTAACCTTTTTACAAATAACATTTGATTTTTTTTGATGACTGATTCGTCTTGTGCAAAAATACCCTTTGCTAAATCCAAGGAGCCTAGCACGATTAACACCATTGGAATAACAAGTTGAACTATTCCTAATAGTAATTTTAATAATCTAATAATTGTCTCTAATTTAGCATTAGTACAATCAATTGCTAACATAAGCATCTAACATCTCTCCTTAAAATTTAAATAATCCCAATATTTTACCTTTTTCTTCAACTGATTCTTCTGCTTTTTGTCTACCAAATCCCAACTTACTTAGAAAAGAATCTAAAATTTTGTTTGGTATACGGTCATTTAATGGAGGGACATTATAAAATATGCTCGTGTTTGCTTCTCCTTCAAAATCTAATACATCTTTTGAATTTAATAAGCTTTTATTTAGCACGATTTTTTTCCCACTTAAATCTCTAAATATATTTCTATTTTTTCTCATCAATTTATTTAATTTAATAGTTGATGGTTCCAATAAATATAAAACATCATCACATATTTCCTCTGTTTTACTTTCATTTACATCGACTAAGATGATATCTACATCTTTTGCCTTAAGTAAAATACTTGGAAATTCTTCCTTCGTTGTAGAAATCATGTCCTTATCATTATAAAATACAAAATCTCTTTTACCTATTTCAATTGCAATCACATTGTAATTTAAAGCTAACTGCTTCTTTAACATATAAATAAGTGATGTGGAACCCGCATCATCAGTTAAGTTTTTAATACCTAATACTTTTACACTACTATTAACGTGTTTACTGTCAACAGTAGTAGTTAATTGATCAAGCTGATGAATATGGGCAACATCCCTATATGTATTAGGGTGATTCAATAAATACATAATTCCTTCTTTATTTTTAGTGAAATTGTATATTCCCATCGAAATGAGCCTTGATAAATAAGCAGACGAAGAACTTTCTGCGCTCTCGTCTAATAACAAAATTATTTTAGACATATCCAAAGCCATTGATAATTTTTGTAAGTTTTTAGTATCCTTATAACCCTTTATAGCTGTTACATCTAAAACCATTCTGTTATAAAAGAAATTAGCAAACATACTGATGAGTTCATCAACTTCAAACTCACCATTAACAGTTTTGATAACATCTATCTCTAAGGAACCTAAAAGTTCACGATAATTGTTTGACACAATAACATTCATATGTTCACCCTCATTCTATTTTTTACTTATTATGGACACATTGCATCATCGTTAGATATTCCATAAATAATTTTGGTTTCACCTTTTATTGGCACTGTTAAAAATTCACCTACAAAAGGAAAGTCGAAACTAATAAAAGTGGTAACTACATAATAATAACCTTGACGATTGTTGTTGGTAACGGGCATTGGTGTAATATCTATCTTGCTTTGATTTGTTAAATCAACTCTGTAGTAACCAACTGAATTAAGATAAGCTAATATTTTGTCGTTAGCTCCCTTACAGCCTTCATATTGTTCGAGTAGGTCTACCGCCTTGTTTTTAACCCTAAAAGCCATAGCATAATTAACAGCTATAGCTAAAACACTATTGTATATTACAATAAAAACAATCATTATTTTAATTAAAAACGTTCCGCCAATAGATTCTCTCATTAAGTCACCTTCTTATAAAGAAACACAAAATTAATATTTTTTACAAGTTCCATTAGATTGTTTAGTATAACCAGCAGGACAATTTTGACTTGCATCCCAATTACTTTTTATAGTGTCAATAATTTGTGGTAAGAAAAACATTAAAAATCCTCCGATTGCTGCTATAGCAATAACAGTTATAACTGTCATATTTAATTCACCTGTCGCTTCCTTCATTAAGCATTACCTCCCTTCACTATATAGTTTTATTATACATTAATCTTTTTTATTTTACAATATTAAAATCCCATCATTGACACTACTGATAGTAAAAGTAAGACCATTACTCCCCCACCAGTTACTCCAAGCATCAACATTGTTTTATTTTCCATCTTATTAAGTCTGTCTCTGTAACGTTGTTCACGCGCTTTGTTTTGAAGGGCAGAAACGTTTCTTGAAAACATTATCAACTGTTCATGTTTGTCCTCTTGTCCCCCTAAACCTAACCTGTAAAGTAATCGCATCATCCTAACAGAATCACTTACAGGATATTGACGCGCAAATTCCATATATGGATCAACAGAAGAGTCACCGGCATTGATTTTTTCGATCATTTCCCTAAGCCCAGGTCTAAAAATTTCAGGCGCCGTATCGACTGTTCTGGATAACGCAACAGGTATTGTATAATGTTGTGCTAAAATCTCCATCATTTTAAGAAAAAAGGGAAGTTGGAGATTTATTTGATGTAAATGTTTTTTATAGTATGATTTTAGGCTGTTGTATTGTGATTTAAAAACAAAATATGCAACAACTACTATTAAAATTAAATTTATAAATGTTAAATTACCAAGAAGTAGTAGAAACATTACAACTAAAGTAATCAGTGATAACCTAACCCTAGATGAAAACAATATTTCTGGATCGGCTGTTTCACCATATCGAGCTTTTACATAAAAATCATAATCTTTTTCCTTCAATACTCTAAAATGTGTGAGATTGTCTTTTATAAAACGATTAGTACTAATTCGTTTGTTATATTCTAATACAAAAAGTGCTATAATCCCTATTATTACTATTTCCATTATTCGACACCTACATTCTCATTATAATATTTTTCCCCAGATAACAGAAAATAACTATTAAAGATTATTATAGTATGTAATATAAGCTTAACAAAAACCATTCTTTCCAACAGATTAATGTACGTATCTACACCTAGCATGTATTGAACTAACATTACAAGTAAATATAGTAAAATCCCATATTGACGGAAAGATTTGTGAAAAGTGTCACGATTCATTCGATCAATATAGACTCCCTCAACCAATGTATCAATATCAAGAAGCATATTATCTAATGATTCTTTAGCAGCGTTTTTCGAACCTTCTTTTGTAACTTGCAAGAACAATTGATGCATATTTCTTACTATATAGTAATCATATTTTTGATTCATATATTCTATTGACTCATCAATAGAACCATTTTGATATGCCAAATCAATCATGTGTTTAACATCGGTAGAAACAGGATCTTCGAGCACTCCAGAAGAATATACTCCCTCTAATGCTTTAACATAAGATTCTGTTACCGCAAACTCCATAATTGTATTAGTTGTGTATACTTGAACTTGTTCAAATATAAATTCACTATATATTTTTTTATATCTTAAATATGCAAGGTATGGAACGAAACCAACAGCGATCAAACAGTATATGATACTAATTATAATATTATAAAAGTAAAGCCATGATATAACGAAAGCTCCTCCCGAAAATATTACAGTTTGAATAGTATATTGTCTTACTGTGTATTCTTGCTTCAAATCTTTTGCTTTATCTTTTACAGTTTTATAAGAATATGGTGCATATTTATCATATACTGATGTTGCTTGATTAATAATAAAACGATATACATTTTGTCCTTTGTTTTTGCGATATACAATCACATACAAGGCAATTAAGCAAAGGATTATAAACTCCATAATATCACCTTCCTTTTATAGCGTTTCTATTTCTTCTTGATTTTTAACAAATATATCTGGTGGAATAATTATCCCACTAGTAGACAGATATTCAATTAACTGTTTTGAAGGATTATCTCTTAGTATGTTTCCTTCAGCTGTCTTACGATAGATATGGTGATGTTGTGCTTCATTATTCTCATCAACGAAAAACTCACAAACTTCGACTATTTCTCTTCTAAATTTGCCTTCTTCTTTATCCATATAAGCTCTAACATGAACACCTAATTGGATATACCTATAAATAGTTTTTAAAAACTGATCAACATCTTGATTTGTTTCAAGCAAACTATATAAACGATGGGGAATAGATTGAGCTTTTTCAGCATGAATAGTTGATAAAATTTTATGTCCTGAAGAAATAGAGTTTCTAACTGCAGTAACTGCTTCTGCCGAACGTACTTCTGATAATAAAATCCATTTTGGATTCTGTCTCATACATGTTACAAGAACTTCTGAGTAAGAAGCTATATTATTGGTTTTCATAGCAACTATATCACGATGAGGATAAATTCTATCAAGATGAAGCTCAAGAGTGTCTTCAATTGTTATTATTTTTTCATTCTCTTTAGTATGTGAAGCTAGATATTTTACAAACTCTGTTTTACCAGAACCCGTTTCACCACTTACGATTATATTACAGTGACCTTCAATACACTTCACAAGAAAATCATTTATCTCTTCAGTGATATATTTTTCTTCAATTATTTTTTCTTTTTTCAGCCTTATTTTAGCAGGTGTCTTTCTCATAACTACTGCTATACCATTACTAGCTATTGAATCATGTACAAAGTTAAGACGAAGTTCTGCACCTTCAGCATCTAGAAAGGGATGGGCCATATTAAAAGTTTTCCCCATTATATTTGAGCATTGGAATGCAATTTTTTCTATCATTGCATTGTTAACATTTTGAGTTTCAGCTCTATATACACCTTGGGTCAAACTTTTTAACCATAATTGTCCATTATTACTGTAGGAAATATCAGTTATATCGTCGTCATCTAAATATTCCCTAAGAGGACCAAAGTCGATATTGTTAAACATATTGTCATCAAACATTAGTTATACACCTTCCCTATTCAATAATTTCTGTTTCATCTTCTGTAAGATCAGGAACAATCTCCTCTAAATCTGGAAGCTCGTCTACTGGAACAAAACCTGTATTAACTTCTACATAAGTTTGTAAATACTGATTTGCTACATTAATAACACCGACTTCACCTGTATAAATTTCAGTATTAGGAACAGGTATCAATTCAGCTTCTATATCTCTATCTCCACTTAAATAATAAGCTTTTCTAAGAAGTAAATGTAAATTTTCTGGAAGAGCAAAAATAATGTAACTAGAAGAACGCTCTTCTTCAGTGTTTTCAAACACATGCTTTCCAGAACTATCTTTTACAGCTAAAACTTTAATATTCTCTAAAAGTTTTCCAACCATTACTTTTCCCTCTTCATTAAAACCTTTGAAATATATATTAATGTAATTACCAGGGAAAATTGAGTTACCATAAGTTGATGCAACGTCAACTGGTAAACTGAATGGTACATGACCTTCTGGTATATCAATAAACGCTGAATCCGGAAGTTCCGCAGCTGTTATAAGTGCATCTGTGTAAAACAAACTTCCTTCTGGAATAACAGTATTATAATTTGCATATTTATCAAGCACAAAACCAGAATCAATTACAGCATTTCCCATTATCATACCTGGTGGAATACTTGCATAACCTATCATGTCTTCAGTAATCCTCTGTCTTGGTTGAATAGTTACGAGTGCATAAGGAACCCTAACAGGTTTAATTGCTTGCTGAACTCTAAAGTTATAACCAAAATATATTACTAATATTCCTAAAAAAACCCCTAGAATTGTTACTGTGTTTTTGTTACTAATAAACTTCTTGAAATTAAAAATTATATTTTTCATTTTTTCCTCCTATTAACTAATATTTTGTTTCTAAGATAGCATCCATTCTGTTGATTACATCAAAATCATAATCAGTATAAGTATATACTTTTAAATTTTGGCCTTCACTTACTAACAAACTTACCTTTGGTGGCTCTTCTATTATATCATAGATTTGAACCGTGAAATCCCCCCTTCTAACATAAGATTCGGAAAATCTCCTTACAAAGTTTTCAACAAACTTCTCTTCTATTATTTTGAGTTTGCCTGTTCTTCTGTATTCTCCTAAATCAACAGCATCAAACATTGATGCCTCTGTCACTTCCTTTAATAGGTAGTAATTGTTTTCGTTTGTAGTTGTAATACTTTGCATTACACTTATAAACGAAAGACCAACTATACCAAGAATAATAACAAATATTCCCCAAAAAGATTCTTTCATTATTTATCACCTCATCTCAACGTAAAATTATATTGTGATCTTTAAGAAAATTACTCTTATATGGATCAGCTGGGTTAAACGAATCATATTTGTTCTTCGAATTGTAAAATCTTACTTTTTCTCTATTGCTAGAATTAAGATTAAAATGATATAGAGGTTGGTTATTATAAATACCATATTCAACATTTGTGATTAAACTTTCTTTTCCTAGCCAGTTTTCTCTAGCTGTTCTATTTGGGAATGGTTCAGTTAAAGATATCTGTCTGAATTCGAAACCAACGTTTCCATACTTAGTATAATTAATATCTCCTTTTGGTGGAAATATTAGATTAGTAAGGTTGTATTCACATTTGAATGGATCAATTTTCCATATATTGCTACCTGCATTGTTTAGATGTGGTCCAAGTTCTACAGCAGTTAATTTTAAATCATATTTACCTGTTTGTTGATAAAAATCTGTATATGCAAAATGACCACCGTAAATGTATGCACTATTATTTGACAATCCTAATTCCCCAGTATATTTTTGAACATAATAATTGTTTGAAAACTCAAATTGATATTTAATATCAGATTTTTTATTCCAAAAATCATCATATGTTAATGTGTTTGGGGATAAAGAATAATCTTCATATACCCCTTGAAAACCAGCAGCACGTGCAGAATGATCTCCAACCAAACCTGGATTTGATACACTTTCTGTTTTCTTATTATTATAAACTGTATAATTCTTAGACTTCTTTACTCTTGCATTTTCAAAAGAAGAATCGTCATTTAATCTACTTATCAATTGATCAATATATTTAGTTTGATTGTCAATTTCTTCGATATCAATATCAATTTTTGCGCCCTTCGGTCCATTATAAGGATTGTTTGAAACATAATTATTACAGGTTTTCCTATCGTTAAGGTAGCGATTTATTATACTTATTTGAGCTGTATAAGTGTTTCTTGCACTTTGAGCTGCATTCAAATAAGAAGAAATCTCTGATTGAGCACTGCCCCAGTCTGTTCTATCACCTGAACAAATCTTTTTCTCACATCGGTCAGGAACATATGATAATTGATGTTCTTCTTTTTTTGGACATGTAATACTTGTTGTACCAGAACATGGTTCTTCTCCGATCTTAACATTGCAGTCATAAGGATACCCACCATAAATTCCCTCGGGATTTTCAGGTGTTTTAGGTCCCGCGTATTCTGGTGTCTTACAGCCACCAACTGTCCATACATTTATATCACACGTTCTGCAACTGGTACACTTACATGTTAAGCCACTTCTTCCATCAGTATATGGGGATGGACAACTCGGAACTGATGCAGTCAACATAGTACTGGTTCCGCATGAAGAATCACGTTTTTTAGCTTCATTAAGAGCATTTTTCATTGCATTAAGAGCATTTTTAGCAGCC
>FZPS01000227.1_pt47 | contig 24141 bp, 21 predicted proteins | sample 1817821 | NCBI WGS metagenome assembly FZPS01 (sample SAMEA104158645, study PRJEB21678) | metagenome | place: Germany | collected 2015-04-21 | reverse complement strand
ATTCTCCCGCCAACAAGTATTCTGTCAGACATTTCATCACCTCCTTTTAGCGTTGGTCGCCACCCTTATCATATATATATATGTATATTCATATATATATTTGTTATAAAATAATGTATTAATATAGTTTAATACACTACCACACTCTTGTTACATATTGTTCTGGTTTATATACCTATATTTATAGGGGGTGGTTTCAAAATTACCCTATATACTTTTCGCCCTTATATATATATCCATATATTTAGTCCTCCCCCCTCTTGGAGAAATATGATATAATAAAAGAAAAGAACAAAATGAACAGGAGAGGAGGATTAAGAAATGGGAATACTGAGAATGGAACAATTTTCAAAAGAAGAGTTAGAGAATGGAAGGATAAGATATAAGGAGTTGGTAATAGCATTTAACAAAACCCATGAGCAGCGACCTGAGGATATAGACCAGTTAAGTTACATGGACTTTTACAATATAAATAAGAAGAGCGATTTAACCTTAACAGAATGGTTAGAATTTTTAAGCGATCATAGGGTGGTATTGTTGATGGACAAGATAATGTTAATGAAGATGCGAAGCAATGTGAACAAAATATTAAGTGATTTTGATAATAAGAGTGTGGCGTCGAGTCAGAGGTTAACATCTAGTTTAAATTTTTTAGATAAGCATTTTGAACAAGCGATGAGCAGGGAGACGACGCAATATATTTATACAAGTGTTCCGTTAACAGAAGCAGAAGAGAAGTCAGCAAACGCAAAGACGCTGGTAATAAAGCCAAAAGAGAATCCGTATAATCCGGCACGTGGGGATAGGAAATGAATTACATAAGATGTCCGAGATGTAGAAGCAGTTTAATGCCGTCAAAAAGTTTAGATGGAGGAGAGAGTCCATTTTGGAAAGAATGTACGAATCCATTTTGTGGAACGATGGTAGATACTTTTAAGCCAACGCCGATGCAATATAATTTTTTAAAGGATAATCACAAATTTAAAGGAGTGTTTGGTGGATTTGGTAGCGGGAAATCATTTGCAATAATAGAAGATGTAATAAAGCATTGTTTAATAACGCCTGGAGCGTATGTAGGGGTAATCGGATTTACGTTTAGACAAATCAGAAGAAACTTTATAAAAGATTTTAACGAAATAATGCCTGTGAAGTTTATGCGAATATCAGGGAATCAAAAAACACCTGGTTTTAATGCTAGCGAGATGTTATATACTCTTAAGAACGGTGCAAAGATTGAATTGATTACAGCAGATATGGAGGGTAAGGTACGAGGATTGAACGCTAGTAAGATAGTAATATTAGAGGCAAGTAACGTAAGTGGGAAGATTCAAGAAACTGCAAAGTCAAGATTAAGAAATATAGCGGCGATGATACCAAAGGTAGATTCAGAAGGCGAGATAATTTATGAAGAACATAAAAGCACAGGTGAAAGAATACCTGTGATTGAATCAAGTTGGATCAATATGGTATATGAGAGTAACCCAGACTCAGGATATATACGAACAGAATTGTTATTGAAGGCAAATAGAGTTCAGTTTTATGGTGAATCATATGAGAAGTATGCTTATCGTTTAGACGAAATAGACGAAGAGATAAGTATACACATATCAGCAACAAATGCAAACCCATACTTACCGCCAAATTATGTAGAAGACAACACAAGAACAATGCCGTATCACGAAATAAGAAGATTTTACTATGGTAGTTTCTTGTTTGGTGAGCATATGGTATATCCTAGATTTAATGAGATAGTGGTAGATCCGTATCCTATAGATTTTAATGATAAAAACATCTATGTGATTATAGGTTATGACTACGGTTTGGCTAATAAAAGTGCGTTCACATTTTCAGCAGTTAACTTTAGAACTCATAAAATAATTGTCTACGATGAGTTGGGTGTAGTAAATATGTCTGTAAAAGAAATAGCAAAGGAATACAGAAAGAAATTATCAGTGATTCCAGAAGGTAAGTTATTATTTTTGCCTAAGATGGATGCTAAAAGTTATAATAAGCGTGGTGCAGATTTAGTAACGATAGGAAGTATGTTTGAAGATATTGGTTTGTTGTTTGATCCAATACAAGAAAGTCACGAAGCTAGAACAATGAAATTAAATAGTTTAATAGATTCGCACCAGATTCAAGTGTTTAGAACATGCACAAATTTAATTGAAGAAGTGACAGCATATAAATGGGCGGTTAATAATAAAGGAGAAAGAACAGGCAAAAGAGAAGACAAGAACAATCACTTTATTGATTCTTTAGAATTTGCAACAATAAAGTTACCTTATAATTTAGAAGAAATGAAAATAGATGATTGGATAAAGCCAGGTCATTATATAGAAGCTGATTTAAATAGACCTAAAAAGAAAATAAAATTAAGTAGAGTAGATCAGCTAAGGGTAAATTTAAACCCTTTAAATCAAGAATTTAATTTTTACGAAGAAACAACAAAAGAATTAAATGATGATGAAATTGAAAATATTATTTCAAAATTGAGCGGAATATGATATCATATAAATATGAAAGGCGTAGGTGTTGTGTGTGAAAAAAGAAGATAAAAAGAAAGTAGATATGAAAATGTTTAACAAAGACGATGTAAAAGACATAGTATCTATGTATGATTCTTATAAGTCCGCCAAAGGTCCGACTGTTAAAAAGTGGAAAAGAATTAAGTCTTTATATGACGGAACTTTTTGGGATCTTTTTAAAGATAAAGTTAAAGATTATACCTTAATACCAGATACCAACTACATTGAATATGTAGCAACGGCATATGTAAATAGTATTTATTCAGGAACTTATATACCTGAAGCTGTGGCGTTGAACTTAGAGTCAGTAGATGAGATTGATACAATTAATGCGTTTATAGAATATACATGGTTTACAAAGGATATGAAGAAAAAATACATAACTTACGGTAATAATGTAACCTTGTATAATATGCAACCAGTTAAAATATATTTAGATGAAGATAAAAATGAAGTTGATTTAGAAACGATCAGCCCATTTTCAATTTTTTTAGACCCTAGCGTGTCTGACTTTAAAGAAGGTCAGGCTGTTTTTATTTCTAAAGAAACAAATATATATAGTTTATTAAAAGATAAAAGATTTAAAAAAACAATTAAGAGAATGTTAGATGAAAATAAAGGTGAATTTTTTAATGCAACAGATATACAAAGTTTGGCACCTGACTATGAGAGGTTTACGACTACTGGAAATAAAACAGTATCTGTTTTAGAATACTATATAAAAAAAGAAGGAAAGATTAAGAACGGTTTTATAGTCAATAGGAAATATCAAGTTTATGAAAAGGAGTTAATCTTAAAAGAATTTCCTATAGAAATTTTATATCAAAGACAACCAGACTCTAATCCTTACGGAACACCGTTAATATATAAGATATTAAATTCATATATAACATTAAATCTTTTAGATAGCATGGACGCAACGCAACCTTACTTAGCTCAGAACAGACCAAAGTTCTTTGACTTACGAAGCAGAATTAACCCAAGGGCTTTTAAAGATTACGCTGATGTCCCAGGAGCAACGTTCCCTTTGTTTGGAGAGCCTAGTAAAGCCGTTCATTATCAAGACGTTCAGTTTATTCCAGATACAACTACCATTAAAAAAAGATTAGAAGATGGTATTTTCCATATCACAGGCGTTGATCCAGCATATAAAGGCAGACAAACAAACTCTATAACTACAACAGGCGGGGTCGAAGCTCAGCAAGCAAGAGTTATAATGCTGACAGATAATGCTCCATTAGTAGCTTTAGAAAGTTTTATAGAAGGTATAGCAAAACAATTTTTAGATTTCAATATAATGTTTAATGATGATGTTGTTATTCCAGTAGGAACTTATCTTGGCGAAGAAACTGAAAAGGTTTTTAAAGATCTTAAAGATTCCGAGATTATGTTTGTTCTAGAATCTAAGCCTTACTTACCAATGACAAAAGAAACTATTTTTGAAACTATGAAACAATTATATGAAATGCAAGGACAATATCAATTCCAAGTTCCTTTAATTATGGAAGAAGATTTAGTTGAAGAATTGCCTATATCAGCAATAAAGAAACACAAAATAAAACAAAGACTGTCAAGCGAGAAGCAGGCAAACGCAGCATTAAAGAAACGAGAAACATTATTAACTTTTGCTTCACTATTCCAGCAGTTAACAGCATCTGGAATGGACGATGAAACGGCAGCAGAAGAAGCTTTAAATATTATGGATCAAGAAGAAATGGCTAAAGAACAAGATCCAAGCCTAGGTGTTAATCCAAGTGCTATGCCGCCTAGGGGCGGAATGCCAGGTTTATTTTAAAATAGGAGGATATAATGAAAAAAATGAAGTATAACGCTATACCAAAGCAAGAAAAAACAAGTTCAAGTAGAATTGAACCACAAGAATGGAACTATATAATTAATGTTTTAAAAGAACAAGCTAATCATAACTCGTCAATTTTAGAGGATGTACCTTTACTAAGGAAAGATTTAGAAAAATTGACTACCGAAGAAATGGAGATATTAAAAGCAAATATTGAAACTCTTTTTTCTGATTTAGAAGAACACTTTCAAAACAAAAACAACCCACACAATGTAAAAGCCGACCAGGTAGAATATGTTCCAAATGAAAATGTTAAAGAAGCTATAGACAGAAGTGCTAAAGTGGACGAAGAAAACGTCTTTACTGAAAGACAAGAGTTTACGCGTGGAATTTATACAGACGGAATTTTAATGGATTCTGATTCGAAGATTACTGGTTTAGGTGATGGAACAGACCCACAAGACGCTGTTAATAAGTCGCAACTTGATAAGAAAGTAGATAAGATTACCGAAGCACAAAGAGATAGTTTAGGGGTTATGAGTTATGATGATAGAATAGTTTATGCTGTAGATTACAATCTTAATGAAACGCCAATTAAAGCATCTCCATTTAAAGAAAAAAATACAATTGTTATGAGAGACAGGTTTGGAAATTTCCAAGATTTATATGACCATAACACAAATCCAACAGCACACCAAGATATTAGAAATATGATAGCCGCTTTACAAGGTGGTATTATACCAAGAGGATTAATACAATATACTAGTAATGATATTAGATTTGACAAAATCTTATTATATACTTATATACAAAACAATTATAGTAGAGAACCACAATTAGGCGATATGGTAAGAGATTTAGACAACATAGAGTGGTATTATAATGGCGAATTTTGGGATGAACTTGGACCGTATAGTCTTATTCCTCTCGCTTCGCCGTATAACGATGGTCTTATGTCAATCACACATCTCAAAATCTTATCACAATTAGAAGCCGATACTATTTTCTTTTACTCCGACACTCACGGAATACCTGTAAAAATTAAGTTTAAAAAATTCCAATTAGCAGAAGGAGAAACTATGGATGATGCCTTACCAACTCTACCTGTTATTGATTATGAGGTTGAGGGTGGATATATACCAATAATTCGCTATACTTTTTATGATAGTGATGGAAACATTGTAGGGGAAAGTATGGGGAACAAACCTATTACAACAGGCAGTGGTGGAGAAGTTGACCTGAACGAAATGGCTTATTTTGATTATGCAGGTAGAATTTATGGTGACAAATACAGCCTATTAAAAAACGCTTGGGAACATTCATTAACAGTTGACCCAGAAGAGATTAGTAAGGCACAATATCCTAACGGAGAAACTGAGGGTGTCATTATTCCACAAGGTGTAACAAGTATAGGAAGTTGGGCATTTGATACTTGGACATCAAATAATCAGCCGCTTGTTATTCCAAACAGTGTAACAAATATTGACAGTGGGGCCTTCTTTGACTGGACATCAAATAATCATCCGCTTATAATACCAAACGGTGTAACAAGTATAGGTGATTATGCTTTTATGGGCTGGTCAACAAACAATCAGCCACTTGTGATTTCAAACAGTGTAACAAGTATTGGAGCACAAGCATTCTATTACTGGTGGTCAAACACTCACCCGCTTGTGATACCAGAGAGTGTAACAAGTATTGGAACATACGCATTCTATGGTTGGTTATTAGTTCCATATGTAGAGATACAAGCAACAACTCCACCATCATTAGCAGGAACATCTGCATTCAGTGGTCAAAATGACGCACCAATATATGTTCCAGACGAAAGTGTAGATGATTATAAAGAAGCGACTAACTGGGTAGATTTAGCAGATAGAATATTCCCGATAAGTGATAGATTAGTTAGTGGAGGCGGAGAAGTTGACCCGAATGTAATGGCTTATTTCAATTATGCGAGTAGAATTTATGGTGATAAATACAGCCTATTAGTAAGTGCTTGGGAACATTCGTTAACAGTTGACCCGTTAGAGATTAGTGAAAATGGTTCATACGGAAATTATAGAGGAAAGGCACAATACCCGAATGGAGAAACTGATGGTGTCATTATTCCACAAGGTGTAACAAGTATAGGTATGTTTGCTTTTAGGGTTTGGCCAGCAAACAACCAGCCGCTTGTAATTGCAAACAGTGTGACAAATATTAAAGCATGTGCTTTTGAAAATTGGACATCAAACAATCAACCGCTTGTTATTCCTAACAGTGTAACAAATATTGGAGAATTGGCATTCAATAATTGGTCATCAAACAATCAACCGTTAATTATTCCAAACAGCGTAACAAATATTGGAGAATTGGCATTCAATGGTTGGTCATTAGTTCCATATGTAGAAATACAGGCAATTACACCACCATCATTATCAAGCGCAGATGCATTTGCTGAACAAAACAACGCACCGATATATGTGCCAGATGAGAGCGTAGATGATTATAAAACAGCAACAAATTGGGTAGATTTAGCAGATAGAATATTCCCGATAAGTGATAGATTAGTTAGTGCAAGTGCTGTCGATCTGAACGAAATGGCTTATTTCGATTATGCAGGTAGAATTTATGGCGATAAATACAGTCTATTATTAAGTGCTTGGGAACATTCATTAACAGTTGACCCGTTAGAGATTGGAACCGCACAATACCCGAATGGAGAAACAGAGGGTGTCATCATTCCACACGGTGTAACGAGTATAGGAAGTTGGACATTTGATAGTTGGACATCAAATAATCAGCCGCTTGTTATTCCAAACAGTGTAACAAATATTGACAGTGGGGCCTTCTTTGACTGGTCATCAAATAATCATCCGCTTATAATACCAAACGGTGTAACAAGTATAGGTGATTATGCATTCTATGGTTGGTCATCAAATAATCAGCCACTTGTGATTCCAAACAGCGTAACAAGTATTGGAGCACAAGCATTCTATTACTGGTCATCGAATAATCATCCACTTGTGATTCCAAACAGCGTAACAAGTATTGGTGATTATGCATTCTGTGGCTGGTCGTTAGTCCCTTATGTAGAGATACAAGCAATTGTTCCGCCATCATTAGCAAACGCAGATGCATTTGTTGGTCAAAACAACGCACCAATTTATGTTCCAGATGAGAGCGTAGATGATTATAAAGAAGCGACTAATTGGGTAGATTTAGCAGATAGAATATTCCCGATAAGTGATAGATTAGTTGGTGCAAGTGGTGGCGACCTGAACGCAATGGCTTATTTCAATTATGCAAGTAGAATTTATGGTGATAAATACAATCTATTAGTAAGTGCTTGGGAACATTCATTAACAGTTAATGTGATAGATAAAGACCATTACCCAAATGGAGAAATTGAAGGTGTAATTATTCCACAAGGTGTAACAAGTATTGGTGCTGGTGCATTCTTTAACTGGCAATCAAATAATCAACCACTTGTGATTCCGAACAGCGTGACAAGTATAGGAATTAGTGCATTCCTTAGTTGGTCATCAAACAACCAGCCACTTGTGATACCGAACAGTGTAACAAGTATAGATGGTCAAGCATTCTCTGGTTGGTCAGCAAACAATCAGCCGTTAACTATTTCAAACAGTGTAACAAGTATAGATGAAGCCACATTCGGTAGTTGGTCATCAAATAATCAGCCACTTGTAATACCGAACAGTGTGACAAGTATAGGTGATGGTGCATTCGCTGATTGGCATTCAAACAATCAGCCGTTAACTATTTCAAACAGTGTAACAAATATAGGTAATGGTTCATTCTATGCTTGGAGAGCAAATAATCATCCACTTGTAATACCAAATAGTGTAACAAATATAGGTGATGCAGCATTCCATAACTGGCCATTAGTTCCATATGTAGAGATACAAGCAACTACACCACCATCATTAGCAGGTGCATCTGCATTTAGTGCTCAAAACGACGCACCGATATATGTGCCAGATGAGAGTGTTGAAGCATATAAAACAGCGACTAATTGGGTAGATTTAGCAGATAGAATATTTAGTATTAACGACAAAGAATAAGGAGGAAATAAAAATGACACATAAAAAAATCAAAGCAGAAGAAGGTAAAATATTCGTTAGAATTCACGACGGCTTTAAGATGTCAAATGAAATAACATTAGGATATGACTACTCGACAGGTGTTAAGCGTGAAGACAAAGAAGAATATTATAGACAAGAAGATGCACCAGAAACTGAATTGGAATTAGAGTTAGAAAAAGACAGTGATTAAGCGTTGGTGGGATTGGTGGGTTAGGTTTTGGAAAGGAATTTGGTCGGTAATTAAGTCAATGGGTAATTGGAAAGGTGTATTGTCCTTACTTATTACATGGCTTCTAATTAGTGGAAGTGGTGTATCGCTGTTAGGGATAATCATTGCTAACACGTGGCTTATAGGAATTGGAGCGACTATTTATGCTTTTTGGTTAGGACCATTCACACCATTAATACCTATAAACATAAGTTTAGCAATGCTTATGCAAAGGTTTATATTTATGGATAAGTCTGTTAGTTGGAAAGCCATCAAATCAAAGTTTAAAGAAGCATTTCAAAAAGAAGATAAGAAATGACAAAGGAAGAAACGATTACGGAATAAAATTATTGAATTAAAGGAAGCACTATTTTGTGTTTCTTTTATTATGCTATAATTAAAATAATATATTTTTTTTACACTTTACTATTTACTTTGTTTATTTTGTATGTTATAATGAATATGTCATCTTATGTATAGACATAAGAAAGGAGAAAACTATGGAAAGACGTATCTTATATAATCTTGTTTACTTAACTAAAGATTTAGAAATGCAAAAGAAATCTATTAAGGAACTTAAAAAGATTTCTAAAGATGTTATCGATAAAGATAGTTATGAAATGATTTTAATAATTGATGAAATGACTAGTTCTAATATACTAGTTACTCCCAAAGGTCTTAATACATATTTCACATTTAATAACTCATCAACCAATTTAGACGATTACTTTTGGGAACTAGACGAAACAACTGATTTGAGTTTAGATTTAGAAATAGCTATTACTTCTTTTATTAAAGAAAAAGAAATAGAAGAGAACGAAAAGAAGCATCAAGAAGCATTAGACATTTATAAAAGAACAGGGAATGTTCAAGTATTAAAATCTCTTAGATACGAAGATTACAAAGAAAAAGATATAGTTTTACCAATAGAAAAAACTGTAGATCTGGCTTTGGAAAACCTTCGTAAAATAAAAGATAAAGAAGATGTAGGAACAATTAACTTTTCAAATGCATTCTTCAATACACAAATCATAACTAAAGGAATTGAATCTCACGAATTTGTTGTATTGGCAGCAAGACCAGGTGTAGGTAAAACGGCATTTACTTTAGCTTTAATAAACGATTTAACTAAACAAGGTAAAAATGTTTTATTTTTAACCTTAGAAATGAATTCAACAGAAGTTATAAAAAGAATGTTAACTGCCAAGACTGGAATATCAAACCATATAATAAACTCACGGTCTAAATTTACACAAGAAAAATATGATTCACTTGTTATGGCTGGAGAAGAATTGAAGAAACAACAAATTAACATAATAGATGAAGTCCCAAGAACATTTATAGAGATAAAAGATATCATAACAAAAGAACACGAAAAGAAACCAATTGATATAGTCTTTGTAGATTATCTAAGTTTAATAGAAAGTTATGACGGAAATCCAGATTTTAATAAAACAGAAACTGTTTCAAAAATAAGTAGAGGGTTTAAATTACTAGCTAAAGAATTAGAAGTTCCTATGTTTGTCTTACAGCAAACAAGTAGAGCAGTAGCACAAGGTCACAGGGGTAACACAAGCTTCAAGCCTTTACAATTAACTGACCTTAGAGATAGTGGTGCATTAGAACAAGACGCAGATAAAGTATTTCTTCTTTGGAATAAGGAGCCAGAGACAGAAGAAGAAGAGCAAGAGATTAGAGATTCCCAATATAAACTCATTTTATCAATAGCTAAAAATAGAAATGGACAAGCAGATCAAAAAGTGCTATTAGCTTTCAATAGGACAATACAAAGAATTAGAGAAATTTCTTGGCTAACCAAACCGAGTGGTTGGAGCGATGAAAATGATTAAATATAGTGATTTTTTAAATAAAGAAGTTAGAGTAATAAGTGTTGTATTTTTCACTAATGGTCGAATAATTAAAACCGAATACTATGGTAAGCTTATAAAAGAAACAAAAAAGCATATTCACATTATTGAAAGAGATGGAAACAAAATAAATATTCAAAAGAAACATGTAAAGAGAGTTGATACAAATGTCTAACACTAGGAAAAAAAATTTCATGACAAAGCGTAAAAAAAATTATAGCAAAGAATTTCAAACAATGTTTAACATAGGTATATCAAGCAAAGCATTATTTGGATTAAGTCCTGGACCTTTAAAACTCTATATGATGTTTGTGTTGAATGGCAGAAAGTCTGAGCCAAGCATAGACAGATTCTCCAGAATGTCAGGTTTTAGCCCAAGAACTATATCAAGATATTACGAAGAATTAAAAGAAAAAGGGTTTCTAAAGATAACACCAATAGGAGTAAAGAGATATAAATATGAATTTGATCCTTACGGAAATGTTAATAAAGTTTTCAAGAAAAAAGAAGATAAACCAATAGAAGAAGAAGTAAAAGAAATCTTAGTAGAAAAAGACAAGGCAGAAACTCCTGCAATAGAAAAAGAACCTGTCGTAGAAATTAATGAGTTTGTTGAAAGATCTAAGGATATTGAAGAGTATGAAGATTTCGCAATACTAGAAAACCATTATTGGAATCTAGATAGAGATCTTCAAAAAGAAATTGTTTCTATATTAGAAAAAAGATATGAAATTGAATTGCATAACAGAGATGCTCTTGAGTGGTTTTTAAATAAAGTAAGATAAAAAGGAGTGATAATATGAAAGAAAAAAATAAGATTAAAAGTAATGAACTTTATATCGGAGTAAAAAATTTGGACTCATTTATAAGAGTGTCAAGAGCTACCTTTTATAAGATAGCAAATAATGAAACAGGAGAATATGATGGGAAATACAAGTATGTAGTTTCTTTACAAACATTAAAAAAGTTTCCTAAGTTGTATAATAGATACAGGAGGACATTATAATTATGGAACTAAAAACAGCACTTGCTATTATTGTTATATTTTTAATAGCCAATACTTTATTTTTTACTATGTTTCTAATTACATTTTTATTTAAACAAATAAGTAAAGATAAAAGAATAATTCAAGAATCGATATTCAAAGAAAAAGAAATAGAATCAAATATTGTTAAAGCCAATTTAGAATTGGCAAAAACATATAAAGAATTAACTCAAGAAAGCATTAACGACAGAGTCGATAAAAAGGAAACTTTCGATTCATTTGGGAAAGCAATAACAAACGTATTTAAAGAAATAGAAAAAGGAGAATAAAAATGAAAAGAGCATATATAACAAAGGACAGAAAATTAGTTATTGATTTATCATCTATCATATCAATAATGAAAGATGAAGCAGAAGTTTTTAATGAAAACAAAAACAAAAAAGAAAAAATGTTTTTAATTACATTCGCAACTAAATCGCCTTATCAACCTGCTTATATGACAGATGATGAAGAATTAAGAGATCAAGAATTTGAAGAAATTACTAAAGTATTATTAGAATTTTATAAGGCGGTGTAACTTATGCCAATGTGGATTACATTTATATTACTAGTGTTAGCACTCCCAGCAATCATTATACTTTCGTCATTTTTAATTCGCATAGGATTAAATATGATTTCACCAAACAGAGAATTAAAATCAAAAAATAAAAAAAAGAAGGAGAATGAAAATGAACAAAATGAGATGGATTAAATTATTATCACCAGGAGAAGAGGGTGGCGGATCGACAGACGATCTTCTTAAAGATTTAACAGCAGATGTCCCTGCAGAACCTGCAGAACCTAAAGAAACAAAAGAACCTGCAGAACCTAAAGAAACAAAAGAACCTGCAGAACCTAAAGAAACAAAAGAACCTAAAGAATCTAAAGAAACAAAAGAGTCAACAAGTGATAATGAAGATGATGATGACGAAAAAACTAAAGGCATTAAAAGTTTAAGAGAAAACTATGAAAAACAAAAAAAGCAAACTAAAGAATTAGAAGAAGCTAAGAAAAAATTAGAAGAAGAATCAAAAATAAAAACAGAAAAATTAATTAAAGCGATTAAGTTAGGTATCAAAGGTGAAACTGAAGAAGAAATTCTTTTAAATCTTCAAGAACACGAACTTAAAGAAGAAGCTGAAAGGTCAGGACTAACAGAAGAACAGATTAGAAAAGACCAAGAGCTTAGTCAAAAAATGGAAAAGTTGTCCAAAGAACAGCAAGAGCTTTTATTCAATAGAAGAGCGTTCGATCTTCAACAAGAATTAAATCTTACAACAGAAGAGATACTAAAATTTGTAGAAGAATGCGGGAATTTAGGTATTAACTTATTTACAACTACAGCTAGTTTTAAAGATATTTACAATAGACTTTACAACTCTGAACCTCAAAATATATTAGCTGAAAAAGAAAAAGAAATTGAAGAACTTAAAAAAGAAATCAAAGAACTTAAAAAAGAAAAAGCTCCTGGGCGTAGTCCTAGTGGAGATGCCGGAGAAAAAGCAACAACCTTAGATTCTTTATTAAACGAATTAACGACTAAAGGAGGTGTCTAATTCATGAATAAAAAAAGAATACCTAAAAAAGATAGAGCATTTTTATACTTTAGAGAAAACGGTAAAGGTTATTTAAACATTAAGTTTGGACCAGACAAATATTCTCATGATACAGAAAAGTTTTATGAGATTTTAATTACCGGACTTCTACAATCTGTAACTTTCTTATCAAATATTTCTAAAGAACTTCCAATTGAAAAAAGAAAAGAAAACTATGAAACTTTACGATTAGCTTTCCAAGCAATTCTATTTGAAGCGTTTCCTGATATAAAGAAAATTATTGAAGATGAAATGGAAATTGATCAAATGGTTGAAGAAGCCGTAGAATCTGGAGAAAAGATAGAAGTACCAGATGAAGAAATCTTCAAAGAACAAATCGAACAAGCTAAAGAAAAATATAAAAAAGCTACAGTCAATCCTTCAAATATTGAAAAATTAGAAGAAGATTATCTTAAGTTAAATGAAACTCGTCAGTTCTTAGAAGACTTAATACTTAGTTTACATTCAGGGAATTATGTAAAAGTAAAAGATAAAAAGTATTTATTGGGCTTATTAAACGGTCAAAGAAAAGAAATTAATTTACTTATTCATGAAACTGAAAAGTTGTTTCCAGATTCATATTTTAAATCAAAAGGGGATTAACCCCCTTTTTTTTATTTGCATATTAAAATATTATGTGATATTATAAAAGTGAGCAAAGTTTTGTTTATAACTTTGGTCGACCAAAGTTGCCGACTTACTTTAAACAAGTCGAGTACAAATCTATAGCGTTCGGAAAGCTGTAGGTGGGTGTGGCATGACCAATTCCAGACCGGCAGGTTATAAAATATGCACAAATAAAAATAATAAAATAGAAGGAGAAATTATAATGGCAAATTTTAGATTAAACACACTTGAGAATATTAACTCGGCACTGGCAGCTTTTAAAAATAACAAAGATGTGAGACCAGCAGTTTTTTATTCCAGAATTTTAGAAGACACAATTAAAGTTCCTGTTGAAGATTATGTTCACGTTCAACACGCTACACAAACCAGAACACTTCCACAAGGACATCAAAAATTAAATTTAAGAAGATTAGGTTCTTGGACACCACATACTGAAGTTTTAAAAGAAGGTATGCCACCAAGACCAGATGTAACAAAAAGTGAATCTATTGAATTAGGTTACACTCAGTTTGGTCGTTTTGCATATTTCACAGACCAAATTAGAACAGATGTTTTAGATGATTTCGTAGCTCACTATACAAAAGAGTTATCTGATTTAGCAAATAGAACTATTGAAAAGTTTGCAAGAGAAAAACTATTATCAGCACCATCAGCATATTATGCTGGCGGAAAAACATCAATTGGAGAATTAACTCCTGGCGATGTTATCACTATTGCTGACTTAAGATTGATGACTAAAAAGTTTGATAGAAACTTAATCAAACCAATTAATGGAAACTTTAACTATATTTGTTCACCTGAATTTATGCACGACTTAATTGATGATCCTTATGTAGAAAACTATATGAGAATTAATCAAAGCACATTCAATATGTATACAAATGAAGAACCGTTTCCGTTATTTAAAATCAAATTTTTTGTAACTAGATTAGATGAAAACTTAGCTCCTGATGTAGATCACCCAGGCGAATACCTAGACCATGAAGGTAATTATAGATTAAGATTAATTACTGCTGATGGTAAAAAAGTATTTTCAATTATACCTGGAGACACAACTCAGGTAGTTAAAAACGAAGAACAAGCAGCCTTAGATACAAACTTTGCAATTAGAGCTGTCTTAACTAATTATTATTACAAAGATGGTTCAGCTATTGAAAACAGAGTTTATTGGAAAATTAAAGACGATGCTCCTACTGCTGATGATGTTGAAAATATTTATGTGCTTAATGAAGCAACCAATAAGTATGTTTCAACAGCATTTGCTGACGCTAATATAACAAAAGCTGAATTAGCTTCAGCAGTCGAATTACCAATCAACAGAGGAATTCTAACAGGTGCTGAAGGCTTAGTTAGGGTACAAGTCGAAGGTCAAGGTGCTACACAAATTATTATTAAAGAATTAGGTAGTGCTGGAACATCAGACCCACTTAACCAATTAAGTTCTATTGGTTTTAAAATTCAAGGTTTAGGTTTTGGGTTTTTAAGACCAGAAGCAGTTTATGTTACTTATTCAGTTCCTCACACTGCATTAGCGATGGCTGGAATAACAACTCAAGCTATTTTAGGCAATTCAGAATATCATATCAACCCTGTTGGAAATATTTATGATGATGCAGGTGAAGATAAATATGGTAAAGATGGAACAAAAGTTGTTAACCCACAAGATTTAAACATTGGAAAAAAAGTTGTTAACCTACCACAAGCTCCAAACACTGGAGAAGATGACACTGGCGACGACGAAGGCGAAGACGACGACGACATTTAAACCACAAAACAAACTATAGTCTTTTAGGCAGTTTTCACTATAAGAAATAACTGTAACATCCATAAAGGAGGAAATTATGTTTGAAAATAATTTAAGAGCACAGAAACACTTGGAATCATCAACTAGAGAAAAAGAAGCAGAACAAAGACGCTTAAGAGAAAAACTTATGACATCTCAACACGTGGCAGTTAACATTCCGCCAATTTATAAAAGACGCTTAGGGGCTAACTTGCCACTAACGTTAGGAACACAAACTATCACAGTTCCAGTAAATGGAAGAACGTATATGGTTCCAAAAGGATTCGCAGAGGTTTTACAAAGACACCTTCATCAGATCAACATAGAAGAAACCCGTTCACAAGGTTCATGGGGCGGAGAAACTGGAGATGTTTCACCTCACGGTCCAATTCCTGGCAGAGATTAAAACTATAAAAACACTTTGATAGAAATGTCAAGGTGTTTTTTTTTACTTATTATGATATAATAAACATATAATGATATAATAAAGATATAAGCGAGGTCAGTAAAATGAAACTAACAAAAGAATACATACTAAAAAGAGTAAACAGATTATTAATAACTTTTAAAGTGAATTGGGAAGACTTAGTAGATGAGCTTGATATGGGTATAGAAGAGATAAATAAATATCTTTCTACAAAGTATCCTGCAGTATCAGAAATTTTAGATGAATTTTCATCGCCAAACGATACTTATTCATATAGATCTGGCGGAGAAGATCGTTATTTTTTCCCTATTAAATATTTTAATTCAATAGTAATACCATTTGCAGCAACACAACTATTAACTATCGAAGAAGAATTTTCTGAAATATATGCCAAGTATGCTAATGAATGGCAAGAAAACTTATTCGTTATGGCTCGTGATGAAATTTCAAGCATACCACAAGAATTTATTTCAGCACCTCAAGGTGTTTATTTTACTAACCCAGACCCTGCCTTTAAAGAAAACCCAGAACAATATTTTAATAGAGAAATACATATAGAAAAACCTAGACTTAAAATTGAATATTCTTGGGGAACATTTTTTAATAATATCCCAAGTGGTGTAAAAGCTTTTGTAGACAAGCCTTTGCCAATAGATAACAACAGGTATAAACCAGGAGATTTAATTTATCCTGTTTCTTTATCTGGTCAAAACTTTGGAACTTACTTAGTAGATTATGAAAAAACAGTATTGGGTATATTTTTAGGTTGGTCTTTAAAAGACTCTGGAGATGCCAATGATATGATTAACCCAAACGAACCTTTAAGATTTGGACATGAAGATATTATACTTTATGCAGTCTTTGATTTCGATCTTATTGGAGTTAAATATAACGGTAACGGTGGAACTCTTGCAAATTGGAAACCAACTTATATAGGTTCTGATGATTTAAATACAGAAGTAACACCGTATGGCGGCGTAGCTACAAGAAAAGGTTTCAAGTTTGTTGGTTTTAATCCACCGAAAATTGATATAGACCAAAGTATTATAAATGCAAGAATTAGTTTAGATAATCCTAATTGGTTAGAAGCTGCACAAGATGTTACTCCAGAAACCGATATATTTTTTAAAGCTCAATGGGAACGAGAAAAATATTCAATAACATATCAAAACTTATTAGAAGAAGATCAAAAGTGGATACAAAATACATCTTTTCATTATGGTGAAGAAGTTATTTTAGACCAAATACCAAAGAAAGAATTTATAGGTTGGTGGGATAATCAATATTTTACAGGAGATCAAATTTTAAAAATACCAGCAGGAACTGCCGAGGATATAACTCTATATGCCAAATATAACAATGATTTATGTTTGGTAACTTTAATAAATGAACACTTAGGTATAGTAAGATCCACAAATTATAAATATGGAAGCATTCTTAATTTGCCAACCTATGAACAAAATGATCCAATATTAGCGAATTACACAATAGAAACAGATGAAGGTTCTATTGAATACGAAGCCGATGAAAATTTATATTGGATTAATAAAGAAACAAAAGAAGTTTTCTCAAATAATTCAAAAGTATATGAAAAATTAACTTTAATCCCTATTTATCAAAAAACAGATGATGAATCAACTCTAATAAAATACACCATAATTGCTAAAGATTCAGACGATTCAGTTATTTTAAAACTTACTTTTATAAAAGGTTTTGGTACTCAAATTATAAACTTAAACTTAATAGACTTTTTATATATTTTCGGTTTAGAAATTGAAGATTTAGGTTATTTTGAACTCGACGGTGTAAGAGTGGAAAATACAATAACAATTGATTTAAATTCTTTGACAAAAAGTGTAGAAAAAGAATTGACCGTAGTTAAACGTAATGTAGGTACAATAGAAGTTGGGTTTTATGTAAAAGTAACTTCAAACTTATCAAGCCCGAATTTAAATACAGATTATTTTAATAATTACGTATTAAAAAGTTACGAATATCATTTTGAAAATTTAATAAAAAACAAAGTTTATAGTAACGATATATTTGATGAAGACGGCAAAATATCTAAAAGAGACATAGGCAAAACAATACATTTATTTACTAGAGAAGAGTTTTTTAGTACAATAAATGGTGGTTTAATTACATATCATGACGATGCTTCATTTCTTAGAAATGAATTTACGATTGGAATCGAACTTGAAAATTGTTCCATGTCTGGCCCGAATTTAAATCCAGCACCAATTGAAGGTTTTCCTATAACTCTTCAGGTTCCTCCTGTGTCTTTTGCATTTACAATACATCTAACTTTAAACGACCCACCACCAGGATTTAAGTGGTTTCATGTTTTGGATCCTTATGGTCCAGAGCGTAATTATAAACATTCAGATTCAGAATATTATGAAATAGATCATTTCAAAAACTTTATGATAATAAAACATGGAACGTCGATATTTGATTATGAATTAATTCACAAAGCTATGGGCGTTACTTATACAGATGCATATTTTGGAACCAAAGTCACTAATATTTATATGAATACTAGGGCATATAGGGGTTAGGGGTCGATAAAATGCCAATAAGAAATATTAAAAGTTCACAAAGAAAACTAATTTATCGTAACGAAAGATTCACTAAAGGAACAATAACCTCTAACGACCCATTGTATGAGGGTTCTTTTAGACGTCTAATAAACTTTGATATAAGTAATCAAAATGCATCATTAAATCAAAGAGAACCTTTTATAACAGTTCCTTTATATGATACTCAAAACAAACAAGTTAAACTGTCAACAAATTCAATAGCTTTTTCTTTCAATGAAGACACTAACTATTCTTACATAGTTGATTTTAAAACAAAAATTAATTTAAGTGATGAAGCTGATGGGTTTAATGCTTCAAAGGTAACAACCGTTAATAAATCAGAGATAACAATAATTGATGGAGATACTATTAGCTATTCAAATAAAAGATATAGATTTTCTTTAATAGACACACCAGAACTTGATGATAATTTTTACACACCTATTGAAGATCTTTTTTATAATCAAATTTCAGGAGATAAACCGCATAATTTAGGTGAGCAAGCAAAGTTATTTGTAGAAAAAGAATTAAAAATAGATAACACAAATAACGATGTTTACTTAGTGCAATTTGAATTTCAAACAGAATTAATAGATGAATTTGGAAGAGAATTAATTTATGTTTTTTATAAAGATAATGATTCTGGAAATTTAAAATTAATAAATGTAGAACTATTAAGAAAAGGATATGCGTCTTTTTATAATTTTGAAAAATATAAAAAAAATCTTTTAATATATGAACTTCCAGGTCTTTTGCATTTTAAAATAGACGACACAGAAGAAAGATATAATTTATTTGACGAAATTAATGAAAGCTACAAACCTGATAAATATTTATCTGCTTATTCAAATAAATATCTAAGACCTGAATTTAAAATAGAATTTAAAAAACAAACAAATCTATCGTATTATAGCAAACCTAAAGTTTATAAGATAACAAAAAACACAAATTTAGAAAAAGCTCAAGTAGAATTCGAAAAAGATGGATCAGGTTACAAAACAAAAGTTTTCAAAAGGGTTGTTGATGAATTTGAATTGATGGAACTTAATACTAAATTTGATTTAGAATTGCCAAACGATTATTCTTTAAGATACGAATTAGTATCTAGAGAACACGAAATAATAAATTCCAAATACGGAAACCAAACATTAAACTTTTTTGTTAGAGTTTATGATATAGACAACACTCTAATATATACAGGCCCTGCGGAGATAACTAAAACAAGTCCAGATCCAGATAACGGCATCTATGAAAACTTCCAAATTAAGACTTATAAAAAGCCTGAAATGCTCGTAGAACTACAAGATATAACAAATTATAAACCTAACATATTAAACGACAGTTCTATAATCCCTAAAACACTTACTACTGAACAAGCAAATGTTCAAGGGTTCAGTAACCCAAGTGTTGATGCTGTCTTGTTAAGCGCAAACCTAAATGAATATCTAACTTTTGATACAGATTCAGATAATATTCAAACTAAATATTTTCTACCAAACACTGCAAGAAATATAGATTTAAATAATTTATATTTAACTCCACATTATAAAGCACCTATAATTAATGGAGATAAAAACACCTATATGTATAGGTGGGATATTATAAGCAATAAAGAAATAGATCTAAATAATTTAGATCAAGATAAAGTTAGACCTATTTTTAGAACACAATGGAGAGCTTTAGCGAAAGATAATAAAACAGCAACAAATATATTCCCTTTAGATGAAGATAAAAATCTTTTTGCAAAGAACTTAAAATTGTCAAACATTAAAACAGCAGATGAAATATATATCGTGACAGTTGATAAAGTAGAAGTTACAAGTTCAACAGAGGAGGAACTTTTTAACAATTTAAATAATAATATTGGTTCTATAAAAAATACAGAAGGTGAAAGTCTTCTTGACTTTGATACAGCCATCAAAGAACAAATTGAAGGCTTTACTACATACCAAGAAATGGTTAGCTATTTTAGGGATCTACCAACCATATCTTTTCCATTTGGAGAAAATGACGAAAAAGAATATAAAGTAAGAAAAATAGACAAACTTGAAATATTAAAATCTATAGGCAATAATAAAGCCGAAGACAAGTTAGTTATAAACATTAAAAAAGAAAAAATAAAAAATAACATTAACGCTAGTAATAGACAAAGAATACTAAATTCTGTTTTAGATAACAAAAAAATAGCTTTTATATTTTTACCATTTGAAGCAGAAATTACTGACGATTCTGGTGAAACTGAAGTTAAAAGAGAAATATTTTTCTCTACACAAACCTTCGGAATTGTTTTTGAACATATAAAAAGCAAATCAATAGACTTCTTAAAAAATGAAGCTTTACCGCCTATTATAGATTTTAAAAACTTTCCAGAAAAAGTAGTTCAAGAGAGCAAATTAATTACAGATACCACTAGAGACGGTAACGCAATTTATAGGTTTGAAGAAAAAACAGTTTCAAAAGAAGAGTTTCTTAAAGATGGTTTTACTGCCGTGTTTTATTTATTGAACTATGATCCTGATTCTTTATTAACTGAAGAATCAGAATACTATGATAACTTGGCTTACAAGGCTTCCAGTGCTACTTATACATTTAAGAGCGGGTCTTCTAGACCATATCAATTAAACGACTTTATTAATGATCGATTAGAGAAAGAAAGTTATATGATTAAGTATTGTAAATACATAACTCAATTCAATGACAGAGCCATCGTTTATGGTAACCCTACTTTTAATAACCTTATATTTATGAGCGAAGAAGGTAGTCCATATTATTATAGTTTAGTTAGTGCCTTTGAATTTGATCACGAAGTTATACATGTTCAAGAGTTCAAAACTATTTTAATGGTTTTTACAACTAATGATATTTGGGTTATATATGAGGTTGAAGAAAAAGAACAACGAGAGTTTAGAAATCAAGAAGGCGAAATACAAACATATGAAGTTACAAACAAATCCTTTAGAAGCAAGAAAATATTATATAATATTTCAACTACTCACGAAAACAAAAGCACGATAAAAAACATTTCCAGATATGTAACTTTAATGAGCAACGATGTTTTATATTTAATTAAACCTTCTCTTTATATTTCAGATGATACTCAATTTACACTTAATATTTTATCTACAGAAATAGATGCTTTAGTTAAAGACCCTTTAAAGTTTATAAATGAAAGATTAATTTATTACGGTATAAATGAAAAAGCAACAGAATATAAAATGAACCTTAATGCTACCGATAACTTTATCAAACTTTATTATTCCACAGAAGTTAATAGAATACCATACACATTAATTTTAACTTTTGATATACTTAATAAAAGATGGTATGAAGAAGATACTATATCTTTTGGCTACCCACAACAAATATATATGTTAGACGCAACTACAAAACATGAAATGCTTACACAAGCGAACGATCAATTATATATAACTTATAATACTGATAAGTTTAAAAATCTTTTGATGAACGAATACGGAGAATCATATTTTGATATATATCCTACAGAAGAAGGTTATGAAGAACAAAGAATTGAATATTACATTGATACAGGCAACATAAAATTAAGCGAACACTTAATGAAGAGATTTAGACGTTTACATATAAATATGAAAAACATAGATTCTAAAGAAGTTTTATTTTCATATAATTTTTCTGTAGATGACATTCAATTCGAAAATAATGTCTTACCTGAAATAACAATTAATGATTCAAATACTTTTGAAGAAGTTACAAAAGTTGTTAATCAAAAAAAGATTTTCAACAGATCTTTCTTAGATGATTTCTTTTTAGACTTTTCAAACTTCTCTTCAAGTGATATAATAACATTGAGACATAATCTATTAGGCAAAGGTAGAATACCAAGAATAAAGATGAGCTTTTCAGCTAAAGGAAGATTTTATATTTTGTCCTATGGGATTACATATTCAGAAAGAAGGGGTAATTAAAATGATTTTAACTTTAAGAAACAATGATATTGTAATATCTAGAAACAGTTTAGAGAATGTAAACAGGGCAAAAATATTTTTAAACTTTGAAGATTTTGATTTCAAACAAAATTATTATGCTAAGATATTTTTTAATGGACAAGACTTAGAAAAAATATCAGAAAATGTTTTTAAAATAAATCCAAGATGTTTTAATGGTAATATTTTAAATATAAAAGTGATGATATACTCAGGAACAGAAGTTGTAAAAGAATTTGAATGTTCCTCAAGACTTGAACAATACTTTTCATTTGGAACTCAACCTTACGAAAAGATACCAGAAGTTTTAATTGAGATAAATAAAGAAATCAATAAATTAGAAAATAGAATTATTGAACTTGAAAAAGAAAAGAATGTTATATAAGGAGGAATATTTATTATGATTTTAACAGGATTACTTGAATGGTTTCAAGATGGACCAGGAATCGCTATTACATCTTTAGGAGTTTTCGGCACAGGAACTTTTATAGTCAATGCTATTGCTTTATTTAAAAATATAAAAAATAGAGCAAAATTTAATTTCTTAGTAAAAGAGTTGGAAGATTCTGTTCAACTTAATAAAAAAATATTGAAATCTTTTGAAGAAAAAGAAACAGTTGATCAAAGAGAAAAACTTGCACAACTAGAACAACAAGAAGCTTTAAAGTTAGTTTTAGACGGGTTAACTTATGTAATTTCAGCAGCAGGCGGTATTGACGATGTTACAAAGGTTGCTTTTATAAACGATGTGACCAAGTCAAAAGAGCTTTTGCTAACTATGGCAAATGATTTAAAAGAATCTTCTAAAGAAAAAGTTATTGAAAAAACAGAAGAACTATTAAACAAGACAGTAGAAACAGCAGAAGCATCTCTTGATAAAGCACAAAAACAAGCACAGAACATATTAGATAAGTATTCAAAAAGGTAGGTGACTAATATGCGTTGGAAAAAAGGCCATATAATCACAACTATTCTTGGGTTTTTTATCCCCATTATTCTGTCCTTTACTTATATACTTTTAATTAATGCTAATATATTTGAAACAACTTTAAAAAACGAGAATAATATAACCTTTGTTGAATTTGAGATCAATAAAAACGATGAAGATATAATCAAAGAATTTAAAGAAGAAGAATTAAATAACTTAATAGATTCTATGAATTTTGAATACATCTTAGATGCCAATGGAAAACAAACAAAAAAAATTAAAGTCACGTTTTTATATGAAAAAGATATAAAATTAAAAAAAGTAGAAAATTATTATTATACAAATGAAACAAAAGAACACAATATAATTGTAAAAAATAAAGATTTATATAGATTTAATAACAGGTTGTTTAAAGTTGATGGAGAAGAATTTAAAGAAACTAGTATCAAAAAAGAAGTTCTTGATTCATTGAAAAAAGATTCTATAAATCTAGGCTTTGGTTTTATAATGGTTATTGCTGGTATGATAATAGCAGCCTATATAATTCTTAAAAAAATGGATGTTATGAAAAAATACAGAAGATATACAGTATTACTTTCATTATTTTTAATAACAATAATGACATTTATAATTTCAATGATTACACAATATATATTTTTAGGAGTCGCTTCAATTTTCGTAGGTTGGTTAGTAAATACTATTAGCTGGATTGCTTATAGAAAAGCA
>FZPS01000185.1_pt204 | contig 24151 bp, 20 predicted proteins | sample 1817821 | NCBI WGS metagenome assembly FZPS01 (sample SAMEA104158645, study PRJEB21678) | metagenome | place: Germany | collected 2015-04-21 | reverse complement strand
TTTACCATTTCCCTTTTAACAGTATAAATAGTTATTTTTCTATTTTTTTAAGTGTTACAACAATGTCGTTTTCACTTTTTAAATCAACTAAGTTGTCTTGCTCATTTTTACAAATAATCTCCATAACATCAACTTTTCCATCTTTTCCTTGAATACTCAATTTATTTTTATCTATAGAATATTTTTGAGTTTCAATTATTTGATTTTCTTTGTCAAACACATGATATTCATTGTCTTTTGTAAATTCTACATAACTAACTCCTGTAGTTTGCATACCAAAAATAACTGTGGGAATAGTTAAGTCAGTTAAACTGTCTTGTGCTTCTTGATGAATATCAACAATATTCCATTTACCAACAAGTGTTTGTGATGAGTCTTTACAAGAAAAAAGCATTGTTGCAATTACAAATAATGCAAGATAAAATAATCGTTTCATAATTAAATGGTTTTAGTTAAAAATTATTTAATTTAGTGTAAAGATACAAAATTTATTTTTAATAAAGATAAAAAGTTAGTTTTTTATAGAATTTTGTGAAGTAAATTTTAATAATTTAGTAATTTTGAAAAACCATTATAAACTTATGTTTTTATGTTTAGATTTTTTGCGATAATTTTTTTTCTTAATATTTCTTATGTGAGTTTTTCGCAAGAAGTAATAGATTTTCCACATTGGCTTGCAGGAACTTGGGAAATTGAATCTCCTACAGGTGTTTCGTATGAAGAATGGAAATTGTCTGACAATTCAGAATTAATAGGAAGAACATATAGATTGTTTGGAAATGATACTCTTGTTTTTGATAATATGAGAATTTACAACTTAGGCTCTGCTACTGTGTATGAAATGTTTGTAAATTGTGAGTATGATAGAGAATTGATGAAATTTTCTCTTCAAAAACCAGATGATAATTTATGGAAATTTGAAAATATAAAATCTAATAGTCCCAAAAATATTAATTACTATAGAATTGAAGAAAATGTTGTTTATGTGTGGACAGAACACGCATCAGACGAAACTGCTTGTATAGATTTTTTAATGAAAAAGAAGAAGTAATGACTACAAAATTTCCCGTGCTATCGTATAAGACTTATGATTTTCGTTTAAAAGAAGAAGACGGAAAACTCAATATTTTTGATGAGCTTAGGAAAAAATGGTTGGTTTGTACTCCAGAAGAATGGGTTAGGCAAAATTTAATTCGTTTTTTAATTGAAGAGTTTGGTTTTCCTGCAAATTTAATAGCCATTGAAAAATCATTGTCTTTAGCAGGACGCAATTATCGTTTTGATGCTTTAGTTTATGATAGACAGTTTTCTCCGCTGATGATTATTGAGTGCAAATCTCCTTATGTAAAATTAGAACAAAAAGTTTTTGACCAAATTTGGACATATAATTACGAAATTAATGCACCTTTTTATTTAGTTACTAACGGCATTGCTTTTATTATGGGCGAATGTCGTTCGGGAAAAACTCCAAGTTTTTTTAAGGAAGTTAAAGGTTTTGAAAATCTTATTAAAGAAATTTGAGTTAAAAGTTCGTAAAGTTCAAAAACTAAAAACTCAACACTAAAAACTCTTTCAACTTTTAACACTTCAACTACGTTCAGTGCATCGCTTTTAACTTTCAACTGAATTGTTGTTTCATGTCGAAGATTTCCATTTTTTTCGACACGTTATTTTTTCATGTCGAAGATTTTCAGTTTTTTCGACACGTTATTTTTTTGTTAGAGATTTTTGTCCGTAGAACACACAAACCATTTAACTAAAATAATTCTAAATTCTTAATTATTCAATTATCAATTATCAATTATTCAATTATTTTTAGACGCGTCAGCCACTTTTAACACTTCAACTACGTTCAGTGCATCGCTTTTAACTGATATAGATACACATCTTCAAACTTATTTTCCCCAATTTTTTTCCATTCTTTAAGTTCGCCGGTTTTTACAAATCCAAATTTTTTAAAAAGTTTAATGCTAATTAAGTTTTTTGCATCAATGCAGCACCATATCTGGTTTAAATTAATGATGTTGAAGCAATACTCAATAATAATTTCCAAGCTTTGTTCTGCAATTTTTTGATTACGATATTCTTGTAAAATTACAATTCCAACTCCAGCTCTTTGATGTGCGGGTTCGTATTGAAAAAGGTCGATAACACCTAATGCTTTTCCGTTGTGTTTGTCGGTGATAATTAGTCTTAATTCTTTATTTGTGTAAATATCATAGACAGAATTTTCAATATGTTGCTTTATTTGCCAACGCGAAAAAGGCGAGCGAGTATCACTTACCCACCAAATATTTGTATCGTTTTCTAATGAGTAAAGAAAATCTAAATCTTCGGGTTCGGGCTTACGAAGTAAAATATTATCATTGCTAAGTTGTGAATTTATTTTCGCCATGATTTTACAATAATATTCATATCTTGTGTTACGCGGTAATCTTTTGCGTACATCAAATTTATTCTTTGTGCTAATTCCGGATTTAATTCTGCCTTTTTAAAATTTTCTAAAGGAGTATATATTCCTTTTTTTATTTTTGGAAGCATACTGGTATCAACACCTTCGCCTTCGTAATATGAAACAAAAGTTTTGTTGCCAAGCAATATAGAAAATAGATTTTTCAATTTTTGTTTAGGTTGTTTCATAAATAAAACAAGTATTGGATAAAACAAAATCATTAAAAATGAAATACAAAAATCCAATAATCTTTTGTTTCTTAAATTTTCGGGTTTAATAATGCTATTTATATCAATATTGTAAAGTTCGCCAGTGGTGTTTGTCGAATTGCTTCCAATTACTGAAAAACCATCAGGACTTGCAATTTTATAATCTAAACGTGGATTATCGAGTTTAAGCATAGTCCTAATAATTTGTTGAGCCTGCAAGTTCTTAGCACAGAATATTATTTCATCAATTTTGTCAATTTTTACAATCTCGTTGAGTTGTTCTAAATTTCCAGAAAAAAATTCGCTGTTTTCATCTTTACTTGGACTTACAAAAGAAGAAATTACAAATTTAGGATTTGTATTTTTAATTAATTTCACCAAATCTTTGGCTTCGGTTTCGCTACCAACAATAGCAACTTTCTTTTTTCCGGGTAAATTTATTTTAAAACAATTTAATCCTGTGTAATGTAGCAAAAGCCTAACAAGAGGAATTAAAATAAGTGCCCAGGCTGTGCTAAGTAAAATTATTGCTCGCGAAAAACGCAAATTGGCTGGCAAAAGTGAGTAAACCACTAAAATAAAGAGTGAGCCAACTATTATTCCTTTATAAACATTTTTTAATTTGGCAGGTTTGTCGTAGCCTCCTAAAAAAACTAAAGAAATTATCCAAATAGTTAAATAAGAGAGTAATCCCCACATAAAAATATTTTGAGGGTAAGCGTCTCTTACTCCAAACTGAAATTCTGACCAAATAGGAGTGATGATTAAAAATCCTGCTAAAATTATTATTAAATCTATTAGAGGCGTAATAATATTTTGCAAAAATCTATGGAAAATGGCAAGAGCAGCTCTAAGGTAAATTGCTATTTTTATTAAAGCTATAAAAAAGCCTGCATTTTTTTTGGAAAAGTGTTTTTTTGCAAAAATTATCATTGCGTTATAAAAAACCAACACATAATTTACGCTACCTTTTTTTGTACTTTCGCCTTTGTAGTGAATAATTGTAGTTTCAGGAAGGTAATAGTTTTTATATCCGCCTAAAGTTATTCTGTAAGATAAATCAATATCTTCGCCATACATAAAAAATGCTTCGTCTAAAAGTCCAACTTTATCTAAGGCTTCTTTTCTTAGCAACATAAAAGCACCAGACAGAACATCAACTTCGTGAGTTTTATCTTTATCTAAATAAGAAAGGTGATATTGACCAAATTTTGCAGATTTTTTAAATAATTTAGATAATCCAAAAATTTTATAGAAAGCAACTTTAGGTGTTGGCAAGCCTCTTTTTGATTCGGGTAAAAAACGACCTTTTCCATCAATCATTTTTACGCCTAAACCACCAGCATCAGGGTGAGAATCCATAAAATCGCAAACTGTTTTTAAAGTTTTTTCTTCAATAACAGTATCAGGATTTAATAATAAAACATATTCTCCTTTAGATTGTTTAATTGCCTGATTATTAGCGTATGAAAAGCCGTAATTTGTTTTGTTTTCGATTAATTTTACCTGTGGAAATTTAGATTTTACCATTGCACATGAGCCGTCAACAGAATTATTATCCACAACAAAAACTTCGGTTTCGCAATGTTTAGCCGATTCAAATACAGAATTTAAACACTGCTCTAAGAAGTATTTCACATTATAATTTACTATTACAACCGAAAGTTTCATAAAAAATCAAACGACAAAGTTATAAAAAAACTGTATGATTGCAATTTTATAAAATGTATAGAAATAAAAATTATTTATATTTTTGTAATTATTAAAGTTTTTGGTTTTGAAAAAAGGATTAATATTTAGTTTTTTTATACTGTTAAGTTTTGTAGGCTTTTCACAAATTCTAATAAAACCTCAAAACCCCGAGGTTTTTGCCTATTCTGGTGATAATCAGACACAAACCTTAGGAAAAACTACAGCTAATCCAATTCGAGTTTTAGTTTTAGACGAAAATAAAAATCCTATTCAAAATTACGAAATTAGTTTTTCGATAATTTCATATCCACAATTTTCTAAAGGTTTTCAGTTAACTGATAAAAAAGTTAAGACAGACGAAAACGGTATTGCTTCAACATATTTGCAAATTGGCGACCAAGAAGGCGAATATACCATTATGGCAAGTTCTGCTAATGATTTAGATGTTGATTGCCTTGTATATACTGTAAATGCAAGAGATAAATCGTGGATATTCTTTTTAATAGCAGGACTATTAGGCGGAATTTCAATTTTCCTTTATGGAATGAATATTCTTGGAAAAGGAATGGTTTCGGCAACAGGAAACAAGATGCGGAACTTAACCAGTAAATTTATAAAAAATCGCTTTTCGGGTTTTATTGCAGGTTTTGTGCTAGCTTTGTTAGTACAAAGTAATACCGCTGCAAGTGTTCTTACTATTGGTTTTGTTGAAAGTGGTTTAGTTAGTTTTGTACAAAGTTTGTCTATGCTTTTGGGTGCGGCTGTTGGAACCACTATTACTACTCAACTTATTGCATTAAACATTACTGATTATGCCCTTTTTATAATCGCGATTGGATTTGGAACTGTTATGTTTTCGCGTAATAATAAATTCAAATATATTGGACGAGCTATTTTAGGTTTAGGCTTGTTGTTTATGGGAATGTATGTAATTTCAGAAACAATGGCTCCTTTGAAAAACTATACAAAATTTGTTGAAATTTTAATTGGCTTAGAAAATCCTTTTATAGGAATTGCTGTAGGCTTTATTTTTACAATGGCATTAAATTCAACAATAGCTTTTATTGGTATTATTATTACTGTTTCGACACAGGGTTTTTTAAGTATAGAAGCTGCCATTCCTTTAATTCTTGGTTCAAATATGGGAAATACTTTGATTCCTATAATTGCAAGTCTTAAAGCAGGACGAGAAGCTCAACGTGCAGCTCTTGCAAATATTTTATTTAAGTTTTCAGCAGTTTTAATTTTTGTATGGTGGATTCCCGAACTTGCAAATTTGGCTAAATCATTTTCGCCAAGCCGATTGTCGCATGTGAGTGATTATGAATACTTTGCCGAAACAGTGCCACATCAAATTGCAAATGTACACACATTTTTTAATATTGGAATGGCGATAGTAATGTTGCCTCTTATAAATGTTTATGCTTATTTGATTAAGAAAATTTTGCCTGATAAAAAAGAAAAATCGCCATTTGAACTCAATTATATAGATATGGCAGTAAATGTTTCGCCAGCGCTTACTTTGAGTTTAGCAAAAAAAGAAGCTTTAAGAATGGGAGATAAAATTAAAGAGCTTGTTTCGCTTTGTTTACTTCCTTTTATTGAAAGAAATGAGAATGTTTTGAAAATATGGCAAGCTTTAGAAAACGAAGCCGATTTTTTACAAAAAAACATTAATAAATATTTAGTAACTGTCAGCAGTCAAAGTGTTGATGAGCAGCAACTTAACGAAGCCTTTCAGATTATGTATATTGTCAAAGAGTTGGAAATGATAGGTGATATTGTAAATACAAATCTTAGACATCAGGCTGTAAAGTGGTTGGCTTCTGATTATAGTTTTTCGGAAGAAGGTAAAGCAGAACTTGAAACAATTCATTTAAAAGCCTTAAAACAGATAAGCAGGTCAATGGAAGTGTTTGCTGAGTTTGACAAAGAACGTGCTGAACATGTGCGAAATAAATATAAACAATATGCAGAATTAGCCGAAAGTCTTGAAAAAAGTCATTATGAGAGATTGTTCACTCAAAATCAACAAACTTTAAGTAGTTCAGAAGTCCATTTAGAATTGTTAGGTTTGTTAAATTCTGTTAATCGTCATGCTACAAATATTGCCAGAATATTAGTGAATTGGCAGAAAAATAAAGTAAAGAAAAGCAATAAAATGAATTAAAGTGTAATGTTTTTGTTTTTGCCCGCTCGGATTTAGCTTCGCTGAGCTCGTCCTACGGACTTCGGTTGTAATCCGAGTGCTTGAATAATGCCAACAACAATAAATCCGCGATAGGTTTCAAAGTCAAAAAGTAAATTCAAAATTAAACACAAATTTTTATAAAAACCACTTAATAAATTAAAAAACTTTATCTTTGTATTGATTTTGGAAAATTAATTTGTATCAATAAACAAAAAAGAGAAATGGATTATATTGAAATAAGTGGTTATAAATCAATAAAAAATACAAGAATTGATCTTGCCCCTATAAACATATTGATTGGTGCAAATGGTAGTGGAAAAAGTAATTTTATATCATTTTTTGATTTCCTAAACAGGCTATATAATAGAAAACTTAATGAATACGTCGCTTTAAAAGGCGGGGACAACAAAATATTGCACAAAGGAAAAAAGAATACAGACACTATTTCATTCAAAATGGAGTTTGATAATGGACAAAGTGGTTATTCTGCAAAAATACAATCAGGAACAGATGGTTTTGTTTTTTTGAATGAAAATTTAATTTATAAAGGCGACTCTCAAAGTATTAGTAAGCCAGGTTTTGAAGCACAAATAAAAATTTCGGATAACCATAATGCTCCATGTGTAATTAAATATTTGAATGGGTTTAGAAAGTACCATTTCCATGACACAAGTTTAAATTCTCCATTTTCAAAACACAGCAATATCGAAAATGACATCTATTATTTTTATGAAGATGGTATGAACTTGGCTGCATTTATGTACCATATTTATGAAACTAATAAAATTGTGTACAACAGAATTGTTAAAAATATTCAATCTATAGCTCCTTATTTTTCGGACTTTTATTTTGCTCCAAGCAAAGAAAATATCATAAGATTACAATGGACAGATAAATATAGTGATGTAGTTTTTGGAGCAAACGACCTTTCTGACGGAACTTTGCGTTTTATTGCATTGTCTGTTTTATTTTTACAACCAAATTTACCAGATACTATTATAATTGACGAGCCCGAACTGGGACTACACCCTTCTGCAATAGCCAAATTAGCAGGAATGATAAAATCTGTATCAGATAGAGGTTGCCAAGTAATTGTTGCAACGCAATCAACAGATTTAATTAGCCATTTTTTACCCGAAGATATTATTACAGTTGACCAAATAGATGGACAAACAGTATTTGCACGATTAAGTAGTAGCAATCTAAAACAATGGCTTGAAGACTATACTATTGACGATTTGTGGAAACGAAACATTATTACAGGCGGACAACTTAATTATAAGCTATGAAACGAGTAATAATTATTTGTGAAGGAGAAACGGAACGAGAATTTTGTCAAAAAGTTTTAGCACCTCATTTGGCACAACATGATATATTTATTCAAGCACCTTTGATTAAAAAATCTATAGGAGGAATTGTTCGTTGGTCTGTACTGAAAAAAGAAATAGAAACTTATTTGTTAGAATCTAATGTGATTGTTACAACTCTTATTGATTATTATGGATTGTTAAAAAAATATAATTTTCCAAAATGGGACGAGGGAGAAAGAATTGTTGATAAAAATGCAAGAATGGATTTTTTAGAAAAAGCAATGAAAGATGATGTTTTAGACAACGTTAGACATAGATATATACCATACTTGCAACTGCACGAATTTGAGGGTTTACTTTTTAACAATATTCAACTTTTTTACAATCAAGTCCCTGAATCAGAATTGGTTGGAAAAGCTGAATTAAAGAAAACTTTTGACGACTATGACAATCCAGAAATGATAAACAACAATAAAGAAACCTCTCCAAGCCATAGATTAAAACGAATAATAAAAGGTTATAATAAAGTCTTATACGGGCATTATTTTGCAGAAGCAATAGGTATTGAACAAATAAGAGCAAAATCACCACGATTTAATAGTTGGATAGACAAGATAATAAAAATTGAGCAATAATGCTAAATCTCAACAAAATCTTACTTAACAAAAATTATTCATATGTCCCAAATTTTGTATTTTTGGTATATATTGAAAAAATATGAGACAAAATGCACCATATTATTTATTTTATTGAAGTAACAATGAACAAAAACTAGTTATGAAGAAGATTGTATATGTTTTATTTGTTTTATTTATTGTAGTTTATTTTTCTAATTGTGAGAAAAACTATGATTTGTGTCATTCAAAGTCACAATGGTTGAAAGACTATTTTGCAGAATTAAAATCTGGCAATTATCCAAATATTTATGCAATTTCGTGGTGGCATGAAGACTTTGACAACACTTATTTTAAAATTAATTCTTCTAAGCGTTCGTTAAAAACTTATAAAGAATTGGTAAGTGATGATATTTTTATTTCTAGTTGTTCATTTGTAAATAAAAAACTTGTTCCAGTATCGGGGAAAATTTATCATTCCTCATTTCCTTGTTTTTCTGGAACAGAAGATGAGGTTACAAGTCAGCGAATTGAAGATTTTGAAAGCTTGGTAGAAAAAGAAATTGCTTGGGCATATTTTTCAAATAATTGGATGGATAGTTTAGTATTTCCTAAAAATTCAATAGACATTATTTTAGAAAAAGGAAAAACGCCATTTATTCGTCTTATGTTTAGAAGTGTTTTTGAGCAAAATCAAGAAGATCCTAAATATAAAATGAAAGATATTTTAAATGGGAGATATGATGCTGCAATTATTGCTTGGGCAAACGAAGCAAAAAATTGTAGTACAAATTTATTAGTTGAGTTTGGAACAGAAGTAAATGGTGTTTGGTTTTCTTGGAATGGCTATTATTATGGAGGCGGCACATGTGATGAATATGGCGATCCAAACTATCCAGATGGTCCAGAAATATTTAGAGATTCTTACAGGCACATTATCGACTTATGTAATCAGCAGGGTTGTGATAATATTACATGGTTTTTTCATTTTGATGTAAACGATGCCCCCGAAGAATGGTGGAATAATCCAATTTATTATTACCCTGGCGATGATTATATCGACTGGATAGGTGTAAGCACATATGGTCCTTTTCAGCGAGGAGATGATTATATTGAACCTAAAGAAATAATAAATAAAGCATATAAAAAAATGCAAAATGTATCAACTCTTAAACCCTATGCAATATTAGAATTTGGAGTAACTGAGTTGTAGGGTTGAGAAATAAATATAGTTCTAAATAAAAATTAAATTCCCATGAAAAAATTTTACACATTATTAGTTTTCTTGTTTTTTGCGACAATTGTCTTTTCTCAAGTTTTGAAAGATCCTCGTATTGAAAGCATGAGTGGAGGAGTATCTTATTCTTCTGGAAATTATCTGTTATTTATTGACCCGAGAGGATATATTCAAAAAACAGATATGGAAATAAGAGATTACAGAAATTTACCAGATAATTTAAGCGCAACACAAAGGACAAACACAGAACAACAAAGAGAAATAGATGAATTAAAACGAACTATTTCAAACCTTGAAAGAAAACTCGGCGAAATGGAAAGAGATTTGTATAATCAGAAAAGACAAATTGAAGATTTACAAAGAAAAGTGAGGTGAAACCAAATTAATGTCATTCAATTGACACTTTTTTTAAAATTAATGTCAACACATTGATACATTTTGCGACTTATTATATCAATGCGTTGATATTTATTTTGGTTTTTATGTCATAACATTGATGTTTTTTGTCTTATGCTAAGCATTTTATTGCATAAAAAAACCAACTAATTAACAATAAATTAGTTGGTTTTTTAAATAGTTTTTGAATATATCTAATCTATATTTACTTCTTCACAAGTTTTACACTACTAACTCCAGAAATATACTGTCCCATTTTATTATGAAGTTCTATCGCAGGTTTTAAGTCTTGTAAAATATTTAGTAAAGCTCTTCTTTCGTTTATTGAGTTATCCATTTTTGCTTTATAAAAATCATGTAATTGATTTAGAAGTTTCATATTATTTACTTGATTTTTAAGTATTGATGCATCGTTTTGAGCATCTGTGTACCATTCTATAATATTGTTTGGTAAATCGAGTGCTGTAAAAATACCTTTAGGGTCGTAAAGTGTTAAAATGCTTGAGGCAGAAGTTGGTAATTGTCCACTCCAAGAAATGTAGTTTTTAAATATAGACTTCATAACATTATTTGTAAACACTGTTTTATTGCTTAGCAAGTCATCTTTAATTGTCAAAACATTTTCAGAGCATATTTCCCAACAATCTTTCCACGACTGTGCCATTATTTTTAAGTCTTCAACATGTTTCATTGATAAAGTTGACGGCAAATTATAAAGCGTAATTTCACACTCGTAATTTTCATTTTTTTGTTTAGCTCTATCAATATTGGTTTTAAGTTCTCCTAAACTGGTTTTTAAGTTACCCCATTGTGTTTCGGCAGAGCTCCAATTTTTTTCTAACATTGCCTTTTCAATAGCATCATAGTATTTTTGTATTCTGTCTAAGTTGTTTCTAACTGATAAATCTTCTTGACCTGTTGCTTTGATATTGTTTGAAGAATACCATTCGCTGTCAGTTGTTTCTACTAAAAAATAAAAAGTAGCTGAGCCTGTATTGGTTTCATTATCTTCTGTTTTGCCACCAGGTGTTTTTCTTGTATAATGCCATTTTGTAGTAGAATTTACTTTTAAAAATACTTTTGAATAATAGCCTCTTGTAAATTCAAGCTCGACTTTTCTTTGCATATTGCCAGAGCCTAATGATTTAATTTTCACTTCTGGACCTGAGCTAAAATTTGCTTTTTCTTCTGTTAATTTCCAATCGCCTGTGAATTGGTAATTATTTATTTGAAACGACATTCCGTTTTCGCCTTGTGATAAGACTACTGTGTTTCTTCCTACATTTGCGTAAGTGTTGGGGTTTGAACAATAATCACGTTTTCCGCCCATAAGTACTGCTTCTACAATAATTCTTTCACCTTGGCGAACTTTAATTTCAGAACCTGCTTTATAGTCTGTGCCATCAACTCGCAAAACAACAAAAGGTGTTCTAGGTGGAATACTTGCAGTTAACATTACTGCAATTAACAAAAATGCTGATAATAAATTTAGTTTTTTTATTTTAAATTAATTTTGGTTATTTATTTTTATTATAAGGATTCAAATCGCTTCCAAAAACTTTGGTTAAAATATCTGTAACTCTTGCAATAGGGTCGATTCTTATGTTTTTTTCTTCTTTAGCTACCATTAAAAATAATCCGTCCAAAGCCTTGTTTGTTACATAAGCATTTAAGTCGGTATCAACTTGTTGACCACCAGTAATAGTCATTGCTGCATTGTATTTAGTAACTAAAGGTGTCCAGTATTTTGCTAACATTATTTTACTTGTTGATGCAGTAACAACAGGATAAAATTTGTCGTAAAGTTGTTTTGAAGTAGTGCGTTTCAAATAATCAGTTGCTGCGTGGTCGTTTCCTTTTAAAATTGATATAGCATCTGTAATAGTCATTTGTTTGATTGATGTTATAAAAACTTCTTTTGCTCCTTTAGAAGCATCTTCGGCAGCACGGTTTAACTTTTCTTCAAATTGAATAACTTGATTTTTTAATCCAGCATCTATGCAAAACTCTTTTACTTTTATTGCTTCTTCTGGGAAATGAATTTTTATTTGAGCGTTATTGTAAAAGCCATTGGTTGCTGAAACCACGTTTACAACATTTCCTATTCCAACACTTAAAGCTTCTTTAAGCCCTTCTGCTACTTCTGCTTGTGTGAGTTGTTTTGGTGTAGTGCTACCAGAACCTGTTTCGTTTAAAACTCCAGTTAACACATCGCAACTTGCAAGTAAAAACACTATTGATAATATTGCTATTGTTCTTTTCATATTTTTAAAATTTTGAATAATGCAAATTTAAGAATTAATTTTTATTAAAGCGAACTAATCTTGGTTTTAATATTTTCCATTAACCAAAATGGTGTAGATGTTGCACCGCTAATTCCTACAGTTTTTACGTTTGCAAACCAAGATTTATCAATGTCATTAGTTGAGGTTACAAAAAAACTATTTTTGTTTGTTTCTTTACATATACCAAAAAGCATTTTGCCATTAGAGCTATTTGAATCGCTTACAAAAATTATAATATCGTGGTTTAAGCAAAAATCTTTAAGTTTAGGAATTCGGTTTTTTACACTTGGGCAAATAGTTTGGAATGCTTTAAATTGCTTAGTATTGCCGTGAAATACTTTAGATTTTTTTTCTAAAAAATTTAAAATTTCTTGATATTTAAAATAATCAGATGTGGTTTGAGAAAAAAGATAAATGTTTTTAGAAACATCTAAATTTTTAGCTTCTTCTATTGAGCCAATAACAATAGCTTCGCCATTTGTTTGTCCTACTAAACCATTTACTTCAGCATGTCCTTTTTTGCCATAAATTACTATAATACTGTTTTTATCTAAATTATATTTTTCTTTGATTTGTTGTTGTAATTTTAAAACTACAGGACAAGTAGCATCAATAATTTTAATATTTAAGTTTTCTGCTTTTGTATATGTTTCTGGCGGTTCGCCGTGAGCGCGAATCATTATGGTTTTGCCTGCTAGTGAAGGAAAATCTTCTTTTGTAACAGTCTTCATTCCTAGCTTATTTAGTCTTTTTTCTTCTTTTGCGTTATGCACAATTTGTCCGAGGCAAGCAATTCCAAGACTTGAATTTTCTTCAGCTTCTTTAATAGCTCTAGTTACTCCAAAGCAAAATCCAGCATGTTTATCAATCTCAATTTTCATAGATTTTTTCTTTGATTATTTTAACAGCTAAGTCTAATTGTTGTTTAATGGTTAACTTGGAATTGTCTATTAATATTGCATCTTCAGCCATTTTTAAGGGCGAAACTTCTCTGTTTTGGTCAATAAAATCGCGTTCAGTAATATTTTTAAAAATGGATTCATAATCAACATCTATGTTTTTTTGTTTTAATTCATCAAATCTGCGTTTGGCACGAGTTTCCACATCAGCAGTTACAAAAAGTTTTACTTCTGCATTTGGAAAAACTACAGTTCCAATATCTCTGCCGTCCATAACTACAGATTTGTTTTCAGACATTTTTCTTTGTAAATCAACCAATAGTGTTCTTACTTCTGGCACAGTTGCTATTGGACTAACTTTTGAAGAAACTTCAAGATTGCGAATTTCGTATTCTACATTTTCGCCATTTAGATAAATTTCAGTTTTATCTTTTGAAGTTTGTTTAAATTCTATATTTATTTCGGATAAATTTTTAAGCAATAATTCATAATTTTCTTTATCATTTTTAAAAACACCTTTTCTTATTGCAAATAAAGTAACAGCTCTGTACATTGCTCCAGTGTCGATATATAAAAAATCGAAATATTTTGCTAAATCTTTGGCTAAGGTACTTTTTCCGCAAGAAGAATGACCATCAACTGCTATTTTTATTGTTTTATTCATAAATAAAATTTTTTAATATTTCACATCAACTAAAGAAAGTCCGTGTGCAGGAACAGATTGCCCAGCTTTGCATCGGTTTTTTTCTTCAATAATTTTGCAAAAGTCTAGAATTGAAATTTTCCCTTTTCCCACATCAACTAATGTTCCAGTAATTGCTCTTACCATGTCTCTTAAAAATCTATCAGCAGTGATTTTTATAAAAATATCAGAATTTATTTTTTCAACTTCTGCATTTATTATTTTGCAATTATTGGTTTTTACATCAGAGTGCAATTTGCTAAAACTTGTAAAATCGGTATAATTATAAAGTTTTTGTATGGCTTGATTCATTAATTCGACATTAAGTTTTTTTGTTATATGCCAAGCAAAGTCTGTGTTAAAAGGATTTTTTATTTCTGTGATATGATAAATATACGACCTTTCTTTAGCTGAAAATCGAGCATGAAAATCATCATTTACTTTGCTGATTGAACTTATGGCGATGTCTGAAGACAAAAATTTATTTAATCTTTTGACAGCTTGTTCTGTATAATTTTTTTCTGAATCAAAATGAGCTACATAATATTTTGCATGTACACCACTATCAGTTCTGCCACAACCTACAAGTTCTATTTTATCGCGAAAAATTAAATTTATAGCGTCTTCTAAAACTTGCTGAACTGTTGTAGCAATAGGTTGACGTTGCCAGCCATGAAAATTTGTTCCCTTATATGAAAGTTCTATTTTGTAACGCACTTTAATTTTTAATTATTCTAAAACTATGGCTTTCTTCTCTAAAATTCAATTTTAAAATATATACTCCATTTTGTAATTCAGTATTAAATTTAAGGGTATTATTTCCTTGATTGAAGTAAATTTTGTCAGAGCTTTCAACAGTTTGTCCTAACATATTTGTTATTGAATAAGAAACTTCTCCAGGAATATTTTGATAAAACTCTATATTTATTTCGTCTTTAAATGGGTTTGGATAAACTTGTGGACTAACAATGGCATTGTTTACAAATCCTACATTATTATTACAAAATACAATATTAGAATATGCTTCTGAATAATAATTTCCATCGCCAGGATTGCAACCGTCCATTCTTCTTACTTTAATTCTATAATATGAACCATCAGGATTTGGATTCATTTCTGCCCAATTAAATTGATTATACAAAACAGAGTCAACAACTTCTAAGTTGTTTGGAGTAGAACCTCTTTCTATAAAATAATAAACTACAAAAAATCCTTCGTAAGCTCCCCAATTTAACCAACTTGCCCCATTATTGTCGCCAACACCGCTTAAAAGACAAGTTCTGTGGTGTTCAGATAATTGGCTTTCTGCTCCACAAGAGTCAACAACGGAAATTTTGTATTTGTAATAATGATTTTCTGTGTCCACATCTGTGTCGGTATAAATTGCTGGTTGGTTAAAATATACATTTGTAAGAAAATCATAGCCGTTTCCAATGTCTTTGTAAATTTTGAAATATTCTGTGCCATGGTTTGGAGTTTTATTCCACATTAATGTTACACTTCCCTGATTATCAACACTTGCTAAGTTAATTTCTTCATTATTATAAACAGCATTAACAACTAGTTGAATTGTATCTCCAAGATGACAGCCTTGATTATCAACAACTTCAACAAAATAAGTGCCTTCGTTTTCAACATCTATGCTTTGTGTTATTTCTCCTGTACTCCAAATATAAGAAACAAAATTTCCAGGATTTAAAGTTAATGAATTGCCGTAGCAAACATATCCGTAGTCATCAAAACAACCAATGCTTTGCATAGGTGGTTCTATAATAGTTTCTTCTAAAATTTCAACACAATTTGTTGGGTCGGTAACTGTTACGAAATATGTTCCTGGTCCTAAATTTGATGCAGTATTTGTTGTACTTGAAACTCCGCTTTGCCAGTTAAAGTTAAAACCTGCTCCTGAACCTCCATCAATAGTTATAGTAATTGTTCCATTATTTAATCCATTGCAAGTCATGTCGGTATGCGAAGTTTCATAAACATGTGGTGTAGCTTGTGTTAGGCTAGCATAAGCTGTGGCGTAACAATAATATGAATCTCTAACAACAACATAATAATCTCCAGCTCCCAGATTGTTAATAGTTTGGTTAACACCTATAATCTGATCTTCAGAATTGTACCAAGTATAAGCACTGTAGGTTCCAGACCCGCCTGTTGCAGAAGCAGACATTTGCCCATCATTACTTCCTGCACAAGTAATAGGCGTTACGTTAATGCTTGCACTTAATGCTGGAGATTGACTAACTGTATAAGTTTCTGTTCTTTGACAGTTGTTAGCATCTGTTATGCTTAAATGATATGTTCCAGCAAATAAATTTTCAATATTTTGTTCTGTTGAGAAAACTTCAGTTTCGCTATCTTTTTTCCATTCAAAAGACAAAGCTCCATAACCACCAGAAACATCAATAATTATTTTTCCAGTATTTTCTCCATAGCATTTTACATGTTCAAGATTATCTAAACTTAATAGTATTCCTTCTGGTTCAGTAATTGTATAAGTTTCTTCTATGCTACAGTTGTTTTGGTCAACAATATTTAAAGTATATGTGTCAGCAGGTGCATTTACAATATCATTTTGAGCATTTACATAATCAGTATTTGACCAAGTAATATCATAAGGCGTAGTTCCACCACTAATTGTAATGTCAATACTTCCATTTGTGTCGCCATGACAAAGATTATTTACAATGTCTGCAGAAACTTCTAATTGGTTTGGTTGAGTAATTTGCTGAGAATTTGAACTTGTACAATTATTTGCATCAGTAACTGTGTAAATGTAAGTGGTTGGCATTAAGTTGTTTATGTCTTCGTTTGTGTCGCCATTTGACCATAAAATAGAGTAGGGCTGAGTACCGCCTTCAATAGTTAAGTCAATGCTTCCATTTGCTAATCCATAACAAGTGATGTTGTTGTAAGTATGACTTGTAACAAGTTGTTCTGGTTGAACTATTGAGTTGGTTAATACTTTTGTGCAAGAAGCTCCGTCTGTAATTGTTACAGAATAAGTTCCTGGGTTAAGATTTTCTCGTACTAAAAGAGTAGTGTTATAATTTTCCCAAACATGACTTGCTGATGGGTCGTAATCTAAACTAATTTCTCCCGAATTATTTCCAAAACAATCTATTTGTGTGATAGTTAGGTTTGAAGAGCCGATATGTCCATTATAAGATTCTAAATAAATTTCTTTATCAGCAATAATTTTATTTAAGCTATTTTTTATTAAAATATGCTTGTACCCACGTTTTAAATTAGAGAAAGTATTTGATGCTTGCCAAGTATTTCCATTATTAATTGAATATTGACTTCCAGAAGGAGAAGTAATTGTAATACTTCCATTATTCCCTTCAAGACAAGGTGGATTGTTTGTTGTTACAATATCAGAACTGCAATTTAAACATAATTTAAAAAGCCCTTGATTTTCAGAGCCTAATAAAATATAATTTTCATCAAGATAATGTTCAACCCAAGTAGCAGAAAAAGTTAAAGCTACATTTGTCCAAGTGCCATCATAATATTGTAGTTCTCCATTTTCAAAAACGCAATAAATTTTGTTTCCAATTTTTGTCATAGAAACAATTTTTGAAACACCAGAATATGGATGAGGAATGCAATTATATGTTGTATTATTAACGTCATAAATTCTTAAAGAATAATCGTCTCCAAAATATTGAATGTTGCTTGTATTAGAACAAACAGCTCCTGCTTGTGAATAGTTTCCTGCACATAATGCTGTTGCATCAATATAATTACTCCCATCAAAATATTGTATAGCAGCATCGCTCAAAAACCAAATTCTACCATTTTCGAAATGAATTTTTTTAATAGTATCGTTTGCTAAACCTTGATCAACATCTATAATATTAACAACTTCATCGTCTTCAATTACATTTACTTTACTTCTTGTAGCTACATAAACTTTCCCTGTGTTGTCAGAAGTAATATCATTAATATATGAGTTTGAAAGGTTTGGTGTGTTAAAGTTCACAATTGTTTGTCCAGAAATTTTGCTCAAACCATTTTGAGTTCCAATCCACACATTTTGATTTTGGTCTTTGTGAATTGCTGTAATCATATTGTTTACAAGCCCATCACTAACTTTAAAAGTTCTCCAATTTCTATCCAAAACTTTATTTAAACCATCATTTGTTCCTATCCAAATTGTATTGTTTTCGTCAGTAAAAATTGTGCTAATATTATTGCCAACAATATTTTTATTCATTCTATAAATTACAAAATCTTGATTCATATCAAAAACTGTAAGTCCGTTGAATGGCGAGCCAACCCAAATTTGACTGTTGTTGTCTTCTTTTGTAATTAATATTTTGTTTACAATTTTATTTGAAAGTCCATGAGTGTTGTCATAAGTAGTAAAAGTGCTTCCAAAAATTTTCGTTAAACCAAGTGCTGTTCCTACCCATATATTTTGGCTATTATCTTGAGCTATAGTTAAAATATTTGCAGTTGGCAATCCTTGTTGGGTTGTTATATTATTCCAAGAATGAAAATTATAAATCCCAATTCCACCGTTTGTTGCTATAGCTATATTTCCATTGTCTAATTGTATAATTTCATTTACTATATTTCCTGCTAATCCATTTTCAGGTTTAAAATTCTTGAAATTATTTCCATCATACATTGACAAGCCATTACCTGTTCCAAACCAAATATTCCCATTTCTATCGGCAAATAAACATTTTATACCATTAGAAACTAATCCTTGATTTTCAGTTAAAACATGCCAGTTAACACCGTCAAAATAAGCAGCCCCATTGCTTGAAGTTCCCACCCAAATTTTTCCATCTATATCTTCGTCCACACACCAAATAGTAGTTGAAGGCAAACCGCTACCAGCATCATAATTCATCCACGAAACTCCGTTATATTTTGACAAACCACCAGAAGTTGCAGCATAAACATCTCCATTACTATGAACTAAAAAATCATAAATAACATTTCCACCAAGTCCGTCTTCGGTAGTGAAATACGAAAAATTTGTTCCGTCAAAAATAGAAATACCTGCACTACTGCCAATCCAAATATTACCATTATTATCCTCAGCAAAGCATCTTGCGTTATCACTTATTAGAGCATCTGATAAGGAATAGTTGGTAGTTGTTTGAGAGTTAGCGTAGTTTGCTAAAATAAAAATTGAAATAAAGAATAAAATTTTTCTCATGATTAAAATTTTCTAACAATTTAGCAAATATAGACAATTTTTGTAACAACAAGGCAAAAAAAGTGGTTAATATTTTTATTTATTAACCACTTCTCGTTAGTCTTTTCCTTATTTCAATTCAGCCAAGGCTTTTTTGATTCTTTTCAGTGCTTCTAACATTAGTTCTTCGCTTGTTGCATAAGATAATCTTAGACATTCTGGCGAGCCAAAAGCATCTCCTGCCACAGTTGCAACATGAGCTTTTTCTAAAAGATATAATGCTAAATCGTTTGAAGTATTTATTGTTTTTCCATCATAAGCTTTTCCAAAGAAATAAGATACTTCTGGGAAAACATAAAAAGCTCCTTCTGGAATATTTGTTTTTAGTCCTGGAATATCTTTCATAAATTTAAGAACTGCATCTTTACGTTTGTTAAAAATTGCAGTCATTTTATGAGGCTCATCTACTCCAGCGTTTAGAGCAGCTTCGGCAGCTTTTTGTGCAATAGTACAAGCTCCAGAAGTAAATTGTCCTTGAAGTTTTGTAACTGCTTTTGCTATCCAAGTAGGAGCACCAATATAACCAATACGCCAGCCTGTCATTGCATATCCTTTAGAAACACCGTTAACAACCACAACTCTATCTTTAATTTCAGGGAATTGAGCAATACTTTCGTGTTTACCAACAAAATTTATATGTTCGTAAATTTCGTCAGAAACAACAATAATATTTGGGTGTTTTTCAATTACCTTAGCTAAACTTTTAAGTTCTTCTTTTGAATATAAATTTCCTGTAGGATTTGAGGGCGAACTAAAAATTAAAGCTCTTGTTTTTGGAGTTATTGCAGCTTCTAATTGAGCGGCAGTCATTTTAAAATCCGAATCTATATTGCATTTCACAAATACAGGTTCGCCTTCTGCTAAGCCTACCATAGCTGGATAGCTAACCCAGTAAGGAGCAGGAACAATAACTTCGTCTCCAGGATTTAAAATAGTCAAGAAAACATTTATTATTGAATGTTTTGCTCCAGTAGAAACTACTATTTGGTCGGTTTTAAACTCTAAATTATTTTCGCGTTTAAACTTTTCAACAATTGCTTTACGCAAAGATTCATATCCTGGAACTGGAGGATAATGAGTAAAATTGTTGTCAATAGCTTTTTTTGCAGCATCTTTTATGTGTTGAGGAGTGTCGAAATCGGGCTCGCCAATACTCAAATTAATAACATCAATACCTTGAGCTTGCAAATCACGGCTTTTCTGTGCCATAGCCAACGTGGCTGATACTGGCATTTTGTTTAATCTATCAGATACTTTTTCCATTGTAAATTGTTTATAAAATTTATTTGCTAATATAAGAACTTATTTTTTATTTTTATAATATTGTAAAACATATTTATCTAAAAAGTATTTGACATGTTATTAGAAATTTTAAAAATTACAATTCCGTCTTTGATAGTGTTTTTAACAGCATATTTTGTGTTGAAAGCCGTGTTGAAAAGAGAACATGAAAGCAGAAAAATTGAGGTAGTTTTGCAAAACAAAAAGATTATTACACCTCTGCGACTGCAAGCCTATGAACGTATAATTCTGTTTTTGGAAAGAATTTCGCCAAATTCAATAATTATGAGGTTGCAAACTCCAAATATGACTGTTGGACAATTGCATAAAGAAATGCTAACAACAATTAGAACAGAGTTTGAACACAACCTTTCTCAACAATTATATTTGTCGATTAGTGCTTGGGAAGAAGTTAGAAATGCAAAAGAAAAAACAATAAAACTCCTAAATTCTTGCTTAGAAGATTTAGATTTGAATGATAATGCTTTGATTTATAGTCAGAAAATTTTTGAAACTCTTATCGAAATCGAAAAATCTCCAACTCAAGAAGCAATAAATTTTGTAAAAGAAGAAGTGGCGCAACTTTATTAATTAAAAGAGTTTTTAGTGTTGAGTTTTTAGTTTTTAGTAGTGAGTTTTAAAAACTTCACACTGATAGAATTTCTTTAGTGCAAGATTTGTATATACTTGCTTCGCAGAGTTCGCAGGCTCACTCTACTCGCAAGAGTTAGTCTTAAACCACAAAAGACACAAAAGGACACAAAAGTTAAAAGCGGCTTGCGGGTTCGGCATTTTTTTATGAACTTTAAACTTTATAAACTTTTTAACTGATTTATTGTGTTTAGTTTTTAGTAGTGAGTTTTAAAAACTTCACAATGATAAAAATTCTTTAGTGCAAGGTTTGTATATATTTGCTTCGCAGAGTTCGCAAGCTCACTCTGCTCGCAATTACAATACTCAGAACGCTCGCTCGGATTTATAATCCGAGTGCTTGGAATTGTTTCACTCGGATTGCAAATCCGAGCGAGCGAGGTAAGTGGTAGGGGTCAACGAAGCTAAATCCGCACGAGCGGAGGTTTCACTCCACTACAAACTTCATTATTTCTTTTCCAATTTTTATTAGATAAATTCCAGATTTTAGTTTTGATGTATTTACAGAATTTTGCGGTTTTTTGCTTTTCATAATTAGTTTGCCCTGCAAGTCGTAAATCTCATAAGCTGAGGCTTGATTAAAATAAAGAATATCTTTTGTTGGGTTTGGATATGCTATAGCTTGAGTTTTTTGAATTTCTTCGTTTTTATAACTTGGCTCGCAAACAGATTTTATATTTAAGATAATGTTTTTATGAAAACCACCTAAATTTGCTACTAAATTTGCATAACCTGATGATTGCAAAACTCCTTTTAGTCCGTCTTCGGTTTCTTCTAAATTAACTGTAGGAGAAGAACACTCCCATTCTACATTATTTTCTGTACCAAGCAAAAAATGGCAAGTTACACTATCAACTGTATTGTAATTATCTTGGTCGGTGTAAGGCAAATATACTGGCGTGGCAGCAAGTAGTGCAGCAGGATGATTTTCTAATCCTAAAGGAACAGGATAACGACCTTCGGCATAAGACCAACCATCGCCAAGAATATCTTGTAAGGCAAAACCAGTAATATCTGTAGTTAACAAACCTTTTGCAGCATTATTTTCTAAAATATCTCCTTGAGGACTAGACATTTGAGTAAGTAATTGTTTGTCGTAAAAATTGTTTTCAAAAGCCTCTAAATTAGGCTGTTCACTCCAAGCAAATAAAGAATAATGATTTGTTTTACCAAGATTTAGATTATTTTTTACTTTTGGCGGATTTATTGTATCAAAACCTTTAAATGCAATAATACCACCTGATGAAACACTTCCATTTATTAAACCTGCATTAACACAGTTTTCGATAATTCTATCGTTTAAAGGCTGATAATTCTCATGAGGAAAACTGCAATATATTCCTCCTATTAAATCAGCACCGTTCAAATTTCCTAAATTCATACAGTTTAAAACTTTAACTCTTGGATTACAATCACTAGTGTAGGCAATACCTCCAAAAGCATAAGCATTTTTTACATTAAAATTACCAGTATTTAAACAATTTACATATTCACAAAAATCATCAGTATCTTGAGCCCCTTTAGCTATTCCAAATGCCGAAACATTTAGCGATTCAGGTATGTTTGTTGTGGTTACATTACCTGTATTTATACAATTTATAATCTTTCCAAAATTTATAACAAATCCTGTAGATATATTTGCTCCTTGACTCCAATTGTAAGTAATATTACCATTGTTTATACATGAATTTAAAATGCCAGTAGTACTGTTACTATTTCCAAATATGCCTATTTCAAACATTAAAGAGCTTTCAATATTAGAATTATTTACACAATATTCAATTATTCCACTATTGCCTTCCGCACAAAATATTGACCCAATCCCATTATCCCAAATGTAATTAACATTACAAGTTATATGAGAAAGCTTTCCTGTTATGTTAACACCTTGAAATAAACTAACATAATTAAACACTCCTTCAAAACTTAAGGAGTCTATTGTGCCGTAAACTTGAGATATAAAATAGTCTGAATATTGTGTTTCTTCATCTATTCCTAAAGTTATATAATGTCCTTTTCCATGAAAATAGCCCCGAAAATTCGAGGCTATATTAAAAGACAAAACATCGTCAATATCGTTCATTAAATTAAAGTGAATACCCGCATAACCATTAAAACTTTCTTCATTTTCTTTTATTAGGTGTAAATCATTTAAGTTGTAAATGCGAAATGGGTCTTCTTCTGTACCACTGCCTTGCCATGGGTGTTCTTGCGAAAATGAAAAACACGAAAATAAAATTATTGTAAATACTAATATCAGCTTTCTCATAATTAACAAATTTTAAATTTAACTTTAAGTTCTATATTTATAAGACAGTTTATGTTGTTAAAACGTTGCATGAGGGTTTAAACTTCATTAGTTTTTATAGCAACTAACACAATCACAAGTTTAAATTCAAAAACATTTCTTTATAAATTTCTTCTGCTTCTTTTCCAAAGACACAAAATATTACTTTTTCTGGGAATTTGTTTTGTTCTAAAAATTTTATTGTTTCAGTAACTGCAATTTTAGTTGCTTTATCAATTGGAAAAGAATACACACCTGTTGAAATTGATGGAAAAGCTATAGTCTTAAATTGTTTTTCTGCAGCAATTTTCAAAGAATTTATATAAGCATTTGCTAACAATTCAGCTTCTTTATTATTTCCACCTCTCCAAACTGGACCAACAGTATGAATAACATATTTTGCAGGCAAGTTATATCCAAGTGTAATTTTTGCTTCTCCAGTTTCGCAACCATTAAGTTTACGGCATTCGTTTAAAAGTTCGGAACCAGCTGCTCTGTGAATAGCACCATCAACTCCACCTCCACCTAATAAAGTTTTATTAGCAGCATTTACAATAGCATCAACTTTTAATTTGGTAATATCGCCGTTGTGAATACTAAGTCTGTTCTTCATTTGTTTTGATTTTTAAAATTTTCATAAATTTACATAAATTATTTTAATTTACCACAACGAAATATTAGTTGTTTACAAAATATTAACTATTTTTGCTTTTATTACTTAATTTACAAAAGATAGCAGTGAAA
>FZPS01000154.1_pt74 | contig 24181 bp, 16 predicted proteins | sample 1817821 | NCBI WGS metagenome assembly FZPS01 (sample SAMEA104158645, study PRJEB21678) | metagenome | place: Germany | collected 2015-04-21 | reverse complement strand
GAAGAAATGTAATCAAGCACAAGGAAATAGTAACTAGCAATAGGCAAAAGCGAGGTATATATAGCCTAAGTACCGTCAAGAAAAAGGCTAGTGAATTCACTAATTGGATATATTTCAAATTTAGGGGTGTAGCTACCAAATATCTGCAAAACTACACTATGTGGTATGTAGTGATGGGTAAATACCTCACAGGCAAGACTGTAAGCAATACTGGGCGAATGCTCAACCTCGCATCCTCGGACAGGTGGGCATGGTATCGGTATAGAGAGTTAGTAAATATAACATATGTTAATTGAAACATATATTAGTTTTCCAAATCTCCACATCCAACATATCTTAGGTTAAAATTTGGGTAAGCAAATTTTAGATTGTTACAAAAAAATAACTATTTTTTAAAAAAATATTAAAATTTTTAATTTGTATATATTAAATAATTTTGCAATAAAACTTATGCTTGATAATAATGAAATATTGGAATTAAATGATGAGTTTTATGAACATTACAAAATAATTGTAGATCCAGGACAATCTCTCATGCGTTTAGATATATTTCTAACCCAAAAAATAGAAAATATTAGCAGAACAAAAATACAAAATGCAGCTATGTCAGGTTGTATTTTAGTAAATGATGTCCCTAAGAAATCTAATTATAAAGTAAAGCCAGGAGATATCATACGTGTGATGTTACCTCATCCTCCAATTCCCATCGAAGTTTTACCAGAAAAAATAGATTTATCTTTGTTATATGAGGATGAGGATATTATTATAATAAATAAGCCTGCTGGCATGGTAGTTCACCCAGGATATAATAATTATACTGGAACGATGCTTAATGGGTTGCTTTATTATTTTCAAAATATTTTAAAAACTGATCAATTTCCTCTTTTGCTTCATAGGATAGATAAAAATACCAGTGGACTTCTAGTGGTTGCTAAAAATGAGTATGCTCAACAAATTATTTCGAAACAATTTTTTGAACATTCTGTAAAAAGGATATATATAACTGTAGTATGGGGGAATGTAGAAAATGATACAGGTGAGATTATAGGTTATTTATCTCGTGACAAAAAAGATAGGAGACTAATGTCACTTAGCAAAAACGCAAATATTGGTAAATATAGCCATACTAATTATAGGGTAATAGAACGTTATGGTTTTGCCACTTTGATAGAATGTAAATTATATACTGGGCGTACCCATCAAATACGTGCTCATATGAAAGCTATCGGTCATCCAATTTTTAATGATGAAGATTATGGTGGTAATAAAATTGTATACTCGGGATATGGTTCCAATTATAAACAATTTATTTTAAATTCTTTCAAAATATGTTCTCGACAAGCTTTGCATGCTAAAACACTTGGATTTATACATCCTATGACTAATCAAGAAATAGTATTTGATAGTGAATTACCAGATGATATTACAAAGCTAATAAACCTATTTAATAATTATAAATCTACATATAATTTAGGTTGACATAATTGACATAATATTAAATAAATAAACAACAAACTAAATTCGAATTTTAAAAAAGCAACGGCTTGTTTTATATTAGATCAACCAATACAAATATATTCTGAGCATCAGTTAGTAGCTTATCAAACATAATGTTTGTTTTAGAATTTTTTATTTTTCAATTGAAATTTTTTTAAGTAATTTGCAATAAATTCATTTTAATATGAAAATTAAAAATTTGATTAAACTTTATTTCACATTGATTATTATTTTTTCTGTTAATGTTATTTTTTCACAGCAAACGTATTATTTTTTTACACCTCAAAATACTAATGATCAAGTAATTGATTTTTTTAATAAAAAGCAATTTAGTATTTTGAAACAACAAACTAAGATTATACCTGATAAAAGTTACCCCACAGAGGCGGAGTATGCTTATTACAAGGCATATAGTGCATATATGTTGCATAATGATGATGCTATTTCGTTACTATTAGATTATCTTGACAATTATCCTCTTCATGTATACACTAATAAAGCCAAGTTTTTTATAGGGAATAATTATTTTTGGAAAAAAAATTATAAAAAATCTATTGAATATTATAATGAAGTTGATATAGATAATATGGAGGATAGTTTAGTAGCAGAATTATTTTTTAAAAGGGGTTATTCATATTTTACAACTGAACAATATAATGAAGCATTAGTAGATTTGTCTAATGTGATGAGATATGACACGTGGTATACACCTTTTGCACAATATTTTATAGCTTATATTAATTATGCAAATGGTAATTATCATGTATCATTAAAAGAATTCAAAAAAATACCTCAATATACTGATGATGCTGCTTTATTAAATATTACTGATTATCATATTTTATTTTTAGAATATTTAACTAATCAGGTAGATAGTGTAATTGTACATGGCGAAAAAATGCTTCCTAACGCTCTTGTCACTTTTTTACCAGATATACATCGTATGTTAGCTCAAGCTTATTGGACAAAAAATGAGTTAAATCTAGCCAAGGAACACTTGGTTTCATATTTTCAATTAGTACCAGGCAAGGTTACAAGAGAAGATAATTATATGCTAGGTTATCTTTATTATTCTACAGGTGATTACAAGTCAGCAATACAATATCTCACTAAAGTGATGACCATTAAAGATTCTATATATCAAAGTGCAGCATATCATTTAGGAAATGCATATTTAAAAACAGATCAAAAAATCTTTGCACAAAAGGCTTTTTATGATGCTTATTCACTTGATTTCGATTCTTTAATACGCGAAGATGCTCTTTTTAATTATGCAAAGCTATCATATGAGTTAGATTATGATCCTTATAATTTGGCTATCAATGCTTTACAAAAATACATCGAAGAGTATCCACAATCTATTAGAAAAAATGAGGCACAAGAGCTAATGTTAAATTTATTAATGATTTCTAACAATTATCCTCGTGTTATCGAAATAATAGAACAGATGCCTAGAAAAAATATAACTATAGAAAATATGTATCAGAAGGCATGCTTAAATCAAGCATTATTAGATTTCAAAGACAGACAATACAATAGATCTATTAGTTATTTAAACAAAGCATTTAATTACGGAACTGATAGAACTTTAAAAGCAAAGGCTTTATTTTGGAAAGGTGAAGCATATTTTGCTTTAGCAAAATATGACTCAGCATTAATCACTTTTCAGACGTTTGTAAATTATTCTCCTGCAAAAAATTTACCAGAATATAATAAAGGTTTTTATAATCTTGGTTATTCATACTTGATGACAGAAAAATATTCTTTAGCAGTAGATGCTTTTAATAATTTTATATCTTTAGCAGATAATGAACCTACGCATATAAAGTATGACGCTTATCTTCGTTATGCTGATGCGTTATTTTTGACAAAAAAAATAGATGAAGCCGCTAAAATGTATAAAAAAGTAATAGATGAGTATCCTAAACAAGCTGATTATGCATATCTTTCTTATGCTAAAATATTAGGCATTAAAGGGCAATTGAAGGAAAAGATTAATTATTTAGATTTATTAATAATAAATTTCCCAAATTCACCATATATTCCAGAAGCATTATATGAGAAAGCCTTGAGTCAAGAATTAATAGATGAGACTAATGCTATAAAAACCTATCATGAGGTTTACACTAAATACCCACAACATCCATTAGCTAATAAAGCTATGCTAAAAGAAGCATTAATCCTTAGAAATCAAAAAGAATATGACAAAGCTATACAGGTATTAGAGGAATTGATAATTAAGTATAAAAATAGTGAATCTGAAAGGGATGCTTGGATAGCTCTACGTGAAACATATACTGATGCAGATAGGATAAATGAGTTTTTTGCATTTGCTCAGAAATATGGTAAAAGTGTAAGTGCCGATGAACAGGAAGAACTAATATATACCTCAGCAGAAAATAAATTTATGTCTAATGATTATCAATCTGCTATAACAGCTTTTGATCAATATTTAACTAAATTTCCTGATGGTGCCTATAGTATACATGCACATTTTTATCGTGGAGAGGCAAATTATGCTTTGGGTAATTTCGAAAATGCACTTCAAGATTATTTGTATGTAATAAATGCTCAAAATTCTAGATTTACAGAATCATCTTTGTTAAAAGCAGCTCGTATTTATTATAATAGAAATGAATACGAAGCTTGTATCCCCTTATATGAACAATTGCTTACTATAGCTCAGGTAAAAATGAACCGTATAGAAGCTATGAGAAATTTACTAAAAGCATATGAACTTACAAATAACTACAATAAAGCTATAGAACATGCTAATAATATATTAGAAAGTTTAGATATGGATGATAATGATAAGCTATTAGCTAATCTGACAAAAGCTCGCATATATTTACAAATGCAACAAATAAGTGAATGTGTAGATATATGTAATGCTCTATCCAAACAAAAATCCGAAATAGGAGCCGAGGCAACTTTTTACTTAGCATCTATCGAATATATGAATGGAAATCTAAATAATGCAGAACAGAAAATATTTTATTTAGTAGAAAATTTTGCTGTTTACGAAGATTGGATAGCTAAGGGATTTATTCTTTTATCAGATGTGTATCTGAGCCGTGGAGATCTATATCAAGCAAAAGCTACACTTGAGCACTTGATTAATAATTACAAAGGAGATCAATCTATCATAGATATCGCAATAGAAAAATATAATGATTTAATTCAAATACAAGAATGATATTTTGTTAAATTATTTAAAAAATTGTAAAAATATTTTTTTTATTAAAATTTTTTTTATAATTTTGCAAGTCAAACCATAAAAAATCAAAATGGATATGAAAAATTTAGTAGTAGTAGTATTAGTAGCAAGCATGATGATGTTAGCATCATGTGGTAATGCTAAGAAAAAGGCAGAGCAAGCAAAATTGGATAGCGCTCGAATAGCCGATAGTATAGCTCAAGTAAAAGCTGATAGTGCTCGAGTAGCTGATAGTTTAGCTCAAATAGAACAAGCAAGACTAGATAGTATTGCTCAAGCTGAAGCTCAACAACAACAATCAAAACCTCAAAAACCAAAAGCTCAACAACCACAAGAGCAAGCTCAACCAGTAAAAGCTGGACAAGGTAAAGGCTGAAAATCAAATTAAGCTATAAAAAATAAAGCCACTCATTTTTTTAGTGGCTTTATTTTTTTGTCTTATCTACATGTCAACTAATTAGGTACATATAAAATTAATCTTAAACAGTAGAGATTAAAAGGCATAATAAAGAAATAGTAGCTACTGATGTGCTCAATTATTTTTTATTTCACACCAAGTTATTGGTAAATTTTCAATAAAATTTCTTTATTAATCTATATAATTATCTAATACAAAAATTATTTGTATAAATGTAAAAAAGCACTAAATCCACAACTAATATTCAATTATCATTCAAAAAATATAAATGCTAATTATATTTTTTATTAATACAGTATATATTTTAATAAAATAAATACTGTAGTTTGTTTGTTAAAAATTTTAAATTAATAAAAAAAAATTATGTAACTTTGAATAAAAGCTTTAGATATAAATTAAATATATGAATTTAAAATCTATTTTTGCTTTATTTATATTTTTTATTTTTTATTGTTCAACAATAAAGACACAAGATTTTGCAGAATTTAATTTTATACCAAATAAAGGTCAATGGCAAAACGATTTTAGATATAAAGTAAAAGTAGATTTAAATGAAATATATATTAAAGATAAAAGTATTTTATTTAATATTTTAGAAACTGGTATCCATGATTCTATTTATCATAGAAAAATGTGCCCCCCTAATTATAACAAATCGCCATTACCATTCAGAGTAGAAGCTCATGCTTTTGAAATATTTTTTGATAATGCTAATATTCCCAGTTTTGAAGAGATAGATGTTTTGCCATTTTATCATAATTATTATTTAGGAAATAAAGCAGAAAATTGGAAAACAGGTATTCATCCTATAAGAAAAGTAAAACTTAAAGAATTATACGATGGAATAGATGTAATAATTAGTAGCAAAAATGGAAATCTATCAATAGATTTTTTTGTATTGCCAATGGCAAAAGTGAAAGATATTAAATTAACTGTATCAGGCATAAATAAATTAAAGTTGGATAGCACCGACATTATCATAACTACGTCTGTAGGCGAATTGAGGTTAAATACACCCAGAGCATTTCAGAATGGAGGAGAAATACCAATACGATATAAAATAAACAAAAATACAATTTCTTTTGATTTCCCCGAAGGGTATGACAAAAAAAGTGAATTACACATAGATCCTGAAATTATGTTTTGTTCATATTCTGGAGCTACTTCTGATAATTGGGGATATACAGCTACTTATGATAGAGAAGGTTTTTTATATGCTGGCGGTAATAGTTTTGGTATGGGTTATCCTACTACTTTAGGTGCTTATGATACTATTTATGGTGAAAATGTAGATGCTGCTATTTCTAAATATGATACTACGGGTTCATATCTGATTTATAGTACTTACTTAGGCGGATCAGGAGCAGAAGTGCCTATCAGTATGATAACTAATGATCTGAATGAGCTATATGTACTTACTATAACAGGTTCATCAGATTATCCATATACAGTAGGATGCTTTGACTCTACTTTCAATGGGGGTACTAATTATATTTTGACTCATGTAATAAATTATACTAATGGTAGTGATTTAGGTATAACTGCTTTTTCGGCTGATGGTACTTCACTGATAGCATCTACCTATTTAGGTGGTACTGGTAATGATGGACTAAACGCTGCAATTGCTCTATTGCACAATTATGCAGATGATGCTAGAGGTGAGATAATCTTGGGTAGCAATAATGAAGTTTACATAGCTGGTAGCACTTATTCAACAGATTTTCCCACTACGCTTAGTTCATTTCAGCCTAATCCATCATTAGGGCAAAAAGGTTTTGTTACATGTATGGATAGATATTTATCACAAATAACGTGGAGTAGTTATTTTGATGGTAGTGGTGATGATGCTATTTATAGCATTTTTCTTGGTAGACTAGATGCTATTTACATTGCTGGTGGTACTACAAGTAACGATTTACCTACTACAACTAATGCAATTATGCCAAATTTTCAAGGAAATGTAGATGGATTCATAGCTAGAATTAGCAATAATGGTGCATTTTTAACTAGTTGTACATATTTTGGTACCCCTCAATATGATCAAGTGTTTTTCGTAAGGACAGACAAAAATGATAATGTTTATTTATATGGGCAAACTAATAATACTACAAATGCTTTAGTACAAAATGCGGGATGGTATACTAATTCTGGTGGTCAATTTATTACAAAATTAAATAGATATTTGACTTCTATCTACTGGTCTACTAGATTTGGCACCACACCTGGATTTATAAATTTGAGCCCATCAGCATTAACAGTGGATTATTGTAATAATATTTATTTGTCTGGATGGGGGGGATCATTAAATAATGGTGGTACTAATGGGTTACCTATTACTTCTGATGCTTTTCAGATTACTACTGATAATAATGATTTCTATTTCCTCTCTATTGATGGTGATGCTAATCAGCTTATTTTTGCTTCATATTTTGGTGGTCACCAAAGTATGGAGCATGTAGATGGTGGGACTAGTCGTTTCGATAGATTAGGTCGTTTATATCAGTCTATTTGTGCAGGATGTGGTGGGCATAATGATTTGCCTACTACTACTGGTGCATGGTCTAATACTAATAATTCTTTTAATTGTAATAATGGTGTAGTAAAAATTGATTTTTATCTACCAGCAATTGTAGCTGATTTCAATATTCCAAATTTAATTTGTTTACCTGATAGCGTACATTTTATTAATAATAGTCATATCCCTAACATATCAAATACTATTTTTTATTGGGATTTTGGTGATGGTAGTTATTCTAATTTAATGAATCCAATTCATTACTATTCTAATGCAGGTGTATATACTATCACTTTAATAGTTTCAGATGTTACTAGCTGCAATGGCTCTGATACTATTCAAAAGATTATAACTATATTAAATAATGATATAGATACATTAAATGAAGTAAAAATATGTTTAGGACAGTCTGCTAATATAGGCATCACTTCTTTACCAGCACAGGGGCTTACTTACTCATGGACACCATCAGATTATCTGTCTAATCCTAATATCAGCGATCCTATTGCTAATCCTCCTTATGATATTACTTATACTTTATCAATCACTGGCGATGTCTGCGCCCAAATTTTTGTTCAACCGGTAAGTGTTATAAACATTATAGCAGATGCAGGCAATGATACTACTGTATGTATGTCACCTATCACTTTATATGGTAGTGGTAGCGGTGATACAGATTTATCCTACATTTGGTCATCAAATTCTAATTTTACTGATACATTAAATAGTTCACTTAATAATAATTCTGTTACAGTATATCCTACTAATAGTCATACTTATTATCTGCAAGTGAGTAATAGCTTATGCTATGATATAGATAGCGTTAGGGTAACTTTGTTGCCTATTACAATCGATGCTAATGTTCAAAATCCAAGTTGTTACGATTATTGCGATGGTAGCATTTCATTAGAAATATATAATGCTAATTTACCTGCTTTATTTCATTGGAGTAATGGGATGGATACTTCTTATGTAGATTCATTATGCGCAGGTGTATATTATGTAACGGTTACCGATAATGTTGGTTGTATTAAGATAGATTCAATTTTTATTCAGGCTCCACCACCATTAATAGCAGAGATTCACAGCTACCCAGAAACTTGTCCAGATGCATGTAATGGTTCACTTACTGTCAATATTTCTGGGGGCACTCCGCCTTATTATTATTTATGGTCTAATGGAGCTACTACTCAATCTAACACTAATCTATGTATAGGTGAATATATTTGCACTATAACAGATGCAAATGATTGTGAAATTATTAATAGTGATTCGGTGATTTTGGACTACATTCTTGCTGATGCTATAGCCTGGGTAGATCATGACACTATCTATCAAGGACAATCTACTACTATTCATTCTACTTATTATCCTAACGTTACTTATTTGTGGTCTCCACCATCATATTTAGAAGATCCTACTATGCCATCTACAATAGCAACTCCGCCGCATACTATTTCATATACTATAATGATCGATGATGGCTATGGTTGTTATTTTTATGATACAGTAGATATCCTTGTTTTAGAAGTGTTTTGCGATGAACCATATATTTACATCCCTAATAGTTTCACTCCCAATGACGATAATATAAATGATGTTTTATATATTTATGGAGAATACATTGAGTCTATGTATTTAGCTATTTATAATCGCTGGGGTCAAAAAGTTTTTGAAACTAATGATAAATCAAAAGGTTGGAATGGCTATTATAATGGCAAACCCGCTCCACCAGGTGTATATGATTATTATCTGGAAATTTATTGTTATAATAAACAACTTTTTCAAAAAAAGGGTAACATTACACTATTAAGATGAAAAAAATTTTAATTTTATTTTGCTTAATTATATCTATATCATCTCTGCGATGTCAGGATATACATTGGAGTCAGATATTACAAAATGAAACTTTTTTCAATCCCGCTCAGATAGGATTGAATTCCAATATTATTCGTTTATATACCTCGGCTAAACTACAATGGTATTCTGTTACCAAACCATATCAAACCTATTTACTATCCACTGATGGGCAAATATTAAGAAGACAACCATACATGGATAAGCTAAGTGGTAATTTAATAGTTTTTAGAGAATTTGCTGGCGATGCTAGCTATGGAACCACCTCTATTGCTCTGGGATTGTCTTATTTTAAAGGTTTAGAGGGTAGATATTTTCATATTATTAGTCTTGGTTTACAAGGTTGGTACAATTTTAGATCCTTTGATTTTAATAAATTATATTTTGGTGATCAGTATAATGGCGACGTGTTTGATCCTACCTTACAAACGAATGAACAATACATTGATGAAAAATTATCATATTTCACTGCTACCATAGGTATAGCATATCAGCTTTATTTTTCTAATGAACAATTTCTGGAAATTAATTATGCTCTAGCTAATATAGGTAATGCAAATATATCTAATAGTAATGGAAGTAGATTTATTTTATCGCTAAATCATCGCTCTTCTATTAGGTATTACAATGAAAAGTTATTAAAAAGAAATTATTTAGATGCTATGCTCTACTATTCATATCAGAAACCATTTTGGGAGCTAATACCAATACTAAAAATCATGAAACCTATAGAAAAAAATAATTCTATCAAAAGCATTGGCGGATTTATAGGTGATAGGATCAATGACGCAATAATTGTTGGTTTTGCTATTGATGGCAGGGACTGGCAAGGACAAATTTCTTATGACATAAATACTTCATCACTTAATAAAGCTAGTTATGGTCGTGGTGGCTTCGAACTTAGTATTTATAAATATTTTAATCCACCAAAAATTGAGAAAAATAAATATAAAATATTATGTCCAATTTTTTAAGATCATTATTTTTTATATTTTTTGTTAGTTCCTTTGTTAATGATATAAAATGTCAATTTTTTTCTAATAATATTACTTATGATGAATATATTTTTGAAATCAACGATAAATTAACCATAAATCAAAATTATAATGCTGGCAAATTAGCGTTAACTGAATTTTTAATTGATCTAGCTCATATACATTTCTACTCTATAATGGAATCTGATTCTTTAACTCATTATCCAGAAACTCTTTATTATTTAGGAGAAATCTACAGATATTATGAAGACTATGATATGGCTAAGCAATATTATCAAGCATATCTGATGTTGCCAGAGCACAAGGATGATTTTTGCTATTCACATACTATGGAGTTATTAGATAATTATGAAAATATTTATATATATCAGAAAACTGATGAAAATATTACTACGAGACATTTGCCATCACCACTCAATACACCTTATAGTGAATTTGCAGCAATGGAATACGGCGATGCAGGAGATATATTTTTTTCTTCTTACAGGCCAAGTATTACTAAGCAATATAGTTCACTATTCACCCCATTTTTCAAATCCGATATTTATAAAACTTATTATTTGCCAAAAGGGCTAGCTGTACCACAAAAAATAATACTTTCTAAATCGAGTAAACAAACACATAATGCTAATCTAACTTTTAGCCCAAGTCAAAAATTTTTCAGTTTTACTCAATGTGAATATTCCAGCGAAAACTGCAAAATTTATTGGGGCGAAATAGATGATAGTAATAATTTTATTAATATTAAACCAGTTTCAATAAATAGTGATAAAAGTAATCAAACCCACCCATTTTTGATATTAGATGAAAATGGTAACGGAATATTATTTTTTACCTCTAATAGACCTGGTGGATATGGCGGCTATGATTTATATTTTTCCATAATTAAAAATTTTAATTTCCAAGTTCCTATCAATCTTGGCCCTATAATCAATACCCCTGGTGATGAGATCACGCCATATTATGATATAAGGGATTCTACTTTATATTTTAGTAGTAATTTCCATATTGGCTTAGGTGGATATGATATATTTTTATCTAAAGGTTATCTAAATAGTTGGCAAAAAGTAAAAAATATAGGATCGCCCATCAATTCACCATTTAATGATTTTTATTTTTATAGAAATAGCTATGACTTTGATGGATATTTTTCATCTAATCGCAAGGATTCTTATTTTATTCAAGGGCAATATTGCTGTTATGATATTTATACTTTTTATGTAGAAGAAAAAAAATTAACTATCACAGAACCTGAAATCACATATACTATTTCACTAAATGATACTATCAATCCATTAAAAGAAGATATAATATCTTTATTGCCGATTACAGTTTATTTTCATAATGACATTCCTGATCCAAGAAGCTGGGATACTACTACCAAATATAGTTATGATGAACTGTATTTCGCATATTTGAAATTAATTGATAAATACAAAAAAGAATATAGTAAAGGATTGAAAGGTGAAGACAAGCTAAAAGCGATGCAAGAAATGGAAGCATTTTTTAATGAAGAGGTTATAGGTGGTTTTGACAAACTACAACGTTTTACTAATTTACTTTTAGAAGATTTAAAAAATGGAAGTAGTGTTACGATAAAAATCAATGGATATTGTAGCCCATTACACACCTCTGAATATAATATTAATCTATCAAAGAGAAGAATTTCTAGTTTAAAAAATTATCTATTAAAAATAAATAATGGAGAATTAGCAGCATTCATAGAAGGTACTCATCCCTCAGGTGGCAAATTAAGGATAATAGAAGAGCCGATGGGCAAGGAGCTGGCTTCGCCTTATGCATCTGACAATCCACAGGATGTACAAAAATCTATTTATAGCATAGCAGCAGCTCAAGAACGAAGAGCTCAAATATCTTCTTACATCTCAGATTTTAAAGGTTCTACCCTTGTATACGAGTCGGGAATTTATTATACAGATTCTAGTTTTATCTGTATTAGTACTAGTCAGCTAAAAAATATTAATAGCATCGATATTCCTATTTATAATATTGGAAATGCACCTTTTGAAATAGAAATTTTAGATTTATCTAAAGATTGTGTGCAGACAATGATTTTGGATCCTAAAATAAATCCAGATAAAAAAACCTATCTTACAGTCTTATTAAAAGAACCATGCCGATCAAAGCCAGGACTAATAACTATTAAATTAAAAACTAATATTCAAGGTGACGAATTACACTTGATAAGCATATTAATAATAAGTGATTAATAAGAAAATTTTATTTTAATAAACTAAAAACTCCTAATGCCTAAAATTTTTAATTACAATATAAAAAAATATGTTAAAAATATTTCTTATTTCTCTTCGTTTTCTGATGTTTCTACATCAGTATTTTCAGCTATTGGCTCATCGCTTACTATTTCAAATTCAAACTCTGCATAAATATCACGATAAATATGAGCTTTTGCTTTGTAAGTGCCTGCTTGTTTAATATGTGTTTCTGGGATAGAAATAGTTTTGCGATCAATTTCGAAATTATATTGTTCTAAAATAGCATCAGCTATCATGTTTGTAGTAACACTGCCATATATTCTGCCTGTATTCTGAGCTACTTTAGTTTTTATTGTTAATTTGACTTCATTTAGTTTATCAGCAAGAGCTTGTGCATCTGTTAGCATTTTTTCTTCTTTTGCACTTCTTTGTTTTTTAATTTCTTGATACATTTTTTTATTTGATGGAGTAGCTGGCAAAGCATATCCTTTAGGTATCAAATAGTTACGAGCATAGCCAGCTTTTACTTTTACTAAATCATATTTATATCCCAATTTAGGAACATCTTCTTTTAAAATTACTTCTACTAATGCCATGATTTTTTTTTAATTTTTTTATTTTAATAAATCAGTAGTAAATGGTAAAAGAGCTAGGTGCCTGGCTCTCTTGACAGCTTGAGCTACTTTTCTTTGATATTTAGCTGAGGTACCAGTGACTCTACGTGGTAAAATTTTACCTTGCTCATTTACAAATTTGATTAAAAAATCTGGATCTTTATAATCTACATATTTAATCCTCGCTTTGCGAAAGCGACAATATTTTTTTACTCTTGTATCTATATTTATTGGAGTCAAATATTTAATTCCTGGATCTATTGCCATAATTTTAATTTTTTTTTAATAATTATAATTCTATTTTATTTTTTTCTTTATTTTTATTTTCGACTTGTTGTTTTTTTCTCTTTTCGTTCCATTCTATGCCATACTTATCTAGTTTCACTGTGAGATAACGCATCACTCTCTCATCGCGTCTAAAATTAAGCTCTAATAATGATACTAGATCATTTCTTTCAGTTTCATATTGAAACAAATGATAAAAACCAGTAGTCTTTTTTTGAATGGGATACGCTAACTTTCGCAGTCCCCAGAATTCTTCATAAATATTTTGAGCACCATTCTGCTCCAAAAATTCTTTGTACTTTTTTACCGTTTCCTTTGCCTGTTCCTCAGACAAAACGGGAGTTAAAATGAAAACGGTTTCATAATGTTTTACCATAAAAATTTTTTTTTAATTTTTTAGTTTGCAAAGTTACAAATTTTTTTTTAAACTAAAAAATCAAAATTTTAAATCACTTACTTTTTTTTATTATATTTGCATAAATCATTGATTATGGAAATAAATCCAATTATAGAAAAAAACTGGAAAGAAATATTATGGGATGAGTTTCAAAAGCCTTATTTTAAAGAAATAAAAAAATTTTTAATAGAAGAAAAGAAAAAATATAGAGTTTTTCCACCTGGATCATTGATGTTTAATGCATTTAATTTAACGCCTTTTAATAAAGTTAAGGTAGTTATCATAGGTCAGGATCCATATCATGGTTATGGACAAGCTCATGGATTATGCTTTTCAGTGCCAAAGGGCGTTACTAAACCGCCCAGCTTGATCAATATATTTAAAGAATTAAAAGAAGATCTAGGCATCGATCCACCTAATCATGGAGATTTGAGCGGATGGGCAAAGCAAGGGGTCTTTTTGATTAATGCTATATTAACAGTCAGAGAAAATGCACCTGAATCTCACCGTAACATAGGATGGGAAAAATTCACTAACAAAGCTATCCAATCATTATCTGAGAAAAAAAAGCATTTAGTCTTTATGTTATGGGGCGCCTATGCTCAAGAAAAAGAAAAATTAATAGATCCTAGCAAACACCTTATCTTAAAAGCTGCGCATCCTTCGCCTTACAGTGCTAAAAGAGGTTTCTTCGGTTGTCATCATTTCTCTAAAGCTAATCAATACTTGATTGCTAATGACATAGAACCTATCAGATGGAGCGAATTAGATTAATATTTTTCCTATTTTTTTTATTTTTTTTGCATCCTTTATTTTCTCAAATTTTATCTTTTGATTCATCATTTTATAAAACTATAGAATGGTTTAATTATTTAGAAAATCAAGGATTTATTTTATCGTGGAATGGCACTATTTACAGTGAAAATGAACAAATAAACATTTCTAAAAATTTATTAAAAAATTGGAATGAAAATAAAAAAAATGAAGTTTTAAAAGAAATACTTTTACCTTATTGGGAAGCTGGGTATTTATTAACTCAATTAAATTTTAATGTTGATAGCATAGTAGGCAATAATATTTATATTTCAGCTACTCTTAATACGGGTAACAAAATAAAATTAGAGGCAATAAAATGGAATAAACCTCCTCCATTAAAAGAAAAAAGACTTATGAAAATGCTAAACATCCAACTCGATGAACCCATTACTAGTTATATATTATTTCTACAACCTAAGACATTATTATTTGATTTTATTTATTTATCTGATTTTCCTAAATTAGAATTAGTGACTGATAGTACAGCTATATTGCACTTAGATATAAATACAAAATCTAAAAATAATATTGAAGGTATGCTAGGCTTCGCTAAGCTAAATAGTGGAATAAAAAATTGGCAACTTAATGGTTTTTTAAAAGGTAATTTTATAGATCTGATAGGATGGGGCGAACAATGGAATATATTTATAAATTTGGGCACTGGTTTTCAAAATATAAATATTTTGTTTGGTGTTCCTTATGTCGCTGGATTACCTTTATCTATTCAAGGGATTTTCAGAATGAGAGTACAGGATAGTACTTACGGATATACAAATGAAGAGATTAACTTTTATCACATAGATAGATCGAGGCGATGGGAAATATTGTTTGGTGGTGGACAAAAGCAATCTACTATGTTTGAAAAAGCCGATAGTAATTTATTTAGTGATTATAGATACAGCTACCTTAATCTAGGTGGACAATATTCTAAATTGGATAATAATGATAATCCTAATAAAGGATTTAAAATAGATATACATACTAACATAGGTAATTCAGTAATTGGAGCAAAAAAAGAAATAAATGATAAAAAAAATCAATTATTAGCAGAGACCTTTCTGAATGTTATTTCTTTTATTCCAATTCATAGAAATGTATCATTGTATTTTGATTGTTTACATAGAGGTGTTTTTTCAAACAAATCGATATTAAAAAATCAAACTCTATTAATAGGAGGCATAAATGATATATTAGGTATAGAAGAGGAAAGAATCACTGCAAAACAATTATATAAGTTAGAATCAGGAGTTTCATTGAAAGGGAGCCAAAACACATATATTAGATTTTTTTATCAATTTGCTCACGTAGATCATTATCAATCTGAATGGGGAAATTATCAAAGTTTTGGCATTTCATTTCAATTAAAGACACGAATCGGCTGGATATGGACAGCAATAGCTATACCTAAAGAACTTAATCACAATTGGGACTTTGCTAGTAGTAGACTTCATTTAAAAACTTCGGTATATTTTTAAAAAATTATCTGGTTTGATCATTTTAATACACAACTCTATTAAAAAAAATCATTATAGTTTTATAAAATTTTTGATATAATTGTTTAAGTTACTCTCTACAAGTAATACTTTTATTAATTGCAAGTGATATTCATAGAAATAGCAAAACAACTATTATATTTTATATTATCTGCTTAATTAAGGTTAAAAACATATCATATCTCATTAATTTATTTAAAAATAAATACCAAAATGGTTTGACAATTATAATAATTTTGATTAATTTCGCAAACAAATTAACGCAAAAATAAAATAAAAATGAAGAGAGATAAAAAATTTATTACCTGTGATGGTAACTATGCTGCAGCACACATAAGTTATATTTTCAGTGAGGTAGCTGCCATTTATCCTATTACCCCATCATCACCAATGGCAGAGAGTGTAGATGAATGGGCTGCTGAAGGCAGAAAAAATATTTTTGGTTCTACTGTTAAAGTTATTGAAATGCAAAGCGAAGCTGGTGCAGCAGGTGCTACGCATGGAAGCTTACAGAGTGGTGCACTCACTACTACATATACAGCGAGTCAAGGATTACTATTGATGATACCTAACATGTATAAAATAGCTGGAGAGCTTTTACCTGGAGTATTTCATGTGTCTGCTCGTACTCTAGCTGCTCACGCATTATCTATTTTTGGCGATCACTCAGATGTGATGGCTACTAGGATGACAGGTTTTGCATTGCTTGCTACAAGCAGCGTACAAGAAATCATGGACTTAGCACCAGTAGCGCATTTAGCTGCTATCAAGGGTAGAGTACCTTTCTTACATTTCTTTGATGGCTTTAGAACTTCGCACGAAATACAAAAAATAGAAATGCTCGATGCAGAAGATTTTATTGATATTTTAGATTGGAAAGCTGTAGAAGAATTTCGTAGTAGATCCCTCAATCCCAACAATTCAGTTATACGTGGCACTGCACAAAACCCTGATATCTTTTTCCAAGCTCGTGAAGCGGCTCAGCCATTCTATGATAAAATACCTGATATTGTAGAATCATATATGCAAGAAATTAAAAAATTGACTGGTAGAGAATACCATCCTTTTGATTATTATGGACACTCAGAAGCTGAATATGTTATCGTAGCTATGGGATCTGTAGCTGATACAGTAAAAGATACAATAGATTATTTAATGAATCTAGGAGAAAAAGTCGGTCTTATAAATGTACATCTCTACCGTCCTTTTAGTGAAAAATATTTCCTCAATGTAATACCCAAATCTGTTAAAAAAATTGCAGTATTAGATAGGACTAAAGAACCTGGTGCTACCGGTGAACCACTTTACTTAGATGTAAAAAATATCTTTTATGACAAGCCAAATGCACCAGAAATTTATAGTGGTCGATACGGTCTCAGCTCTAAAGATACTACTCCATCACAAATAATTGCTGTTTATAATAATTTAAAGCAGAAAGAATCTAAAAATCACTTCACTATTGGTATTGTAGACGATATTTCTTTTTCATCTTTGCCATTGGAAAAAGAAGTAAATATTTCACATCAATGTGTTTATTCTGCTAGATTTTATGGCATTGGTTCTGATGGTACTGTAGGTGCTAATAAGAATTCAATAAAGATCATTGGTGATACTACAGATAAATATTGCCAAGCATATTTTGCTTATGATTCTAAAAAATCCGGTGGGTTTACTGTATCACATTTGCGATTTGGTGACATTCCTATACGTAGTCCCTATTTAGTTACTATACCAGATTTTGTTGCTTGTCATGTGCCTGCGTATTTAGGCAAATATGATATGCTTAGTGGATTGAAACCAGACGGTACTTTCCTATTAAATACAAATTGGGATGTAGAAACTACAAAAGAAAAACTACCTAATTCTATTAAAAAATATCTAGCAGTAAATAATATTAAATTTTATGTAATAAATGCTACTCAAATAGCACGAGAAATAGGTTTAGGTAATCGTACTAATTCTATAATGCAATCAGCTTTCTTTAAAATCACAAATATTATTCCTTATGATCTAGCTGTCAAAGAAATGAGAAAAGCTGTAGAAGAATCTTTTGGTAGAAAAGGTGAAAAAGTAGTGCAAATGAATTACCAAGCTATCGAACGAGGTGCTGAAGTAGTAGAAGTACAAGTACCTGAAGAATGGAAAAATTTACCTGACGAAGATCCTATTTGCTATCCACAAGACGATGCTCCAGAATTCATTTCTCAAGTAGCACGCGTAATGAATGCTCAAGAAGGGGATAAATTGCCTGTATCCACATTTAAAGGAATGGAAGACGGTACATTCCCCACAGGCACATCAAAATATGAAAAACGTGGCATAGCAGTCACTATACCAGTTTGGTTGCCGGAAAATTGTACTCAATGTAATCAATGCGCTTATGTTTGTCCACATGCTGTTATTCGTCCTTTTTTATTGACTGATGAGGAATTAGCTAATGCCCCTGCAGGCACTAAATCTATTAAAGGTAGTGGTGCTACTAAAGAATATAACTATACATTACAAGTGAGTGTATTAGATTGTACAGGTTGCGAAGTATGTATAAATATCTGCCCAGCTAAAGAAAAAGCCTTGGTAATGGAACCATTAGAAGACCACCTCGAAGAAGACGAAAGATTTAAATATATGGATCAAAAAGTAGGATATAAAGATACTGTCGTAGATAAATATAAAACTGTCAGAGGTAGCCAATTTGCTCAACCATTATTTGAATTTAGCGGTGCATGTGCTGGTTGTGGTGAAACTCCTTATATTAAACTAATAACTCAACTTTTTGGTGAGCGTATGGTAATAGCAAATGCTACTGGTTGCTCGTCAATATATGGAGCTAGTGCTCCTTCTATGCCATATACTACATCTAATCGTAGTGGTAGAGGTATAGCTTGGGCAAATAGCTTATTCGAAGATAATGCTGAATATGCTTTTGGTATAGCTAGTGGTATTCGTAAGATCAGAGAATATATTAAAGAAAATTTTGTAAAATTTATCGCTAATAGTAATGCTTCTGCTGAACTAAAAAAAGCTATGCAAGAATGGATAGATGGCATGAATGATGCCCAAAGTTCTGAACATACAACTGAAAAAATATTATCATTATTATCAGGTGCCCCTAGTGAAATTGCAGATTTTATTAGAAAATATCAACAATATTTAATAAAAATTAGTGTCTGGGGTATAGGTGGTGATGGCTGGGCTTATGATATAGGTTATGGAGGTTTAGATCATGTATTAGCTAGCGGAGAAGATATAAACATTTTGGTTTTAGATACCGAAGTTTATTCTAATACAGGCGGTCAATCATCTAAAGCTACCCCTATAGGTGCTATAGCTAAATTTGCTGCTTCAGGCAAAAAAATTAGAAAAAAAGATCTTGGATTAATGGCTATTTCTTATGGTTATGTTTATGTAGCCCAGGTAGCTATGGGAGCCAATATCAATCAATATCTAAAAGTCATCAGAGAAGCAGAAGAATTTCCTGGCCCATCTCTTATCATTGCTTATGCTCCATGTATAGCTCATGGCATAAAAGGTGATATGAGACAATCTCAAAATCAAGAAGATAGAGCAGTAAAAGCTGGTTATTGGACACTTTATCGTTATGATCCACGCTTAGCTAATGAAGGAAAAATTCCTTTTCAATTAGATAGCAAAGAACCAGATTTTACTCAATTCCAGGAGTTCCTTTTATCTGAACTTAGATTCTCTTCTCTTATGAGATCTAATCCCGAAGCTGCTAAAGAACTTTTCGATGAAGCAGAAAGAGTAGCTAAATGGCGCTATGATAGATATGTCAAATTATCTCAAATAATATTCTAATAATTTAGCATACATATATTGTATTTTTAAAAAAAAGGGGTGATTCACAAATTAGTGTATCTCCCCTTTTTATATTGATTACTATTACATTAATTAAAAATAAGTTTCTTGATTCTTATGATTTTTGTAGTATAGTATCCCTTTTTTTACTTTACTTTGTAAAAAAATAGTTATGGAAATGAAAGAAAAATTGTTAGATCGTTTTTTACGTTATGTGCAGATAGATACACAAAGCAATGAAGAATCAGATAGTTGCCCTTCCACTGAAGGACAAAAAGTTTTAGCAAATTTATTAAAAGAAGAATTGATACAAATAGGAGTTTCACATGTAGAGGTAGATGACAATGGATATCTTTATGCATACATACCTGCTAATAAATGTGATGAAACACCAGCTATAGGATTTATAGCTCACTTAGATACATCACCCGATATGAGTGGAAAAAATGTAAAACCACAAGTTCATGAAAATTATGATGGCAAGCCCATTGTACTAAATGAAAAACTCGAAATAGTATTAGATCCTAAAGATTATCCACATCTACAGTATCATATTGGTAAAACTATAATCACTTCTGATGGTACAACTCTATTAGGTGCTGATGACAAAGCTGGTATCGCTGAGATAATAACAGCAATTGAGTATTTAATGTACAATCCTGATATTACTCATGGTCCTATTTATATTGCTTTCACCCCTGATGAAGAGATAGGTAGAGGGGTGGATAAATTTAATTTAGATAAATTCCCAGTGAAATTTGCATATACTATTGATGGTAGCTTCGAAGGAGAACTAGCATATGAAACTTTCAATGCTGCATCTGCTAAAATTTTTATACAAGGTAACAATATCCATCCAGGTGATGCTAAAGGCAAAATGCTAAACGCTATAAACTTGGCTGTAGAATTTCATTCTTTATTACCTTCAAACCAAAAACCAGAATACACTACAGGATATGAAGGTTTTTATCATTTGTTACAATTAAATGGTACAGTAGAAAATGCCACATTATCTTACATAATTAGAGATCATAATAAAGAAAAATTTTTCCAAAAAAAGAAATTTATAGAAAACGCTATTGACTTTATGAATAAAAAATATCCTGCACAACCATTTAGTTTAGAACTAAAAGATCAATACTATAATATGCGAGAAGTGATAGAGAAAAATTTTGAAGTAGTAGAGCTAGCTAAAAAAGCTATGGAATCTCTGAATATAGAACCTAAAATTATTCCTATCAGAGGCGGTACTGATGGTGCTAGGCTATCTTTTATGGGTATCCCTTGTCCTAATATTTTTGCTGGAGGTTTAAATTTTCATGGTAAATATGAATACGTGGCATTAGAAACTATGGAAAAAGCTACACAGGTAATTTTAAAAATTGTTGATTTAGTTAAAAATTTTAAAAATTAAGTGATTTAATTTTGATCTTTGCTAGATTTAAATATCTTACCACATTCAAATAATACTAAATCTTAATAACTTATTTATAATATATTTTTGAATTTTTTTTTAATTATTAATTGTAGAACTTTTAAAAAAGCAAAGTTCTAAAATATAGATAAACATAACCCTACTGAAAATGTTTGCATATTATTTGAAATATCTTTAACAAATACTTTAGATAGATTGTAATTAATATTTATACTTATGGATTTGTATCCTACTCGCATATATAAACCATAATAATATTTTTCTAAATTATCAATATTATAAATTTTTTGCCTTAAATCATCCGATATTTGTTTTATATGATCACGCATTTTCAATCCAAAATAACCACCTATAGCCAAACGAAATGTATGTTCCCCTCTGGAATTATACGAAAATTCAACAGGTATATAGATATAAGGTAAGACCAATTTTTGTTTTTTAAAAGTCAATTCTGGATTATAATAAAACATAGAATCATTAGATACTAGATCGCTCTTAAATCTAATATTATCTACTTTCATACCTAGACCAAACGAAAATGCAAATGGACTTTGTCCTATGCTAATGGGATACATGAAACTGATCCCAAATGATGGCTGAAAATCGTTTAATTTCATACTATCCTTTGTAGATTTATCTAAATCAAGCCAAAAATTTTGAGAAAATGAAATAAAAAATCTTTGTGGTTTGGAACTCAATTTTAGTTCTATTGAGAATTCTGGTTCTATAAATGTAGTATCTATTTGTGATGAGAGCTGAAATATACCAAAACAAATGAATAATATTGATAAAATCGACTTTTTCATAATTATTTTTTTACAAATATAATATATAAATTTTAATAATAAATTAATAAATTTAAAAAATTAAATATTCACAATTTTAAAAGATGTAAATCTATCATTAGTTTTAATATTTATCAGATAAATACCTTTTTCTAAACCATTCAGATCTAAAGTATATTGATCTGTTTGATTAGATATTTGATCAGAAAATAATATTCTGCCATGTACATCATATATATATATAGAAGCATCGGAACTAAACGCATCAAAGATATTTATATATAATTGATTGTTTTGAATATAATAAGCTATAGGAAGTGTAATATCTATAATACTCTGACTATGGTCTATAATAAATTTAGCTAAAACTGGTAAATGATCACTATTGCCATATAAAGCCTCTAATACATCCATCGGAGCACTAGTATTAATAGGAGCATCTAACAACCCCTTATTAAAATGCTGGCCATCTTGCCCTAGAGTTGTATATGAATCATTTACATACTTAAAACCTTTTTGTCCAGTAATAGTATTGATATTTCCTAAAATAAAATCAAATCTATCATCTAAACCTCCTCCACTGAAACAATCAGAAGTTGTATGAGTGGATTGAGTATGATAAGGTGCAAAATATGCATTATCAGACCATACTCCATATTTATTTATAAAATCATAAAAACGAATATTTTGATTAGCATGATTAGTAAATTGCTGATAAGCCCCTTCTGATGATGAGTAAACATTAAAATCACCCATTATTAGATAATTAGTATTTTCATTTATAGTACTCAAGAAATCCATGATTTTTTGAGCCATTGCTGTTCTACCTATAGCATCACTATCAGTATGTCCAGCTTTTAGATGTGTTACTATACAAGTAAGGTATACAGTATCACCATTTTTTAGAGCATCATTTTTAAAATAAAAAGTATATAAATTGATATCACGATAATCCGTAGCTAATGCTAACCAATGCTTTAGTTCAACTTTCCTATAGTCGTAATATATCATATTAATAATAGAACTGCCAGAGTAATTTGTTTTAGGTGCATTACAATAATAATCTCTGCCATTCTGATTTAAAACATTGTTTTTAAAATCTTCTATATAAGTGCCATTTGGAGAAATCTCAACAACACCTAAAATATCCGGGAGGGTGTAGTCTATAATTGTTCTCAAATATTCATTTTTAGTTTCTACATTATTATTATAAGTAGTACAATATGAGGTATAATTGCCATAATTTAACAAATTGTAAGACATCACTTTGATAGTATCTTGAGAATAGACAAAAAGAATTGTTACAAAGCTGAATAAAAGTGATAATAATAACCTTTTCATAATTTAATTTTTTTTTAACAAATTTATATAAAAATTTCGATTTAATTATGAAATAAGTTTTTAGGTTTATATTTAAAAAGAAAGTATGAATATATGTATAAAAGTTAATAAAAAAAATGGTTCTATAACGTTTATTGTGGGTAAATTATTTAGGTTAATTTTTTAGCACACAGAGCTATTTGTAGCTATTTTAATTACATTCTCCTCTGTGTTCTTTGTGCATTCTCAGAGAACTTTATGGTTGATATTTAACTGTTCTATAATAAAAAAATTAATAAATGTTTAAGTTTTTCAAGTTTATATATTAAATAATTTTTATATTTTTGCAAAAATTTTAGTCTATGAAAAAAATTGTAGAAAACACCAGCAAATACCTCGCTATGAGTAAGGAAGAGAATAAAGAATTCTTAGACAACCTTTATTCATTAATGAAAAAATTAGAAGCCGATGTAGTCGATTATCAAGG
>FZPS01000014.1_pt462 | contig 24185 bp, 21 predicted proteins | sample 1817821 | NCBI WGS metagenome assembly FZPS01 (sample SAMEA104158645, study PRJEB21678) | metagenome | place: Germany | collected 2015-04-21 | reverse complement strand
ATGTAAAATAGTATTAAGAAAATTAATGAAGGAGATGAATGATATGGAAAATTATAATATTGTTTTAGATTACTTTGTTAAAAATGATAAGCCTTTAAATGCTACTGCAGTGGCAGAAGGAACTGGTCTTGATAAAAAAGAAGTATCAAAGGTTATGGATAAATTAAAGAAAGAAGAAAAGATTTATTCACCTAAGAGATGCTATTGGCAAATCAAAAACAGTTAAGAAGTTTCAATTTTTAGGTTTCAGTTTAAGTGGATTTTCAGAAGGCTGAAAATCAATAAAAATAATGGCATTTGCATTAATCTGCAAATGCCATTATTTTTATAAAATTTTAAACTTATGTTTTTTTGATAATTCTTTTAAAGAATTCGGAACATTATCTTCACATATTAAATAATCAATATCATTTAAATCAAATTGTTTGAAATTTGACTTTTTATTGTATTTTGAAAGGTCTGTAAGAACATATAGGTGTTCTGCTTTTTCTTTCATCATTCTTACAACTTCACAACGATCATAGTCGTTGCCTGTAAGCCCCATTTCTTCATTAATGCCATCAGTGCCAATAAACAGCTTATCTACAAAGAATTCCCTTAGGTTATGTTTAATTAGCGGGCCTACATTAACTTCCGATTTTCCTTGATATTCGCCACCTAATACTATTATTTTAGTGTCCTTAAAATCTTTAAGGTATCTAGGTATAAAACAGGAGTTAGTAATTATTGTAATATCCCTATGGGCTTTTGCAATTTCCAGGGCTAATATTGCACAGGAAGATCCAGATTCAATCATTATTGTTTCATGATCGTTTATAATTTTTAGTGCTTTTTGAGCTGCTAGATATTTTTCTTCATAATTAAATGTTAAACGATAATTTAAGTCATCTTCATTATTAACCATTGCAAAGCCATGCTCTCTTTTAAGAAGTCCCTTTTTCTCTAATTCATCTAGGTCCTTTCTTATAGTTACTTGTGATACATCACATAACTCAGATAAGCTTTTAACTTCTATTTTTTTAAATTGGCTTATTAATGTTAGTATTTGTAAATGTCTCTTATTCATAATATCTCCTAAAAATAACAATTTAAGCCTTCATCAAGGAATACTTTTTGATAATCTTTTAAATCCTCTGGATGAAGTTGTTTAACTAGTTTTAAAGAGTAATCTCTATTTAACAATTCGTATTTTCTTTGTCCAAATTGATGGAATGGCAATAAATTAACTTCCTTAACACCAATTTTCTTTAGTAATTTTGAGAATTCTAAAGCGTCTTCAAGAGAATCATTAAAGTCAGGGATTACTGGTATCCTAGCTATAATCATTTTACCACTTTTTGCAGCATAAGTCATATTTTCTATTATTATTTCATTATGAACTCCTGTACCTTCATAATGTTTATCGCTATCATGATGCTTCATATCAAATAATAATAAATCAACATCCTTAATTAAGGCTTTAAATTCATCTTGTGATGAATAACCAGTAGTTTCAATAGCTACATGCAGATTGTGTTTTTTGCACTCATTAATAAGCTCAATAGCTTGCTTATATTGAGATAAAACTTCACCGCCTGATAAAGTTACTCCACCATTAGATTCTTCATAAAAAGGAAGATCCTTTAATATCTCCTTCATTATACTATCAATTTCTTTGTATTCTCCTTCGTTTTTAAGTGCATTTTCACTACATTCATCAACACATTTTAGGCAGCCATCACATTTTCTGCCATCAATTATAATTTTGTTGTTTTCGTGAGTGATTGCTTTTTGTGGGCAGACTGCAACACATTTTAAACAGTGAGCACATTTAGATTTATCCCAGGTTATTTCTATTGCTGGGCTTTGTGATTCTGGATTGGAGCACCACTTACATACAAGGGGACATCCCTTAAAAAATACTACAGTTCTAATGCCAGGACCGTCATGGATACTAAATTTTTGAATATTAAAAATACAAGGTAACATTTTATCATCCTCCATATTATTGTCAAATAAACAATCTTTTAATCAGTAATAATCTAGTATGATTTCTTTGTATATATTATAACATATGAAATCGTTAAAATAAAGGAAAAACTTTCGAATGAAATTATTATAGTTTCATTTGAAATAAAAAATGTTGACATACGAAGAGGTTTTGATATAATAAAAGTATAACAAGGAGGGATAAAAATGAGTCAATATTTTGGAAATTTAACAGAAAGAATGAATCATTTTAGAGAAGAGTTATTAGAGGCAAAACCACATGTTTGTGCTGAAAGAGCTATATTAACAACAGAAGCTTATAAGGAACATGCTAATAAGCCTATACATTTAAAGAGAGCTTACATGTTAGAAAAAGTATTAAATAACATGTCAATTTTCATTGAAGATCAAACTGTAATAGTTGGTAATCAAGCTTCTTCAAATAGAAGTGCTCCAATTTTCCCTGAATATGCAATGGACTGGGTTATAAATGAATTAGATGAATTTGATAAAAGAGATGGTGATGTTTTCTATATCACAGAGGAAACTAAGGAAGAATTAAGAGGAATAGCAGATTTCTGGTATCATAATACTGTTAAGGATAAAGGGTTAGCAGCAATGCCGCCAGCATCTAAAGTATTCTATGATTTAGGAATTATAAAGGCAGAAGGAAATATTACTTCTGGAGATGCTCACATAGCTGTAGATTACGGCAAAATTATGAAATATGGATTAAAAGATTACGAAAGAAGAACTAAGGAAGCAATGAATTCTTTAGAATTAACTGATTTCAATAATATAAAGAAATATCATTTCTATGAATCCATATTAATTGTTATTAAAGCAGTTAGAAGTTTTGCAAAGAGATATGCAGATTTAGCCTTAGAAATGGCAGAAAAAGAAACTAATGAAAAGAGAAAAGCTGAACTATTAGAAATTAATAGAGTAATGAATAAAGTACCTTATGAAGCAGCTGGTTCATATTATGAAGCTATTCAATCAATGTGGTTTGTTCATTTAATATTACAAATTGAATCAAATGGACACTCCTTATCTTATGGTAGAATGGACCAATACTTATATCCATACTATAAGAAAGATTTAGAAGCTGGGATTATTACAGAAGAATCAGCTTGTGAATTATTAACTAACCTTTGGTTAAAAACATTTACAATAAACAAAATAAGAAGTTGGTCTCATACACAATTTAGTGCAGGATCTCCTTTATATCAAAATGTTACAATAGGTGGACAAACTCCGGATAAGAAAGATGCTGTAAACCCATTATCATATCTTATCTTAAGATCTGTAGCACAAACAAAACTACCACAACCAAACTTAACTGTAAGATACCATAAGGGATTAGATGATAAGTTTATGAATGAGTGTATAGAAGTTGTTAAGCTTGGATTTGGTATGCCAGCATTTAACTCAGACGAAATAATTATCCCTTCATTTATTGAAAGAGGAATTAAAGAAGAAGATGCATATAACTATAGTGCAATTGGATGTGTTGAAGTAGCAGTTCCAGGTAAGTGGGGATATAGATGTACTGGTATGAGTTTCTTAAACTTCCCTAAATCATTACTTATAGCTATGAACAATGGAGTTGATCCAAAATCAGGAATGAAGGTTGCTGAAGGTGTTGGACACTTTAAAGATATGACAAGCTATGAGGATATAAAGAAAGCTTGGGATGTTATAATTAGAGACTTTACAAGACACAGTGTAATTATAGAAAACTGCTGTGATTTAGTGTTAGAAGCAGAAGTGCCTGATATATTATGTTCTGCATTAACTGAGGATTGTATTGGCAGAGGTCAAGCAATTAAAGAGGGAGGAGCTATATATGACTTTGTAAGTGGACTTCAAGTTGGTATAGCAAACTTAGCAGACTCTTTAGCTGCAATTAAGAAATTAGTATTTGAAGAAAAGAAAATTTCACCTGCTGAATTATGGACTGCCTTAGAAAATGACTTTGCAGGAGAAGAAGGAAAGAAAATTCAAAATATGTTAATTCATGAAGCTCCTAAGTATGGTAATGATGACGACTATGTAGACCTACTAGTTAGAGAAGCTTATGATATATATATTGATGAAGTAGTTAAATATCCAAATACAAGATATGGAAGAGGACCAATTGGAGGACTTCGTTATGCAGGAACTTCTTCAATTTCAGCGAACGTTGGACAAGGTTTAGGAACACTAGCAACTCCAGATGGAAGAAATGCAGGAGTACCACTTGCAGAAGGATGTTCACCATCTCACTCAATGGATACTAATGGACCTACAGCAGTATTTAAGTCAGTATCTAAGCTGCCAACAGAAGATATTACTGGTGGAGTATTATTAAATCAAAAGGTTACACCAGCCCTTCTTTCTAAAGAAGAAAATAAACAAAAATTAATAATGCTTATTCGTACTTTCTTCAACCGCTTAAAGGGATTCCACGTACAATATAATGTTGTTGATAGGGAAACACTAATAGATGCACAAAAGAATCCAGAAAAACACAGAGATTTAATAGTACGTGTAGCAGGATACAGCGCATTCTTCAATGTATTATCTAAACAAACTCAAGATGATATAATTGGAAGAACTGAGCAAACACTTTAGTTTGTAATATTGGGAGGCAAAAATGGAGTTTATTATTGATACAGTAGATTTAAAAGATATTAAAGAAATGGTTGAGTATTTACCAATAGTGGGGGTAACATCAAACCCTTCAATTGTTAAAGCTACATCTCCAAAAGATTTCTTCAATCACATTAGAGAAGTTAGAAATATAATTGGAAAAGAACGTTCATTACATGTTCAATTAATTTCAAAAGATGCAGAAACAATGATTAAAGAAGCTCACAGAATTTTAGAGGAAGTAGATAAGGATGTTTATATAAAGGTACCTGTATCTATGGAAGGTGTAAAAGCAATAAAGGCTTTAAAGGCAGAAGGAATAAAAATAACTGCTACTGCAGTATATACAATAATGCAGGCATATTTAGCTCTAGAAGCAGGTGCAGACTATATTGCTCCATATGTTAACCGTATAGGCAACCTAGATGGAGATCCAATGAAGCTTATAAGAGAACTACAAGGAAGAATCGAAAAAGACAATTATGACTGCAAGATTTTAGCTGCAAGCTTTAAAAACGTTCAACAAGTTAGAGAAGCCTTTGCAAACGGAGCAGAATCTATAACTGCAGGACCAGATGTATTAAAACAAGTATTTAAAAATCCATCTATAGAAAAAGCAGTAGATGACTTTAATGCAGACTGGTACAGCATGTATGGAGAAGGAAAAGGAATAATGGATATTTAAGACAAGCTTAAATATTAAATAAAAAGAACCTATAAACAGTACTCATGAAAGTCTGTTGCATAGGTTCTTTTTTATGCTATTCGCAGAATAAGAGAGAATCAAAATGCAAATCTACGCATTTTGATTCTCTAAAATTAATCTTACTATTCACTTGCAACTTAAATCAAACTGGAATCTAAAACTTGAAAACTGGATTCAACTCCACACTCCACACTCCAAACTCCAAACTCCACACTAAATTACTTGTTTGGTAATTTAAATGAGCTCTTTAATGAAACTATTCTATTAAATACTAATTTATCTTCTCTTGTGTCTTTAGGATCTACATTGAAGAAACCGTTTCTTACGAATTGGTATTTTTCTTGTGGCTTAGCTATTTTAGCTGTAGTTGACTCTATAAATCCGTTTAGTACTTCCATGGAGTTTGGATTTATTTGTTCTAAGAAATCCTTGCCTTGATTTTCTGGAGCATCATCTAGTATTAGGGGTTCATAAAGCCTAAATTCAGCTGGTACAGCAGATTTAGCATCAACCCAGTGAATTGTTCCTTTAACCTTTCTTCCAGTGAATCCTGAGCCGCTCTTAGTCTCTGGATCGTATGTGCAGTGTAATTCTACAACATTTCCATTTTCGTCTTTAATAACTTCATTACATTTAATAAAGTAGGCTCCAATTAATCTTACTTCGTTACCTGGGAATAATCTAAAGTACTTCTTAACGGGAACTTCCATGAAGTCTTCTTGCTCTACATATATTTCTCTTGAAAATGGAATTTCTCTAGTACCAGCAGCTTCATTTTTAGCGTTATTAGCAACTGTAAGCATTTCTGTTTTATCTTCTGGGTAGTTTGTAATAACAACTTTTAAAGGTTTCATAATTGCCATTGCAGTGTTAGCCTTTAATTGAAGGTCTTCTCTTATAAAGTATTCAAGCATTTGAGAATCTACTACTGAATTGGCTTTTGCAACACCTATTGCATTACAGAAGTTTCTGATTGCTTCAGGAGTGTATCCTCTTCTTCTTAGACCTGAAATTGTAGGCATTCTTGGGTCATCCCAACCATCAACTACCTTTTCATCAACTAATTGTTTTAATTTTCTCTTACTCATAACAGTATTAGTAATATTAAGTCTTGCAAATTCTATTTGTCTTGGAGTATGTTCCATTTCACATTCTCTAACAAACCAATCATATAGAGGTCTATGATCTTCGAATTCTAAAGTACAGATAGAATGAGTAATTCCTTCTATAGCATCCTCTAAAGGATGAGCAAAGTCATACATTGGATATATGCACCATTTGTCACCAGTATTATGGTGAGTAGCATGGGCAATTCTATAAATTACAGGGTCTCTCATGTTCATATTTGGTGATGCCATATCTATTTTTGCTCTAAGAACCTTTTCACCATCAGCAAATTCTCCATTTTTCATTCTTTCTAGTAAGTCTAAGTTTTCTTCAACAGATCTATTTCTAAATGGACTTTCCTTACCTGGTTCTGTTAAGGTTCCTCTATATTCTCTTATTTCCTCAGCAGTTAAGTCGTCAACGTAAGCTAGGCCTTTTTTTATTAAAAGCTGAGCTTTTTCATACATGATATCAAAGTAGTCTGATGCAAAATATAGGGCATCCCAGTCACCACCAAGCCACTTAACATCTTCTTTAATTGATTCTACATATTCAGTTTCTTCCTTTGTTGGGTTAGTATCATCAAATCTTAGATTAAACTTACCTTTAAATTCCCTTGCAAGGCCAGAATTTAAAACTACTGATTTTGCATGACCTATGTGTAAATAACCATTAGGTTCAGGTGGGAAACGAGTTATAATCTCATCATGTTTTTTACTTTCTAAATCTTCAATTATTATGTTTCTAATAAAATTAGATGAATTAATTTCATTTGACATATAAGTACCTCTCCTATATAAAATAATATTTTTTTCAAACATTAGGTTAAATTATGAATTACTAAAATTATGTACATAATTGCATAATAATATGCTAGTTTTACTTTTAATTGTAAACTAAGGAAGGAAAAAAATAAAGGTGTAGAAGGATAAAAGTTTGCAAAAACTGTAGATTGAAAAATAAATAGTATTGAGGTATAATGTTGTTAATTAATAATTAATATTAATAGAGAATAATAATTGATAATGTTTACATAAAACGAAAAAGTTTAGGATTAATAATAACTTAAGATAAAGAATTATTAAAGATACTGGAGTGAGGAATTAAATGATTAAATTAATTTTAACTGATATGGATGGAACTTTATTAAATGATAATAATGAAATAAACAAGGAATTTTACCCTACCTTTGATAAATTATTAAATAAAAATATAATTTTTGGTGCAGCAAGCGGAAGACAGTATTATAATCTTATAGATAGATTTGATAAAGTAAAAGAAAATATGCTTTTTATAGCTGAAAATGGTACATATGTTGTATATAGAGGAAAAGAACTTATGGTAAATTCTTTAGAAAAAGATATTGCCATGGAAATAATTAAGATTGGAAGAAAGATAGAAAATGCTTTTCCTATTTTATGTGGTAAAGAAGGAGCTTATATAGAAAGTACAGATCCAAGACTAATAGAGGAAACAAAAAAATATTATACAAGACATACAATAGTTGATGATATAACTAAGGTTGAAGATGAAATTTTAAAAGTAGCCATTTGTGATTTCTCAGGATCAGAAACAAACAGCTTAAAGTATTATAAGGATTATATGGATAAAACTAAGGTAACTGTTTCAGGTAAGATATGGCTTGATATAACTAGTAAAAAAGCAAACAAGGGCTTTGCTGTGAAAAAGATTCAAGAACTATTAAAAATTAAATACGAAGAAACAATGGTATTTGGTGATTATTTAAATGACGTAGAAATGATGAAAAGTGCTTTTTATAGCTTTGCAATGGAGAATGCTCATAAGGATTTAAAGAAGGTATCAAGATTTATTACAAAAAGTAATAATGACAATGGGGTAGTGGATACAATTAAGGAAGTAGCATTAAATAATAATGTTAGAGGCTTATCAATAGAAGAACTTAGAGAATACTCAGCATAGTAGTAGGGAAGACGTAAAAAGTAAGAAGTAATAGGGAAAAAGTAAAAGGGAATGAATTAATTAAAAAGGAATGTTATGGAGGAGGGTATAACATTCCTTTTTATATAAATAATTATTAAAAACTTAATTTATCCTTCCTTATTAATATTGGAACTTTGGAAACCTTCTCTTTTTACAGATTGTTTCTTTCTTGTTCTATTTTTGTTTTTCCCTTCTTCATCAGTTATTGGTGTTTGAAAGTTACATTTTACCATACGAGCATATTTATTATCTGGTTGGCTATCTTTTGGCATTACTAATCATCCTTTCTTACAATAGAATTTCAGATATAGTATTTGCATATTAAAATAAAAAATTCTTTTAAATTTTTTCAATTAATTCAATTAAAATTATATTGTTTTTAGAAGGTTTAAAGGTTACAGAACCATTTTTAACTTTTGACTTTTTACCAGAATAGAAGTCCCTAACTTCAGCCCCTTCTTCAAATATTGATGAAACATCAATTGTAACTTCTTCCTCAGCATAAGGTATAATAACAACCTTATCTTCATAATTTTCTGTTTTATAAATTCTACTGAAGGCATAAGGGGAATTTTGAATTAGTTTATGTTCTCCGGCCCCAATAGCAATATGATTTCTTCTAAATTGGCCAAGTTTTTGCCAATGGCTTAATACTTCCTCGTCTATATCATTCCAGTTCATATCTGATCGTGAAGGCTGGTCTGTAGCAGTTGTAATAGTATTTGTTGAAGGCCTACGGTTTGTTTCATCACCATAGTAAATTTCAATTCCTCCTGGAGCTAATAAAAGTTTGCTTCCTAGGTTAATCATATTCCCCCTAGTCATACCTGTATCATGAGAAGAAATGTAGCTAAGTACATTAAAATTAGGATCTGAGTTTATCTTTTCGGAGTATTCTGAATAAATTTTTTCAAGAGAATCTAAGCTATCACCCTTTGGAAATTTAAAGTTTATAATTGAGTCAAAGCCATTATCATAGTAGTAGTTTTTTTCTAAACCTTGTCCAAAAACTTCTCCTGTCATCCAGAAATCTTCTGTCCATTGGGCACCAGGACTATTTGGATTATTATTTCTCCAATTATTTAAAGCTTCATTACACTTAGTCTTTAAATTTTTCCAATGTTCAACTTCTATATGTTTAGCAGTATCACACCTAAAGCCATCTATTCCAAATTCCTCAACCCAAGCAGATAACCAATTTATAATATATTCTGCAGGAGGTATATTTAAATTTTCTCTATATTTTTTAGCTGCAGGTATTACCCAGGAATCATTATTTTCCTTTAAATCCTTTGCCCATTTAGTTTTTAAAATAGGAGCTATATCAACTCCCTTTGTTGATTCTGTTTTAATATCTGGAAGGCCTGATAAGTTCATAGTAATATCATCAGTACCTCCTTTATCATATCCAGGCAAATCAATTCTTATCCAGTCCTTTCCCCACCAGTTATCCCATTTGCCTTCTCCATAGTTATAGTCAGCCATGTCTACTTTATTAGCATAACCAGTATGGTTAATAACAACATCTAAAACAATTCTAATTCCCTTTGAATGAGCTAAGTCAACGAATTCCCTCATTTCTTCAACGGTACCTATGTTTTTATCTATGGATGTCCAATCAAGAGCATAATATCCATGATAACCATAGTGGTCAAAGGAATTTTGAGCATCTCCAGATACAAAGCCATGAATTTGTTCCACAGGGGAGGTTATCCAAATTGCATTAATGCCTAAATCATCAAAATAACCTTCCTTTAATTTCTTAGTTAAGCCTTTAATATCTCCACCATGAAAGGTACCAACTGTTGAACCTTTATCATCAATACTTACTCTGCCATAGGAATTGTTATTTGATTTATCTCCATCATAAAACCTATCAGTCATTACAAAATAAAGGCTGACATTGTCCCAGGAAAAGGGCTTATTTTCCAAGTCTTCCTTACTAGTAGGTGTTAAGGAAAAAACTATAATTATTAATGATATAATAGCTAAAGATAAATAAAAAATCTTCTTTTTGTTCATAATATCCCTCCTTAATATATAGGTATAATTTGAATTTATCATATATTACCTAGGGTAACAATTTACTAGATTTAACTTTGGATAAATGTACAAAATTAAGAAAATAAATTAGAATAAAGAATGAACTTTGAGAAAAGAGAAAGGATAGAAAATTTGAGGATTAATAAATTATTGAGCAACTACGGTTATTGTTCAAGAAAAGAAACTAATAGGCTAATTGAAGAAGGAAGAATAAGAGTTAATGGTATCCTTTGTGAAAAGGGGCAATGGGTAGAAGAAGCTGATGAGATATTACTAGATGGGAAGAAAGTTATTCCTAAGGAGAAAATATATCTTGCCTTTAATAAGCCAAGAGGGATAGTTTGTACAGCAGCTAATGATAAGGAGAATAATATCATAGACTTCTTAAACTACCCAGAATATATATTTCCAGTTGGAAGGTTAGATAAGGATTCTGAAGGCCTTATTATAATGACTAATGATGGGGAGCTTGCTAATAAAATATTGTTTTCAGAGAATTATCATGAAAAGGAGTATATAGTAAGGGTAGACAAGGAAGTTACTGAAGAATTTTTATTAAAAATGTCAAGGGGAGTAAAAATACTTGATACAATAACAAGACCTTGCACTGTAGAGAAAATGGATGAATATATCTTTAGGATAATCTTAACTCAAGGTCTTAATAGGCAAATTAGAAGAATGTGCAAGTCCCTTGAATATAATGTTATAGATCTAAAAAGAATTAGAATATTAAATATTAAGTTAGAGGGGATAGGTGTAGGGGAGTATAGGAATATATCTAAAGAAGAAATCCAGTATTTAAAAAGGATTCTGTAGGGATAGAAGACCTATCTTAGAAAAAAATACAAAAAAGTTAAAATAATTTATAAAAAAGGCTTTACAACTAATAATAATTATTATATAATAATAACTGTGATAAGGAAATCACTTAAAACAAATAGCTAACAAAAGATAATTTCTTATAAATTTAGATAAATAAAGAATTATAAAAAAATATAAAAAGGTTAAAATTTTAGGAGGTAGTAAATTATGAAAAAGTTTATATGTACAGTATGTGGATATGTTTATGAAGGAGAAGCAGCACCAGAAGTTTGTCCAGTATGTAAAGTTGGAGCAGACAAGTTCGTAGAACAATCAGGAGAATTAAAATGGGCTGACGAACATAGAATTGGAGTAGCTCAAGGAGTTGACGAAAGAGTAGTAGAAGGCTTAAGAGCAAACTTCGTTGGAGAATGTACAGAAGTAGGAATGTACTTAGCAATGTCAAGACAAGCTGATAGAGAAGGATACCCAGAAGTAGCTGAAGCTTACAAGAGAATAGCATTTGAAGAAGCAGAACACGCTGCAAAATTCGCTGAATTACTAGGAGAAGTTGTTGTAGCAGATACAAAGGCTAACTTAGAAGCAAGAGTAGAAGCAGAATATGGTGCAACTCAAGGAAAGAAAGATTTAGCAACTTTAGCTAAGAAATTAGACCTAGATGCAATCCATGACACAGTTCACGAAATGTGTAAAGACGAAGCTAGACATGGAAAAGCATTCTTAGGATTATTAAACAGATACTTTGGCGATAAGTAAGCTTATCTCAATTCACAATGCATAATTCAAAATGCACAATTGAGGAGGATTTTCAGGTAAGCTGAAAATCTTAAAATAAAAAAGACCCTATCAAAATGATTTTTAAAATCACTTTGATAGGGCTTCTTTTTTACCCTTTCTTCTAATGATTTTCCCTTAATTATGTTATAAGTTAAGCCTAATAAAATTAGCAACCCAGCAATTATTTTTCCTATTGAAAGTGTATTGCCAGAAAAATAGTATATAACAATTCCAGCAGGAATTTGTAAATCCTTGATACTAGGTATATGATAAATATGGTTAGATTAATAAAATAAAGTTTGATAGAAATGCAATAAATCTGTATAATTGTTATGAATTACAATGGATGGAGTGAATAATATGAGATTAAGGAAGAAACCATGGGCTAGGCCTGAACTTGAGAAATGTGATTTTTTTATAACAAATCCAAAGAATAATAAGGGGAAATGGGCGTCAGAGTTTAAAAATAAGGAAAACCCCATTTATCTAGAATTAGGCTGTGGAAAGGGTACTTTTATAGCTGTTCACGGTGCAGAAAATCCAAATATAAATTATATTGCAATAGATATAAAAGACGAGGTTTTAGTTTTAGCTAAAAGAAATATAGAAAAAGCATATGAAGAAAAAGGCAGAGAAGTTGATAATCTGAAATTAATGGCTCAAGAGATCGCTTTAATATCAGATGCTTTTAGCAGTGAAGATAAAGTAGACAGAATATATATTAATTTCTGTAATCCATGGCCAAAAGAAAGACATAAGAAAAGAAGATTGACTCATACAAGGCAATTAAATAACTATAGAGAGTTTTTAGTTGATGGTGGAGAAATTTATTTTAAAACAGATGATGATGAATTATTCCAAGAATCCTTAGAATATTTTAAAGAAGCAAATTTTAATATAGAGTATATAACTTATGATTTACATAAAAGTGATTTCCTTGGTAATGTTGAAACTGAGCATGAAAGAATGTTTACAGAGCAGGGAATCCCTACTAAATTCTTAATTGCCAAGAAAATTAAAAATTAAAGAGCTGCTACAAAAAAAGAAGGTTGTCCGCAATCTTCTTTTTTGAAACAGCCCAATTTTTATATTATCTTTGTAATTAGCTCAACAGTATTTAAGAATATTTCCACTTCATTGATAGAATTATATAATCCAAAGCTTGCCCGTACCATTCCAGATAACTTACAGTAGTTACTTCTAGAATAATCATTAGATTTATTGCTATGGGAATGTAATAATCTATTTACATATGGGTGGGCGCAAAAGGCTCCTTGCCTAACTGCTATTCCACGTAAGGTTGCCAGATATTTAGCTGTATCTATATCATAAAGCCCTTCAATATTAAATATTACTATACCAAGCCTATCTGATATATTATGATTATCACCATAGGTTATAACCTTTTTTATAGAATTCAATCCATCTAGAGCTACTTTTAATAGTTTTCTTTCATTTTCCTCTATACTCTTAAAGCCTATTTTCTTTACTTCCTTCATAGCTTGAACCAAAGCTATTACACCAAGGAAGTTTGGGCTGCCAGCCTCATTTTTTTCAGGAGGAGGTAAATAAACTTCAAAATCATCGAAAACTCTATCTACAGTTCCTCCGCCTTTATAATCACTGTTTAATCTTTCGAAAGTTTCCTTAAGTCCTATAATAGCACCACTACCAAAGGGAGCATAGATTTTATGGGCAGAAAATACTAGGAAATCTATTGCTTCAAGCTCATTTTCAGGATACATGTTTAATTCTTTATGAGCTACAATTTGAGCACCATCTACAATTAGCTTAGCATTATAACTGTGAATTAGTTTTGCAATAAAAGATAAGTCGTTAACATAACCAGTAACATTAGAAGCTGCTGTTAAAGTCACATATTTTACCTGGCCCTTATATTTTTCTAATAAGTATTCTAGTTCATCTAGTTTTAATCGGCCATCCTTATCTACTTCAACATATTTAATATCACATTTTCCCCTCCAAGGAAGATCATTTGAGTGGTGTTCCATTCTTGTTGCAATAACGATATCAGTTTTCTTTTCAATTAAGATATTTGAAAGTCTATTAATACCTTCAGTAGTGTTACCTACGAAAATAACTGTGTACTTATCTTTTGGAGCATTAAAAAAATCTAAAATATAATCTCTACATTCATGGTACTTATGTGTAGAATACTCCGATTTTTGCCCTGTACCTCTTCCTATGGCACCATATAATTCACAAGTTTTAGCTATTTCTTTTAGAACACTTTTAAAAACTGGAGTTGTGGCAGCATTATCAAAATTAATAGGAAATATTTCTTTATTATTTAAAATTGGAACTTTCTTATCAAGACCAATAAATAAATTTCTTAAAGGATTATCATTAGAATCGTACATAGCATTACCTCCTGTATATTCTATATTCTATTCACTTAATAATAGGTTGGTGCTATTAACCTGATATTAGAAAGTTCCAATCTTTAAGGAAACATATATAATTTATAAACATATACTTATATTGGAACATTTTTGGGAGGAAATAAATGAAAAATAAAGAAGATAAACATATAGTTGAAAATGATGACTTAAAATTTATACCTATGGATGCATGTCCGAATTTCTTAGATAATAATGATACATGGTACCTAGTAAAAAATTTAAGTAATTCAGGCCTATATGGATTTGCAAATAACTTTTTATTTGATTTTGCAAAGCCCTATCCAAAAGAAATATATGATGACGAAGCCTTTCCAAGCTGTAAAATAACAGAGGATGAACCAATTCATATTAAAATACTAAGAGAATTTGACTTATTAATTGATGATTATGAAGATACTAGGGGAAAGAAATCAAGTGTAGAAAAAATATTTAAAAAAATAGAAGAAAAAGAGGAATCCATAATGAAGGTACTAAAATTATATAACATACCTTATCCTGTTGCTTCTTTAATAGTCAAGAAAATAATAAGCTTAACTTTAAAATACAAAAAAGATTAGTCAGCCCTGGGCTGACAATTGACTAATAAGATAAAAACGCCTATGTTTTAGGCGTTTTTTGTTTTTCAGATATCTGAAAAACTACCTTAATTGTGAATTATGCATTTTGAATTCTGCATTGTTTTTGTCGGTTTATCCGACAAAAACATGGCTTATTGGTATAACACAAATTCCAAGAAATAAGGAAACAGCATAAATCTTATTATATCTATAGGATTTTGCAGTAGGAATAAGCTCCATAAAGGAAATGTATAACATTATTCCTGCTACTAATAAAAAGGTTATTGATAATATAGTTTCGTTTATGTATGGTTTTAAGAATAGAAAGGCAGTAAGGGCGCCAAGGGGTTCAGCAATTCCAGATATAAGGCAATATTTGAATGCTTTGAGCCTGCTGCCTGTTGAATAATAAATTGGCAAAGAAATAGAAATACCCTCGGGAATATTATGAAGAGAAATTGCTAAAGCCACGGATACTCCCAGGGAGATATTTTCATAACCAGAAATAAAGGTTGCAATTCCTTCAGGGAAATTATGAATCATAAGGCCTATCATTGAAATTAAACCAACTCTAAACAAATTTTTTGAAGAAGTCTTTTTATTTTTAACTACATTATTTTGGTCAAGAAGTTTATCAACTAAAGCTGTAATTATAGCTCCTGAAATTAGAAAGGTTAAGGAAGCTAATATTCCAATAAGATTTCCATAATTTTTGCATAGGTTATCCATAGAAGCCATAAAAAGGTCTATAAAAGAAACAGTCATCATAACTCCAGCAGAAAATGCTAATGAAAATGTAATTAATTTTTCTTTATTAAAATTGGTAAAAAAGACTACAAATGCACCTAAAACTGTTGATAATCCTGCTATTAACGAAAGCAGCAGGGGAATTATTGTATTATTTTCAAACATAAAGTACCTCTCTTAATATTTACTCATTATAAATTATATTATTTTAGGGAATATCTATGAATAATAATAAATTTTTTTATAAAAAGTATTTACAAGATGTAAACTCGGTATTATACTGGTGTATATACACTTAAGGAGGGGTAAAATGAATAATACAAGAATTAAAAAAATGGTACTAGCTGGATTATTAGTGGCATTATCACTTATTATTCCTATTTCATTTGGATTTTTAAAAATAATTGTAGGGCCATTTACGGCTACATTAGCATCCCATGTTCCTTTATTTATTGCTATGCTAATTTCTCCAAAGGTAGCTGTAATAGTTGGACTAGGTTCCACCATTGGTTTCTTTATAACATCAGCACCTGTAGTGGCACTTAGGGCGGCAACTCATATTATTGTTGGATATTTTGGAGGAAAGATATTTAGTAAAAATGAAAATTACAAGGGAGCTATAGCTGCTACTGCACCAATTCATGGTGTTCTAGAGGGACTAGCTATAATACCTTTTGGAATTGATTCCTATACAATAGTTTTAATTACTATAGTAGGAACAATGGTACATCACTGCATTGATGCCTTTCTTGCATATTTAGTAGCAAAATCATTAAGCAAGGCTCAGGGAAAAAAGACTATTTCCTTTTTAAATGAAAAAGCAGCATAGGGCCAATTTACAATTAGCAATTAACAATTAAGGAAAATTGCTAACTTTGTTGAAAAGTTAATAATATGAATGGAAAAGATTGTTGTAGCCTTCAACAGTCTTTTTTTATATTAGATTTTTTTTAAGTCACTATTTAGAAATAATATCTAATAAGGAATTCTAATAATTTTCAATAATTAAAGTTGAAAATAATGTATAATATAAAATAAATACAATGAAAACTGAAAAATGGGGTGATTTAATGAAGATTTTTCACATGGGGGACTGGCATATAGGAAAACTTGTTAATGGTTTTTATATGACTGAGGACCAGGAGTACATTTTAGAAGAATTATTTAAGGTCATAGAAAAAGAAAAGCCAGATTTATTAGTAATAGCAGGAGATTTGTATGATAGATCAATACCACCTGTACAAGCAGTTGAGCTACTAAATAAAACTTTTGAAAAAATAGTAATAGATCTAAGAACACCTGTAATTGCCATAGCTGGTAATCATGATAGTAATGAAAGATTAGATTTTGGAAGTTCTTTATTAAGAAGAAGCGGCTTATATATTGTAGGAAATCTTAAAAGAAATATAGAAAAAATTCTTTTAGAAGATGAGTTTGGAAAGGTGAATTTTTATCCCATACCTTTTGCTGATGCACCAGTTGTAAGGGATTTATATGAAGATGAAAATATAAAAACTCCAAATGATGCAATGAAAAGAATAATAGATGAAATAAATAAAGATTTAAATGAAGAAGAAAGAAATATTGCAATTGCCCATGGCTATGTAACAAAAATAAGAGAGGGAAACTTTGAAGAACTAGTTGAGTCAGATTCAGAAAAGCCAATTTCTATAGGAGGAACAGACTTTATAGATGGAAAGCTTTTTGAAAAATTCAACTATACAGCTCTTGGTCATTTACATGGTCCCCAAAAAGTAGGAAATGAAAAAATAAGATATTCAGGATCTTTAATGAAATATTCCTTCTCAGAAGTTAATCAAAAAAAGGGGATAAATATAATCAATTTAGATTCAGAAGGCAATGTTGATGTAAGCTTTTATAAGTTAAAGCCTAAAAGGGATTTTAGAATTATAGAAGGTTATCTTGAAGATATAATAAATGATTCTACAAAGGATGATTTAAGTAAAGAAGACTATATTAAGGTAATATTAAGGGATAAAGGTGAAATCTTAGATCCAATGTCTAAGCTTAGGACTGTTTATCCAAATGTGATGGAGCTAGTGAGAGAAGAAAGATTAAATAAGCAAGGTTCAGAAAGAAAAATAGCTGACATAAGGGAAAAATCCACCTTAACCTTATTTAAGGATTTTTACAAAGATATAGTTGGTGAAGAATGTACCAGTGAAGAATTAGAAATTATTACGAATATAATGGACAAAGCTAAGGGGGAAGAGTATTAATATGAAGATAAAAAAATTAATAATATCAGCTTTTGGACCATATGCAGAAAGACAAGAACTAGATTTTGAAGAAAATCTTAAAGAAAAAAATATATTTGTAATAACAGGTAATACAGGAGCTGGTAAAACAACAATTTTTGATGCTATTAACTTTGCCCTTTTTGGAGAAGCAAGTGGAAGTGAAAGGGACGGAAAAACTTTAAGAAGTGACTTTGCCTCTCCAGAAACTAAGACAGAAGTAGAGTTATGGTTTTCTATGAGAAATAAGGATTACTATGTAAAGAGAGCTCCTCAATATTATAGGAAAAAGCAAAGAGGAGAGGGGCTTACAGAAAATAAGGCCAGCGCAGAATTAAAGCTTAAGGATAAAACTATAACAGGAGTTAAAGAAGTTACTAAAGCAATAGAAGAGATTTTGGGCATTAACTCAGAACAATTTAAGCAATTGGTTATGATTCCCCAAGGTGAATTTAAGAAGTTATTAAATTCAGATAGTGATAAAAAAGAAGAAATATTTAGAAAAATATTTGGAACAAAGGTATTTTCAGATATTCAGCAAAATATTAAAAATCAAGCTAATGAATTAAAAAGAAATATAGAGCTTATTCAAAGGGATAGGGAAAATAATATTAGATCCTTTATGGTAGATGATGAAAATATAGCCTTAAAGGCAATGATAGAAGGAAAGGATATAAATTTAGCTGAAATAATAAAAGCCTTTGAAGAAGAAATAAGTTCTGATGAAGAAAAGATTTCAAATTTAAAGGATGAATTAGATAAAATTCAAGAGGAAATAGAGGTTTTATCTAAGGAATTAGCAGTAATAAATGAAAATAATAAAAAGTTAGAAAAAAAGGATTCAATAAAGTTAGAATTTGAAAAATTAACCTCTCTAAAGAGTAATTACAAAGAAAAGTCCCTTGTCCTAGAAAAAGCCAAAAAGGCGTTAAAGCTAGATTTTTATGAAAAAGATTATAGATATAAAAAATTCCTATATGATGGAATAGATTCAAACTTAAAAGAATCTATTAAAAAGATAGAAAAGTATAAAAAAGACTATGACTTAGCTTATAAGAGCTTTCAAGAAGAAAAAAACAAGGAAGAAGAAAAAAATACTTTATTAAGTAAATTAACTGAAATAGATAAATTAAAAGATAAGGTTTCTAAGTATGAGGAAAAGAAAAGTAAAGTTAATAAACTAAAGACTCTTGTATTAAACTTAGAAAAAACTATTAACGATATTAATTTAGAAATAAAAAATAATAGTGAGTTAATAAATAAATTAGGAACAGAGTTAGAAAATATAAATAGTTTAAAAAATAAAAAGAATGCCTTAGAAATAAATGCTCTTAACCTAAATAAGAAAAAAGAGGATTTAGATAAATTATTAAACTCTTTAGAAAGCTATAAGAGGGAAAGCAGTAACCACTCAAAGTTATCCTTAGTTTACGAAGAGGCCGATAAAGCCTATAAAGATGCAAAGAATAATTATGAAAATTTAGAAGAAACCTTTAGAAGAAATCAAGCAGGAATACTTGCTAAAAACTTAATAGAGGGAGAAGCCTGCCCAGTATGCGGTTCAGAGCATCATCCAAATTTAGCAGTTTTAGATAGTGAAGTTGTAGATGAAAAATTAGTAAAAGAAGCAAAAGCTAAGGCAGATAAATTATATGATGCTAGGGAAGAATATTATAGGGATTTATCTAAAATAAATGCAAATTTAGAATCAAATAAACAAGAAATAATTATTCCTTCATTAATGAAAATATTTGATAAAAATAATTTTGAAGATGCATCCCTAGAAATTGAGAAGGTTTCAGATCTAATAAATGAAAATAAATTTGAGCTAATAAAAACTAAGAGGGAAATAGAAGAAATAGCTAAATTAGTTGATAAGGAAGAGGAAAAAACTGGAGATAAGAAAAATAAAGAAGCTAGAAACGATAAGTTAAGAAATGACTTAGAAGAAAAAAATAAAGAGCTTTTATCCTATAAAGAAAACCTAAAAATAGAAGAAACTAACCTGAAAAATATTGAAGAAGAATTTAAGGGGGATGTTAAATCCTGTAATGAGCTTGAAATTATAAGAAGAGAAATAGTATCTAAATTAGAAGTATTAAAAAAGAATTATGAAAAAGCAGAAGCAGAATATAATCAATTAAAATCTAATTTAGATAAAGAAAATGGAAATAAACAATCCTTAGAAAATAGGTTAATAGAAACAAAAAAAGAATTAGAAGAATCTATTGAAATATTTAGAGAGAAAACTTTAGCCTTAGGCTTCAAAGATGGTCGTGATTATAAAAACAGCCAGCTTAAAGAAGTAGAAATAGAAGCTTTAGAAAAGGAAATAAATAATTATAATAATAATTTAGCTAATACAGAAAAATTATTAACAGATATAACTAAGGAATGCCAAGGTCTTGTTAAAAAGGATATTAAGGAATTAGAACTTAAAATTGAAAATTATAAAGGAGAAAAATTAAAGGTACAGGATAATGAGAAAAAGCTATATTCAAAAATAGAACAAAATATAAAACTATTAGAAAAGATTAAAAAGAATAATGAATTAATAGAAAAGGATGAGAAAAAATATAGCACAATAGGAAGGCTGTCAAAAATTATTAATGGTGATAATGGTAGAAGAATAAGTTTTGAAAGATATGTACTAGCCTCTTATTTCGAAGATATAATTACAGCAGCAAATTTAAGGCTTTCAAGAATGAGCTGTAATAGATTTGAGCTTCTAAGAAAGGAAGAGGTAGGAGATAAGAGAAAGGGACAAGGGTTAGATCTAGAAGTATTTGATAACTATACAGGAAAATCTAGAGATGTAAAAACCTTATCTGGTGGAGAATCCTTTAAAGCATCTTTATCAATGGCTCTAGGATTAGCTGATGTTGTTCAGGCTTATTCAGGTGGAATACAGTTGGATACTATTTTTGTTGATGAAGGCTTTGGAACCTTAGACTCAGAATCTCTAGATAATGCTATAGAATGCTTAGTTGAACTTCAAAATGATGGAAGAGTAGTAGGTATAATATCTCACGTACAGGAATTAAAGGATAGAATAGATTCAAAGATAGTTATTACATCTACTAATAAGGGAAGCAAGGCGGAGTTCAATTAAGGATTAACAGATAACAAATAACAAGGGATAAGAAGTAAAAAGTAAGTTGTTTCATAAATTGTTTATGAGCAGCTTGCTTTTTTGCTATAAAAAGAGATAAGAATATTTTTAAAAATGCTTCTTTTTTCTTTATTAAGGAATATATAAAGATATATGGATTTATTAAATAAAAATATTTAAGAAAAATAAAAAAATATTCATTCCTGTAACCTCTGTTACCGATTCTTCTGTAAAAACTGGTTATAATGAGTATATCAAATGAACATTTTGAAATAATTAATTTTTAAATATATTTAAGGAGGCTATTTTTTATGGAAAATAAAATGTTTTGTTTCCAATGTCAAGAAACAGCAGGATGTACAGGATGTACAAAGTTTGGAGTATGTGGAAAGTCACCAGACCTTGCTAGAATGCAAGACTTATTAGTATATGTAACAAAGGGATTATCAGATGTTACAACTAGACTTAGAAAAGAAGGAAAAGAAGTTTCAGCTGAAGTTAACCACTATGTAACTATAAACCTATTTACAACAATAACTAATGCTAACTTTGATGATGAAATATTCTACGATAGAGTAAAAAGAGTATTAGAAATAAAAGAAGAATTATTAAATCAATTATCAAACAAAGAAGGTTTATCAGAAGCTGCATTATGGACTGCTTCAACAAGAGAAGAATATGATGCAAAATCAACAGAAGTTGGTGTATTAGCAACTAAAGATGAAGATGTAAGAAGCTTAAGAGAACTTATAACTTATGGATTAAAAGGTTTAGCAGCATACATGAAGCATGCTAACGAACTAGGCTATGATAACGAAGAAGTTAGTGCATTTATGCAAGAAACTTTAGCTAAGTTATTAGATGATAACTTAACAGTAGATGAATTAGTTGCTTTAACTTTAGAAACAGGTAAAGTTGGGGTAGACGGTATGGCTCTATTAGATAGCGCTAATACTGGAACTTATGGAAACCCTGAAATAACAAAGGTTAATATAGGTGTTAGAAATAACCCAGGTATCTTAGTTTCAGGTCACGACTTAAAAGACTTAGAACAATTATTAGAGCAAACAGTGGGAACAGGAGTAGATGTTTATACTCACTCAGAAATGTTACCAGCTCACTACTACCCAGCATTCAAGAAATATGATCACTTTGTAGGAAACTACGGAAATGCATGGTGGAAACAAAAAGAAGAATTCGAAAGCTTCAATGGACCAATTTTAATGACTACTAACTGTATAGTACCTCCAAAGGAAAGCTACAAGGCTAGAGTATTCACAACTGGAGCTGCTGGATTCCCAGGATGTAAGCATATACCAGGAGTAGATGGAGAAAAGAAAGATTTCTCAGAAATAATTGAACTTGCTAAAACATGCAAGGCTCCAACAGAAATAGAAAAGGGAGAAATCATTGGTGGATTTGCTCACAACCAAGTATTTGCACTTGCTGATAAAGTTGTAGATGCTGTTAAGTCAGGAGCTATTAAGAAGTTCTTCGTAATGGCTGGATGTGACGGTAGAGCTAAATCAAGAAACTACTACACAGATTTTGCAAAAGCATTACCAAAAGATACAGTTATCTTAACTGCAGGTTGTGCAAAATACAAATATAACAAATTAGACTTAGGAGATATCGGTGGAATCCCAAGAGTTCTAGATGCAGGACAATGTAACGACTCATACTCATTAGCATTAATTGCATTAAAACTTAAAGAAGTATTCGAATTACAAGACATTAATGATTTACCATTAGCATTCAACATTGCATGGTATGAACAAAAAGCTGTTATAGTATTATTATCATTACTATACCTTGGAGTTAAGAATATCCACTTAGGACCAACTCTACCAGCATTCCTTTCACCAAATGTTGCTAAAGTACTTGTTGAAAACTTTGGAATTGGCGGAATCACAAACGTAGAAGACGACTTAAAAATGTTCTTAGGTTAATTTAAATATTAAAGAAGTCTGCTTTACTAACTATTTAGTTAAGCAGGCTTTTTTAGTTTAAAAGAATATAGTAAAATAAAAAGTAGGAAGACTCCATTTGGTGGACTAGTATTAGCTTTTACATGGGGAGCTTTTCATTTTATTTCTAGGCTTAAAGGTATAGAAATTTGGAATGGAATATCATGTATGATATTTTCAGTACTAAGTGGAATAGCCTATTTAAAATTGAAGAAGAGATTAGGATATTCATATATTTTTGTTGTATTAGGCTATTTATTATGATTTGGCTGCAAATTATAAGCAGAAGGATTTACTAAATATAGTTAAAGAATAAAAGGTAAAGGAATAGAGAATAAAAAATTATATAATATTTTTGGTTAGGTTTTGAAAGGAAAAGATATGATAAAAACATTACAAAGGGCTAGATTTTTTAAGGATATTAAAGATGATGAAATACAGAAAATTTTAGATGAGGAAGTTTATATAGTAAGATCCTATAATAAAGGGCAAATAATTGCTAATCAAGGTGAGCCCTGTAATAGTTTATCTATAATAATAGAAGGAAGAACTGTTGTACAAAATGTATATGAAAATGGGAAGGTGCTAACTTTAGCAAACCTTAAGGAAAGTGATGCTTTTGCAGAGGCAATAATATTTATAAAAGAGGGAACTTATCCTTCTACAGTTATGGCTGTAGAAAATTGTAAAATAATTTCTTTCCCTAAAAAAACTAGATTTTAAATATAATGAAGAATAATACTAAATTTACTGAGAATTTCTTAGGATTACTATCTCAAAAACTAGTAAACCTAAATAAAAAAATAAAACTAATAGAATTAGATACAATAAGGAGAAAAATATGTAAGCTGCTATTAGATAACTATAAGGCAAAGGATTCGTTAGTACTAAAGATAAAATCAAAAAAGGAACTGGCAGAAGAGATGGGAGTAGCAAGGCCTTCTCTTTCTAGAGAATTAATTAGTATGAAAAATGATGGCCTTATTGATTTTAACTTAAAAGAAATAAGAATATTAGATTTAGAAAAATTAGAAGATGAATTCTTTGATTAATATATAAGAAAAGATATTTTGCAAAATTATGCTGCAAGGTATCTTTTTTT
>FZPS01000018.1_pt252 | contig 24202 bp, 22 predicted proteins | sample 1817821 | NCBI WGS metagenome assembly FZPS01 (sample SAMEA104158645, study PRJEB21678) | metagenome | place: Germany | collected 2015-04-21 | reverse complement strand
GAGGCCAGCATAACCGGTGAGTCTGTTCCTGCAGGCAAGGAAAAGGATTCAAAAGTATTTGCAGGCACCATCCTGGAAAACGGGACCATTCAGATAGTTGCCGACCGCGTAGGCGAGGATACAACATTCGGCAAGATCATTGAGCTGGTGGAAGAGGCACAGGATTCGAAATCAGAGGCAGAGCGTTTCATCGACCGTTTCTCAAAATATTATACGCCGGCTGTTCTGGTGCTGTCCTTTATTGTGTGGGTATTCTCGCGGGATATCGAACTGGGCATTACTATTCTGGTCCTGGGCTGCCCAGGCGCCCTGGTTATCGGCGTACCTGTATCCAACGTTGCCGGTATCGGAAACGGAGCACGCCATGGTGTATTGCTGAAGGGCAGTGAAGTAATTCATGATTTCAGCCGTACGGATACAATCATTTTTGACAAAACCGGCACCCTGACTGTCGGGAGTCCGGCTGTATCGGAAACTAAACTTTATACAGACAAGGCTGACCAAGCACTGGGCTATCTGGCAAGCATTGAACGTGAATCGGACCACCCCCTGGCAAAAGCTGTACTGGAGGAAATAGGTGAAACCACCTTCTCTCCGGTTGAGAATACGGAAGTTGTCAAAGGCGGCGGTATAACAGCCAATGTCAACGGACACAGGGTGGCAGTCGGAAATATTGCCTTAATGGAAAAGGAAAATGTGGAGCTGAGCGAGGAAGCCAAGGCAGATGCCGCCCGCCTTGAAAAAGACGGAAACTCCCTGGTGCTTACTGCCGTGGACGGCCGGCTGAAAGTTATGATGGGAGTCCGGGACCGGATTCGTGCAGGTGTCAGGAAAGACCTGCAAAGGCTGAAGGCACTCGGCATAAAGAATCTTGTCATGCTTTCCGGTGACAACCAGGGAACGGTTGATATTGTGAGCCGCGAGCTTGGCCTTACTGAAGCACACGGAAACATGCTGCCTGAGGATAAAGCTGAATATGTAAGAAAGCTTAAAGAAAAAAAGAGAATCGTTGCTTTTGTCGGAGACGGAGTCAACGACAGCCCCTCTCTGGCTCTGGCAGATATCGGCATCGCTATGGGCGGCGGAACCGACGTAGCCATTGAAACATCTGATGTGGTTCTTATGAACTCAGACTTCAGCAGGCTGCCGCACGCACTGGGGCTGACAAAGGCTACAGCCCGAAACATGAGGCAGAATATCTTCATAGCAGTAGGTGTTGTATTGTTCCTCCTGGCCAGCGTCTTCTTTAGTGAATGGATGAACATGTCAATCGGCATGCTGGTACACGAGGGCAGTATTCTGGTCGTTATCCTAAACGGCATGAGGCTCCTGCGCTACCGTTTCAGAAAATAATAAAATATAAAAATTGATTTAAATCAAGGTTTTATGCAGAAAAATGCGATAAGATATAGATGTAAAAGAAAAAAAGACTGTAATAAAGGGAAAGAGCAAACTATGAATATAATAAGGAAGGAGATAATAACCGTGAAAGCAGCAACAATCCAATTGGAAACACTGGCATGTCCGTCATGCATGCAGAAAATTGAGGGCGCAATAAGATCCCTGGACGGTATCCAGGAGGATACCATAAAGGTATTGTTCAACTCCAGCAAGGTGAAACTGAATTTCGATGAAGACAAGGTCTCTGTCGATGAAATAGAGAATGCCATTACAAAGATGGGCTATGAAGTCATAAAAACCAAAGTAAAGTAAGCTTCAGATTATTTACTGCATCGGCACAGCATGAGAAAAATACGGAATAGTACAGAATGATGCACGGGAAGAGTATAATTCTTCCCGTGTTTTTGCTTCTAAAAATTACTTCCCTTACTTCCGTAAAATTTTTTCCATGGCTTTTCCCCTGGCCAACTCATCAATCAGTTTATCCAAATATCGGATTTCCCGCATCAGCGGTTCTTCGATTTCTTCAACCCGGACCCCGCAGATTACTCCCTTGATCAGAGAACGGGAAGGGTTCAGGCAGGGAGCTTCTGAAAAGAAGGTTTCAAAATTCACCTCATTTTTTAGCTGTCTCTCCAGCTCTTCCTGGCTGTATCCTGTCAGCCAGCGGATGATCTCATCTACTTCTGCCTTGCTGCGCCCTTTCTTCTCCGCCTTTTTTATATATAAGGGATAGACTTTTGCAAAACTCATACTGTAAATCTTATGCCCGGACATAACATACCTCCATGTATCATATAATCAAAACTGCCCATGCCGGCCTCGGCCTCTGCCGTAGCGCCCCTGCCTGCGGCAATGCCTTTTGCAGAATCTCCCCGCATCGGTCTCTATGCAGCTGATACTGCCGGATCCGCAGACGGGACACCTGTATTCATCGCTCAGAACGGCTTCCGTATTTTCATATCTTTCTTTCCATTCATGGCCGCAGTTCATGCATTTCGCCTGACAAATATTCAGGGTGAAATTGCCTCCCTCTATACGGATCATCTTTCCATTGACCAGGCTGTCGGCTATCTTTTCCCTTGCAGACAAAAGAATCCGCTGGAATGTGGGCCTGGATACTCCCATTTTTTCGGCACACTGGCTTTGCTCCAGGCCTTCCAGATCCTTCAGACGGACAGCTTCCAGTTCTTCCAGCTTCAAGGTGTTTCCAGGTATCTCGCCTGCTTCCTTCTCTGATGGGATAAAAAATGGCATATGGGGAATATGTTCAATTCTTCTCCATTTAACCGGCCTGGCCAAGGTATCAGCTCCCTTTCATCAGCAGTAGTTGTTATAAGTATATTAATCCGGTTTTAGGGCATATGTCAATATGGCATCGGCTTCCGCCTTACTCAGCTTGTCTCACTTGTATTCCTTCATTCATCATCTTCATCTGTTTCATTTTTCTCAAGGCCGGCAAGGCGCTTTTCTATCTGCCTGAGCTGCTGCTCCAGAATCTTTGCCTGCCTGCTGAGAATTTCCCTTTCATCATAGACTTCCGCAAAGGGTGCAGCATATCCGGGGTTCCAATAATGTCCATATCCCGGAAAAGCAGCTCTGCGATACATTCTTCTAAATCCGCGGCCCCTGCCATAGCCTAATCCGCGGCCTGACGGGTTTGCGTATCCTGGGGCTGCAAAACCTGCGCAATAACCTGCACCTCTGCCGGTCATCATCCCATAACCCATGGGACCGGTTCCGTCTCCTCCTGGCATATTTTTCACCTCCTTTATGTATTTCCATACTGCCTGTTACCTTAGCCCCCGGCCGGGGCAGCCGGCATATCAGATATTAGGCTTACATTCCCGCAGCATCTTCAGTTTTTTGTCGATTTGATTTACCGTTAGATAGTCTTCTTTGTAAGGAGTCATTTTCTTATCAAGCACCGGTTATCATCCCCTTAACGACCTACAAGGTTATTGACATATGCCCATTACTATGGTAAAACAATTTTGGGCATATGTCAATAACTATTTTTGTAAATTGCAGAATCTTATTTTCTGCTGTTGAAAAATAGGTTTTACATGTGGTATGGTACTTACATTAAGCTGATAGTATCTTCAAAGGCTATACATAGAAAAGAGTGATAACATGAAAATCGGATCAAACACAAATACTCTGAAAAATAAAAGAAAAAGGCGGCGTATTGTTCTATCCATACTTTTGCTTATAATTGCGGCAATCTGGCTTAACAATACCAATATCTTTTATGCCGGTGAAGGAGACTACAAATTCCTGGCACACAGAGGTTTGGCTCAAACCTTTGATGTTTCACTGGCGGAATGGGATACCAATACAGCCGAAATAATATACGAACCCGAACATCCCTATCTGGAGAATACAATTCCTTCCATGCAGGCAGCTTTTGATCTGGGTGCAGATGTGGTGGAATTTGATATAAAGCTAACGAAGGACAATAAACTGGCAGTATTCCATGATTTTACACTGGAATATCGGACAGACGGAACAGGTGAAGTGGCTGATTACACCATGGATGAGCTTAAGACACTGGATGTGGGATACGGATACACCGCTGATAACGGCCGCACCTACCCCTTCAGAGGCAAGGGTGTCGGGCTGATGCCGGAAATAAATGAAGTATTTTCAGCTTTTCCTGATAAGGAGCTGCTGATTCATGTCAAAGACGGTAACTTAGAAACTTACCAGGTACTGTGGAATGACTATTTAAGCACCATGACAGAAGAACGATTGGCACAGATCACCGTATATGGAGACGATGCGGGGATAGACCTTCTCAGAGAACAGAGTCCTTCCCTCCGCCTTCTTTCCATGGCTATGATGAAATCAGCCCTGCTCAAGTATGAACTGATTGGCTTTACGGGCTATATACCAAAGGAACTTCATAATATGGAGCTGCATCTTCCTCTTAATTATGCAAGATTTCTTTGGGGCTGGCCGCACAAATTCGTAAAACGAATGGAGTCGGTTAATACCCGTGTGGTCATCGTAGCCGGAAACGGAAAACGGTCGGAAGGTTTCGATACTGAAGAAAGTCTGCAGTCCGTACCGAGAGGATACAGCGGTTATATCTGGACAAACAGAATTGACAGGGTTAAATAGCAGCATAAATAGGATATATTCTCACTACCTTAATCCTTGCGGTATGTTTTCAGCAGATAGTTAATTGCAGCTTCCAGATTAATTCCGCTTTCCCAGGCTCTGCATCTTGTGTTCTGAGGCTTGTCATTCTCATAATATTCAACCCATGCACCTGTCGAATCGATTACCGACATCATCCTGCGGTAAATCTCTTCAGCCAGCGGGTGGCCGGTTTCGGTCAGGCTGTAGAGCAGCAGACCGTAATCATACCCTACAGTTTTATTCCCATCAGGCCTTGATGGCAGTCTTCCCGTATCCCTGTAGAGTGCCGTAACCGGCTTCAGCATTTCTGCAGCTTCTTCCTTTGTAAATAGTGAGGATCTGATATACATGGGTAAAAGAGCGACTGAATGTATATGATAAGCTGTATCCTCCGCCCGGCCTATTTTGCTGCCATTCAGGCAGACAGGACATAAGTATCTGTCATTCTCATTTTTCTCCGTCCAGCCAAACTGATATATCCGGGTTGCCTGGGGCGATTGGTAGCATCCTTCGCATACCCCATGCCTGAACGGGGGCAACTCAGCAAAAGCCTTTCGCTCGGGATTGTTGGCAATCAGAGAGCCGCCTCTGAGGAAGTTGACTTTATATTTGCGCTCCGCCTCTTCCAGGGTATTTCTTCTCAGACCGACCTTCACTCCAAGGGAAAGCCTGCTGTTTTCCAGCCACTTAACAAACCGCCTGCCTCCTTCTATAAACAGCATTGTTGCCTCAGCAGAGCCGTCATTTAAAGCAGATCGCGGCAGAATGCCGCCGGCAACATAAGTCTCGTCTCCGTTGAATGGCAGCATGCCTGAAACCAAATGTTTTTCCTGTGCATCAAAGGCCCATTCCAGCATTGGAAGAATCTCGATCAGAAAATCCATGTCGCCTGTTGCCTCAAGGTAGTCTAAAGACTGAAGCAACAGATATCCTGTTATTTCAACCTCGTCATTTTCATGCTCGTGAAACAATCCGAATACGCCAATGCCCTGAGCATTGCATATCCTGCCATATCTCTTCCAAATGTCCCAATAAAATGAGAGGATACTCCTTGCTTCCTCATAATACCCAAGTTTGAGCAAGCACCTAAAAACCCCGTATTGATCACGCACGTATCCAAGATGATAATTGTGCCCGGCCAGAACCCCGCCTTCCTTACCCTGTTGAGCCTTAATCAGAACAGAAACGGAATCCAGTATCCTTAAAAACTCTGAGCGAAGCGGTGCGTCCTCACGCAAGGCAGATGCAAAATCGTGTTTACGGCCGGAGAATTCCTCCCAGTACGAATATGTTCGGTCATACATTTTCCGATACCCGGTTCTGCATACCTCTTCTGAATTCAGCCGGCATAGGCGGTAATCTTCTCCACCAATCACATAAAGCTGGGATTTTCCCCGCCCGGCTGCGAAAACTATCTTGTTTTCTCTGATTTTTATGGAAATATCACCTTTAAACAATAACTGAAAAAACATTTTTCGAGGCAGGGGATGGTCGTTATATATATATCTGCCGGCCGGAAAACCTAAAAGAAGTCCGGTCGTGAAGCCCATTTTGGTATACAGACTGCTGTTGTCTGTAACAATAGAATCCTCAAGCATATTTATACACAGTTCCATGGGAGCAGAAGTGTGCATGCTTCTTACAAAGCAGGGTAAGTCTGCATCCACAAAATCAGTAATTTTATTCACAGTTCCATCATCAGCAGATACAGCATGTTCATATATGGCTGTACCGGGTATTCGATTGGTTTCTGATTTAAATGATTCATCTTCAAGAAGGATACTCAGCACCGAAGGCGAACTGTAGGGGGGACCAAAGAGCTGTATTACATCCGGTCCCTGTTGGTAAACGCACATCAGTCCATTGCCCAGGCTGTGCACCGCGCCGTCGTCATTCTTCCTTCCTTGCCAAGGTCTCATTTTGCAGCCTCCACTTGTTCTTCTGCATCATATTTTTCATTAATATGTTTGCATATTTATTAAGCCCATAAAGAGTGTCATGTTTTCCCTTGCCTTTGGCTCTTTTTTATCCTTACAGTACGCCTTTTTTGATTATTACATTTCCATATCGGCGCTTCTCGCCGGTATGTATGACCGCATATGCTTCCCTTGCCCTTGCATAGAAATCGTTTCTGCTTAATTTCAAGGGAGTGATAGGCCGGCCTTCATGGGCAGCTATGATCTTGTCATATTCAGCCCAGGTTTCAGGATTGTAGTCATCGCCTTCCACCAGCTCCATATAAACCACGGGATCGCTGACGAAAGTGTCAATCGGAAAGTAATCAAGAATAAAGTCCAGCATGGAGCTTGAGTCGATCCCAGGTGCCCTGTATAACCTTTTTGCATTGGTGCTGGCAGGGAAGTTGGCATCACAAATAACCAGTTCGTCTCCATGGCCCATGTCATACAAAATCTTATAAAGTTCAGGAGTCAAGTTAATGGATATGTTTTTAAGCATAAACAAACCTCTCTTTCTTATTTTTATCACTATTAACAGAAATGCTGCCATAGGCAGTAATACCACTTTGGGGAAACAATTCGCCCCGGGCAGTGTCTTCCTGTTTTAGAAAAAAGACTATCATCTAGTATATATAGGTTATTCATATATTACAATAGCAATATTGGATACGCTTTATGGCCTGTCTAAGGTCACAAAAAACCTGTCTCGAAGCAGAAAATTGAGGCCTGTCCGGCTCTGAAAAACTTAATTTGTATCAATATGTAATATTTCTTTAAGGCAGACTTTATCATAAAACTATTCAGTTTGGAATATTCTCATTATTAAATAATGCTCTTTGTTTCTTAGCATAAAATATCCGTTCTGTTCCCGGCAGGTATATTATAAAAATGATTATCTATATGAAAGGCAATCGGCTGAACTTTTATATTTTGACCTTACTGGCTGCCCTGGTATTGGTTATAGGCTTAGCATATAAGATATCCACAATACCACAGAATTCCCGGCATGTCATACAACTTCAGGAAGTCAGGCTGTCTTCTGCTGACTATCCCTATTATTCTTATACCCTGTCTTATGAGGAAATGGAAGGTCTTGTGATAAAAAATGTATATCAGTATACCAGAGACAAGCGGATTAAGAAATTACTCCCATCCGGACTGTATAGAATAGATTTCCTTTACATGGACGGCAGTACTGAAACAATACAATACAGCCGGCTGCTTAACCGGTACTTTGATGGAAAGTCAATACTGATAGAACCGTCAAAAGCCTTTGAAGAAAAGCTGCAGGAATCGATTAATGTATTGGACAGGAATATTTACGATACATATGGTATGCTGCTTCCATGGGAAGAAGTAGATCAGATTTTTCCGTTATTCTCATATGCCAGGATCATTGATATATATTCCGGCGCATCCTTTATGGTGCAAAGACGTGCCGGGAGCAGCCATGCAGATGCGCAGCCTCTTACCGCTGAAGATACGGCGATAATGAAAGAGATTTTCCACGGCACCTGGAGCTGGGAAAGAAACGGTATTATTCTGGAAACCGGCGGCATGCGTATTGCTGCTTCAATGAATGGTAAGCCCCATGGTGCCGGAAAAATTGAAGGCAACAATTTCCCGGGACACTTTTGCATACACTTCCTAAACAGTACCACTCATTCAGGAAACCTGGATAAAAGGCATCTGGAAGAAATCCTGAAAGCAGCAGGGAAGCTTCCTTTGGAGGACAACTAAAAAGTTGTCAGTTCATTAAATATCCTGATTGCAAAGCTGTCAGTCATACCTGAAATGAAGTCTATGATGGATTGTATATAATCTCTTTCATTTAACATATCATATAACAAAACATTTTTATACCTTTTGCTTCTCTTAAAATCAGGAAGGCTGTGATTATTGGCATACTTCTGCAGCCATTCCATATAGTGTTTTATTAATAACGGGTATATACCTAGATATTTCTCCTGCAAAAATTCAAGTGTCCGTTCTTTTCTGTATGCATCCTTTAATGTTTTAAATATAGATTCTATAATTAACCTGGCATAGCGTTTAAATATTTTTAATCGCTCGTGATTATAAATGTTTGTGCTGCTGAATTCTCTCAGTTCTTTCAGCAGAGTAAGGTTACTCTGACTGAATCTTATTCCGGTTTCAGGACTGCTGGACTTGCAAATATCCAGTATGAGGTTATGGATTATCTCCGTGTTATTCACATTGCTCAGGCCTGCACCACGATTCTTTTCAATGATTCTGCTGAATTCATTAAGCTGCGTTTCCGTAAGTATGTTTAGATGTAAGGCGTCCTCTATATCCCTGCCCAGAAATGCTATTTTGTCGGCAATTTTAACTACGCACCCTTCCCAGGTATATGGTGAATACTGACCTGTATCAGTAACGGTGCATAAATCAATGTGTTCATTCCTGGGAAAGAGTACCTTATCGTCCACCTCACCGCAATGTAATAATATCCCATCCCTCACGGCATAAGTAAGATTCAGATTATATTCCTCTCCATCAGGACCAGTCAATGTTTCACACTTGTCTACAAATCTTAAGCTGTTCCCTTCGTGCCAAAATTTATCACCCAAATATTCTTCTGCAATTTCAGATAAAATATATTCTCCTTCGTGGCCAAAAGGAGAATGCCCCAAATCATGCCCGGTTGCTATGGCAGTTGCTAATTCTGTGTTTAAGCCGAGATATTTTGATATAGTATAACTTATCGAGGCTACATGGTTAACATGCTCAATCCTTGTACATATATGATCATTTTTTGCAGCAAAAAATACCTGGGTTTTATGTTTCAATCTCCTATATGCTGTACAATGTAAAATTCTTGTATAGTCACGGACAAACGGACTGCGAATATCATCTTCTCTTTCATATAGTTCCTGCCGTTGGATACATGCTTCCCATTTAGGATTCCCCTCTTGAATTGCTGCATTTCTATACAAATCTCTGCTCATATTTCTCCTCTCACAACAGGATTAGTCTATAATCCTTTAATTACTTCTTCATCTAATACTTTCTTCCGCTTTTTCCAGTCAGGCATTAATGAAGTATACATCCTGTTAAGGGAATTATTAAACTGCAGGATGGCCTTTTCATCCAACTACTTTTTGAAAAGCCTTTCTCTTCATATATAACACTATTTGGCATAAGTCAATAGTATTTTTAGGATAATATTTACAGCCGCGGGTTTGCATACCATCGGCCTGGATGTGGTTGTCAAGCAATAGATCCGGGAACTCATTCTCCGCCTTAACCGGGAGCAGGGAACGACCATATTCCTGACCAGCCATGACACCGGCGATTTGGAGCAAGTCTGCAGGCGTGCCATTGTGATAGATCATGGCGAAATCATCCTGGACCAGCTGGTAAAGAAGCTGAAATACGATTATCTCAACAGAAAGATCATTCATACCTCTTAAGCTGGCACGATCGTTTAATCCCGGGCTGCTCCTGATCCTGCTTGCATTTTCCATTCTTTATTGCATTGCTGCCTATAAATTCTTCTATCATGGTCTGAAAAGATACGAGTCCGGTAACCTGATTATTACCAGAATGTGATAAAAATATTTAATTTAAAACAGAATCACTCAGGGTGTATTTTTTTATTTTATTATAAAAAAACAATTGTTCTGTTCTCTGAAATCAGTGTATATATTATATATTTCTAACTAAATTTGATTGTCATATTTCTCCTATAGTATAGGTTCCACACATTGCAGCTAAGGGTCCTGCAAAAACCGTTTTATAACTAAGCTGCTTTATCAGTGCAATATAAAAAGTGCAATGGTTACAGCACGAAAGGAGAACGTACAATGATTAAAAGATGCAGCAACTACTTAAGCGAACGAAAACTACTGATTTCCCTCTTATTATCACTTGTATTGGCACTTAATATGATTCCGACCGTAATGACCAAGGTTTCCGCATCTCCCTTAGTTTACTTCGAGGAAAATTTTGATTCCATCGAACAATTCGGAAACTTTCCTGCTGGCTGGAAATTGGTTAATGTAGATGGTAGAACGCCTTTCAATAGTACTGCCTATGTTAACAATGCATGGATTATTCGAGAGGATTTTAAGTTCAATGTAGACAATATGGTGATGTTTAGTACATCATGGTATACTCCTGTAGGTGCATCCGATGATTGGGTCTGGACACCGCTGATTTCAGACTTACCTGCGGGAGCCACATTGAGTTGGAGTGCAGTGACTTATGATACTGCCTATCGGGATGGATATGAGGTAAGGATTATGACTGCCCCTGATGAACCTACAGGCAGCACAGGTGATCTTGGAAACATGGTAACTAATTCAACAGTTATTTTTAGTGTTTCCTCAGAAAACATTTTATGGACAACGCACTCCGTGGACTTGTCAGCTTATGCAGGTGAGTCCGTCTATATAGCTTTTCGGAATAATTCTGACGATATGTTCTTACTGTTAATTGACGATATCAAAATCACATATAAAGCTGCACCTGATGCGCCTCCTGCTCCCGTCATGGCAAGCAGAACTGATACCTCTATTACTCTCGAAGAGATTGGCGGTGCGGAATACAGCATGGATAACGGTGCAACCTGGCAGGACAGCCCCGTATTTTCAGGTCTGTTACCCAATACTTCCTACAGCTTTGTGGCAAGAATCAAGGAAACTGAAGAATCCTATTCCTCTGCTGTCAGTGCTGCAACCGAAATCACCACTGATAAATCCGCCACTGCCGCTCCCTCTGCTCCTGTAATGGCAGGCAGAACGGATACCTCCATAACTCTCGAAGAGATTGGCGGTGCGGAATACAGCATGGATAACGGTGCAACCTGGCAGGACAGCTCCGTATTTTCAGGCCTGTTACCCAATACTTCCTACAGCTTTGTGGCAAGAATCAAGGAAACTGAAGAATCCTATTCCTCCGCTGTCAGTGCTGCTGCCGAAATTACCACCGATAAATCCGCCACTGACGCCCCCTCTGCTCCTGCAATGGCAGGCAGAACGGATACTTCTATAACTCTCGAAGAGATTGGCGGTGCGGAATACAGCATGGATAACGGTGAAACCTGGCAGGACAGCCCCGTATTTTCAGGCCTGTCCCCAAATACATCCTACAGCTTTGTGGCAAGAATCAAGGAAACAGAAAGCGCTTATGCCTCCGCTGTCAGTGCCGCTTCCGAAATTACCACCGATAAATCCGCCACTGACGCCCCCTCTGCTCCTGCAATGGCAGGCAGAACGGATACCTCTATAACTCTCGAAGAAATTGACGGTGCGGAATACAGCATGGATAACGGTGAAACCTGGCAGGACAGCCCAGTATTTTCAGGCCTGTCCCCAAATACATCCTACAGCTTTGTGGCAAGAATCAAGGAAACTGAAGACTCCTATGCCTCCGATATCAGTGCTGCTGCCGAAATTACCACCGATAAATCCGCCACTGACGCCCCCTCTGCTCCTGCAATGGCAGGCAGAACAGATACTTCTATAACTCTCGAAGAAATTGACGGTGCGGAATACAGCATGGATGACGGTGCAACCTGGCAGGACAGCCCCGTATTTTCAGGCCTGTCCCCAAATACATCCTACAGCTTTGTGGCAAGAATCAAGGAAACAGAAAGCGCTTATGCATCGGCAGTCAGTGCTGCCTCCAAAATAACCACCTATGGTGCTTCGAATGGAAGCCCTGAAACCAGCGATACAATGCGTACATTTAGGATAGTGATTCTGATAGCACTTATGGCTGCATCCTTCAGCGCACTTGTATTTGTTGTCCGAAAAAGAAAAACAATGAAATCGCCTGTTTAAAAATCAGGAACCGCATAACAGCTGAAATAGCGGGTTGGCTGCCTTAGCGATTGCATTGGCAGCCCCGCTTGTTCTGCCTTACGGCTCATCTCCTGCCTAATTTTTCGTAGCATTCGTTATAATAGAGAGCATTTTCAACCGGTGTGTTTGACGGAATATGATTGCCTACTGCCATGAAAAAACCATTACATTGTTTACCGATGTCCATGCAGCGCTTTACCTCGTTATATATGTCCTCTCTGGACCCCTGAAGGAGTATACGGGTGTCTGCATTACCTACAAAAACGTGAGTTTTGCCGTACTTTTCCGCTATATACTTCATATCCGTTGTCGGTTCCAGCACAAAGCCGTTAACACCAAGGGCCGCAACATCGTCAATATATTCGGTATAATTCCCATCGGAGGTAAACAAAACCTTTTTCCCGCTGTCAATCAGGGGAGCTATACATCTTTTCAGATTTGGAAAAACAAATTTTCTGTACCACTCAGGTCTGAATATGCCTCCACTGGTCCAGCAAATATCATCATGAACCATAATAACCGGGGACTTGCATTCCGCCAATGCCTCAAAATACTGCAGAATAAAATCCCCGTACCTGTTGGTCACCTGACCGAATTTCTCGGGATCATAGCCGCATGCCTCCAGCAGCAGTTCCCAGCCGAACATCTCTATGAGGCCGGAAACACAGCTGACATAGCAGCCTGTCATATTAACCGCATCAGGGAAGTTTTCCTTATTTTCATCATAGTGGGCATTCAATGCCTCAATGACAGCTTTTTTGTCAATCTGCCCGTATTCCTCAACCGGATCAAAGTTAAGGACCTCCCGGACGTCATTAAAATGGCTGTAAATTTCAGTTGAAAAATCAAGGCCTTCGCTGGCGTATTCAGCATGGCCCATACTTGTCTTTTTTTCGCCGAAAATGTGACTGAGCACCCATACGCTCCATACAAAATCATAATTCCATCTTTTTATGAATTCGTTTCTCGCTTTGCTTTGCAGCTCACTGTTGTCAAATGCAGTAACTTTGATGTCCGTTACTGCGCTTACCAGATCCCAATGAGTTTCAGCCGAATACTCGGTTCTTGGCACTCTGTCGGTTTGTTCAAGGTTGAGAGCAGCCCATCCATCTGTAAAAGACATACAACTACCCCTTTTGCAAAGTATTTGGTTGTATAAGTAATATCCTTCATAAACCGGCTATTAGTCACACGTTTTTCTTTCATATTTCATGTAATATTAGCATACAGCCTTTCAGTGTCAACTACAAGATATCTGGCACATAAAATCAATTCAGCAAACCAACCCAAGATAAACAGCCCGGGTTTTCATTTAATAAACCCGAGCTGTTTTCATCTTTTGTATGCTTTTCCTATAAAGGCAGAATTATTCACTGCTGCTTATGGATTTGGATGTTCAAAAACCTTTTTCAGGCTTTCACCTTTAAAGGGCAGGATATCAGGCAGGGGCAGTCTCTTTTCCACGGGCAGCAAGGCATCAAACTCTTTATGCGGTTCTGCCTGATACCAATAGGCAGTGGAAGATATATCATCGCTTCTGTGGTTATTATGTCCATGCTCCATGGTGACCTTTATGCTTTTATTGAATATTATCGGATCAAGGATATGATACCTGTACAGGGAAATCTTACCGCTCCAGTTGGGTCCCCCGCCCAGTATTATGCCGTGATACGGAGTGCAAACTTCCTGCTGGGGGCACCAGGCAGTATTGAAATAATCTTCAGTTCCGGTTCCATGCAGGGAGGGAGGCCATGCTTCGCCATCGATAAAGATCATGTCGTCTCCTTCGCCATACCAGTTCCACTCACGGGTTTGCCTCAAATTGTGGACATTGTAATTGCATCCCACGTAGTGTCCGCGCCCCTCTGCCTCAAGAATTACATAATTGCCTTCACCAGTGGTGTTTTTGCCGCCAAACTCGTATACGGCATTATCCACATTCTTATCGTCAATGCCGTCCGTAGGGCACTGACGCCTCCACTGGGCATGAAATCTCAGCTGATCTTCGCCTATTTCCGGCAGCTCTTCATAGTCAATATAGAAATAGAATTTAATGGCATGGTCTGCTTCACTTTCTACCTCGATTCTTGCACCATCGCTGTAGGGCATGGGAAAGAAACAATTGAAGGACTTTCCATCCTCGGGGCTCATTGTAAGAAGAGCAGAAGTATAGTTTTTTGTTATTCCATGTCCCAAGCCAAAGAAATCTCCTATAGGGGCTTCAACACTGGGATTCTCTTCCCCGTCCCAATACATGCGCAGGACAATTTTTCTGGGAAGATAGTCATCCCGCAAATGATCATGCAGCGGAGCCATGGTCATCCATATGTGCCTGATGCATCCGGCACCCTTTATATGGCAGATATCTATCCTATCCTTTGGATTAATGGTGTAATAATCCTTATTTCCTCCGCTCCTGTCATAGCTGGACACCCTTTTGGATCTCCCCTGTCTCATCTTGCTGATGCTTGTTATATCAAACATGCCATTATTGCTCCTTTCATCCTATTGTGTATTATTTGTACGCTTCAAGCATGTATACTTTTTTTGCTTCCAGTTCGATGCTTATAATTTGTTTCTCGGCCGCATCAGCTGCGCCCATGAGCTTTTCCTCCACATTGCCCTGGCTGTCAAAGCTGCTGAGCAGCCTCAAATTGAAGTCTCCTTCCAAACCATAGGACTTCAAATCAAGTTCGAAGGTTACTTTCTCCCTGCTGTCCACGGTATTGGCTATGAAAACGGCAAGGGATTTGTTTTCTTCTCCTTCAAAGAGCCAGGTGCTGGTGATTACGGCATCAACCTCAATGGATCCCCGCTCCAGGTTGGTGTTGTGGTTGTAATGATGCCAGTTCAGGCTTACTCTGGGAGACTTTATATCAACCGGCCGCTTCATGATGCCGTAAGCCAGATACTTACAGCCGCAGCCGGTTCTCAGGGCTGCAAACTGGGCTAAATAACCGGCTCTTTCCTTATCAAACTCATAGCCTCTCGGCAGGAAATTGTAGTAATGCTCCTCAGGCCTGGTCTCGACTCCGTCAATAGCTTCCATGGGGCTGTATTCATAGTTCAGTTCATAAAGTCCGCCCCATAGATAGATTTTGGCCGCTGAGTGATAGAAGAGCTCCCCGATTTCTTTCACCAGCTTACCCCATCCGTCAAGGCGGACAGGGGCATATTCATGATAAACATAGGTAAACATGGGAATCATCTCGGCCATGCCTGACTTCATCAGTCTGCTGAAAGGCCATGTTTCCAGTGCGGAACAGGGCTGTGCCCAGGCCCGGGCCTGATAATAATCCAATACATCGATGAATACCTCGTTCATCATTTCAGTTCCCAGAGGAATGTATTTACCGGCCGTCTCGGACAGCGCTTCCCTTGTCCTCTCATATATATCCCTGTAGGCCAGGGTAATCTCCCTGCCCGCTCCAACAGGATGCCCGTGGGATTCTGACATGCAGGTTTTTATCAGATTATTGGCCGATATATCGTAATACATGGAGTCTACCCTGGCTTCCTTCAGAACCTGTACATCCCTTTTTATGTGCAGATCCTTTGTATAGTCCGTATACGGACAGAGCATATTGAATTTGTAGGCATCATGGCTTTTGGGATCCTTGGGCCATTTTGTGAGATTCTTTCTTAGGTTCTCGCCGTCGCTCTTATTTGGATCCACAAGAAAATCAAATTCAAAGGGTGCAAAGCGATCTCCCTGGCTTTTTATCAGATCAAGGTTTTCCCTGTTGAATCTTGTCGGCACCCAGTCATCATATCCTCCGGGCACCCCCATGCCGAAGGTCTGCACATCATTTACCCAGTCCGGACCCAAAATGTGAAATACGGGGGACTTAATTGCATCATGGTAGGCTTTCAGCCACCTGGTCCGATCATGCTTTGCATTTATGCCGAAGGTAGTCAGGCCGATATTCTCAAGAAGCCAGACGGCCTTATCATTTTCACTCCGGCTGTACAGGGTTCCCTTCCGGGTCCATTCCTGGCGGACAGCCCATTCCTTATATATATCGGCGGCTTCATACCAGTCATCCCCCTTAATGAATTTTACAACAAAGGGATATTCCGATTTAAGGCCTTTGCCGGCACCGATATCCTCATAGCCATACATATGGGATAATTCCAGCTTTCCGCCCGATTTATAGAAATTCAGCCATTTCTGATAGTAATCTGGGTCATAGGCCGCTGCATACAAGCCGCCCTTTCCCGCGGCATAGTATGTAAAGAACTGCATCGAAGCCCCCGAAAAACTCTCAGGGTAGGGCATAAACCTAAGGCCTCCGCCCTCATCAAAAGACTTTAGGGGATTCCTTACCAGGAAGCCAGTGACATAAGGATGGGCCAGACAGTCGTTCTCCGATATGGAATCCATATTCCCTATTACCGGATACTCCACGGCATATACCGCCTTTTCTGAAGAGTTCTCCAGCTTTGAAGTGAACACGACCTGATCCGAATCGTTGTCAAGCCGGATAAGCCCTCTAAGCACGATGCCTTTCTCTATCTCCCATGCCAGTTCATAAGCCTGTCCATTTACGTAAGATTCGTCCCTGGCATAGGAGAAGCTGCTATAGGAACAATCCAGCTCCTCTTCCAGCTCGACCCGGAAGGGAACGGTTCCTGCCCCGTTGACATACTGGATGCCTCGTTTCCGGTCTCTTAAATAAACTATGCTTCCATCAAATTTCGAAAAACCGATGGCAGCAATTCCGTTGTCCATAATAACCATTCAGCCTTCACTCCCTAGAATCTAATGGAATTCATATTTTGGCCATTCCGGATGCTTCAGTGTTCCCGAAGACAGGAGTATAAGGAACGTTTGCTGCACCTATTTTCCTGGTATACTGGACTCTCTCACAACGAGCTTCGGCTCTATTCTGATGGTCTTTTTACAGGTACGCCCCTCCAGTATCCTTTCCATGAGCAGGGAGGCGGCATTCAGGCCGATTTCCTCCTGCCTCATGTTTATGGATGTAAGCCTGATTACAGTGGAAAAGTCGGTGTTGTCCATGCCTACCACGGCAAAATCCTCGGGTATTCTGATGCCGTGGTCGTCACAGTAGCGGATAAAGCCTATTGCCATAAGGTCATTGGCAGCTACGATACCGGTGGGAACGTGGCTGCTCTTAACTATTCTTTCAGCGCATGAATAGCCGCTCTCGATCGTATAATCGCCCTCATAAACCAGTTCATCATCAGGATTCAGCCCTGATTCCACAAGCTCATCCTTCCATCCGGAATACCGCTCAAAGGATGTCTGCTCGTCCAGGCTGCCGCCTATGAAGGCAATTTTCCTGTGGCCTTGTTCCGCCAGATGGCGTGTGGCCAGCTGCACTCCCATATAGGTGTCAACGTAAACATAATCGAAATTATCATTTCCATCCGGAGAGTCGTAACGGTTGGTCAGGACTATGGGCATTTCGCTGGCATTTACCGCACCTATGTTTTCTTCACAAAAGTGGAAGGATACGAAAATCATGCCGTCTCCGTATTTCTCCCGGAGAACATCTATCATTTTCAGCTCCTCTTCTATGTTGTGCTTGGTATGGCACAGCAGGGTATAGTAGCCGTACTCCTCAAGCACATCATTGGCACCCTTGATCATGCCGAAATAGAAGGGATTGTATATATCGGGTATGCAGAACAGAATCTTATTGGTCCGTTTGCTCTTTAAGGTCTTTGCAGCGTGAGTTGGGCTGTAATTCAGCTCCTTTGCCGCCTCCAGCACCTTCCTCCTGCTTTCGCTGCTGCAGTAGCCTCTGCCGCTCAGCGCCCTGGCCACGGTTGAGGGCGACAGTCCCACTTTCTCCGCTATTTCATAAATATTGCTCACATTAACACACCCGATTCATCTGTTATAGTTTTTTTATACAGTTTAATGCCTAATCCTTCTTAACAAGCTCCATTTCCATAACAGCAACATTATATACAGGAGTCCACAGGCTCATTAAAAATCCCACCTTGCGTCCCCCGTCGGTTACATATGCGGGATGCATAAAGGCGCCGTATAAGCCGGGAAGATCCTTTTGCTCTGCGATGGTAACCACTTTTGAATATGGACCCCAGATGTTCTTCGCTACCCTCAGGACAAGATTCTCACTGTACAGGTAGGTAACCATCCATTCACCCAGGTATTCATTAAACATGATTGACATCTCGCCTACCGGCTTAGGAAGCAGATTATGAGATGTATATATATTCTCCTCTCCCTTTTCAAATATGGGAGAATCATCATCCTTAAGCCCGATAAGATATTCATAGGCATCACGGTTTTCGAAATCCTCAAGCTTTACACGCATCATCTTTGCTGATCCGTTCCGCCCGCCTGATATGCCGGCTATATACAGGTAGTCATCCACAACCACCGGCACCATCTGGCAGAAGCAGCTGTCACCGGGCCATTGGAGATCCTCTAAAATTGTCCAGGTTTCGCCCTCGTCGGTGCTTTTGGCAAAGCCCCCGTAATTGCATATCCACTCTCCGGCTGCACCCCAGTGCTTAACAGACATAAAGGCCATGTAGTGGGTATCCCCGACATTAAAAGCACCGGTGGGGATCTTGGTAACCTCTATGTTGTCAACCTTCCTCCCTCTCAGCAATTCCTTGGCCATTCCCGGCTTTCTCTCTATCATGCCGTCAAACATAATGCCGTCGGTATAGTCCAGATCGGTGGTGTAGGCCAGCACATTGCTGCGCCATTCATCGGACTGGGGTTCGTTCAGAAAGGTATCCCCGAAGGCTATGAAGAGTTTTTCATCCGTACCCCATATGATGCCCAGATCAGTGCCTCCGACGCCATACCGGCTCTTGGTCTGATTCATGGAATACTCTCCGGTCAGCATTTCAATCATATGAACACCGGTCACCCGGTCCAGGGCATATTTGTTATCGGGATCGGAGAGAGGCTTGTATTCAAGGCTCTTTTTCTTATGGGCCTCAATAATCTCCACGGCTTGTTTTCTGGTGCTTTTGGCGGAGTTCGGCTCCCGGGCCAGAACATCCGGCAGGGGAGTCTCATCTGCCGGCGGTTCAGTAACACCGGCAGGTGTGCCCCCAGGCTCTCTGCCTGCTCCGTTTTCCCCGGTATCCGGAGAAAAAGCACAGGAGCCCGCTGCGACTGACAGCAAAAAGAATATTACTGCCATTGTGGCTGTTCTACGAATAAATAGCTTCATTTTTCTCCTCTACTTTCGCTTTTGCCTGAACTGCCTGACAGAAAAGGTCAGATTACTTCAGTCCTGACAGATATACACCTTTTACAATATACTTCTGGAATATGACAAAGAGCAGAATCGGCGGAATTACAGCAAGACAGGTTGCCGCCATAATGCGCCCGTATTCTGCACCGTAATCGGTCTGCATGGAGCGGATCACCGGCATAATCTGATAAAGGGTCTTGTTATTGGTAATTGTGATGGAAGGCCATAGGAAGCTGTTCCAGTATCCCAGAAATACTCCGGCACCCTGTACTACCATGGGAGTGGTGGACATGGGAATAAATATCCTCCAGAAGATTCCAAAACGTCCACACCCGTCTATCCTGGCTGCATCCTCCAGGCTGTTGGGCAGATTCAGGAAAAACTGCCTGAAGAAGAAAATGGCATATCCCCCTGCCAGACCCGGTATCAGCAGCACCCAGAAGGTATTGAGCATCTGCAGCTTATGAACCACCAAAAAGGATGTTATGAGAATGGTTATGCCCGGTACATACATGGTAGTAATGCAATAGGACCATATCAGCTTCTTTCCGTAAATCTCCATCCGGGCAAATACATAAGCGGCCATCATATTGATCAGCAATGACAAAACTACTGCGCTGGCAGCAACAAGAAAGGTCATAAACATGGCATCCAGCAAGGGACGCTGGGGATTTTGGATTACCACTCGGAAATTACCCATCTGCCATTCTTCCGGCAGTATGCGCAGAGGTGTTGCCAAAACCTCGGCCTTTTTCTTGAAGCTGGCAAAAATCATCCACACCAGCGGAAAGAGACAGGTCAGTGATATAAGGGTACTTATTGTATAAGCAAGGGCACGCCGTATAAGATACAGTATATTCTTATGCCTCATGATAGTCACCTCAGCCTTCGATGGATTTTTCCGATTTGATAATGGTAAACACAAACGAGTTAATAATTGCTATAATAATCATCATCAGAAGGGCACCTGATATGGTATCCCCCATATTGCCTCCTGCATTGCGGAAGCCGTTGTATATATAGAGCATGGGCGTCAGCGTGCTTTCACGCGGTGCTCCTCCCGTCATCATCATCGGGATTTCAAACATCTGCAGCGTTCCGGTAGTCATACCAATGCATTGCAGAACGAAAATGTTGCGCATCTGAGGTATGGTAATATATATAAGCTTGTGAAATCCGCTTGCCCCGTCAATGGAGGCAGCTTCGTAGAATTCAGTGGGAATGTTAATAAGCCCCGCAAAATTGAGAATGGTACCGCCGCCAAGACCCAGCCATATAGTCGGAACAGCAATGGAAAATATGGCCCAGAACCTATTTGTTTTGAAGGCTATGCGCTCCAAACCCATGGCTACCACCAACTGATTGATTAGTCCGCCCTTAAATTCAAAGATAAACATAAATATAATACCTGCAATAATTCCGGCTATAGTCCCTGGTATATAAATGAGCATCTTGACCATATTGGTGAACTTGGTATTAAGGTCTCTCAGCGTATGAGCAAAGGAAAACTGAATAATGATCTGTGTGGGAACCAGAATCAGCACAAACTTGAACGCATTTACAACTGCACGCTGAAACGACTTATTTCGAAGTATCCGGCGAAAATTCTGTATGCCCACCCATACGTCATCCTTATAAAAATTCCATTCATAGAAGCTTTTCTGGACCGCCATTATAAACGGTATTATGACAAATATGGTTATAAGCACTACCGCAGGTAAAAGCATAAGGTAGCCCACTATCATCTCCTTGCGCTGGACGGAGGTATACTTGTAATTCTCTGTCTTTTTTGCCATAAAGACCACCCTTTGAAAAATTTAATCAAATAATATCAGCTCTTAGCCCTTGGTTAAAGTAAGGGGGGCTCCAAAAAGCCCCCCGGTATAAGGTTATTACTTACGAGGATTGGTTCCCGGCAGTTCAAAGTCTTCAATTGCCTGAGCAATTTCCTCGCGAGCCATCTCCATAGCTTTGTCTATTGTCTCATAGCCCATGGCTACATTCTCAACCATTCGGTCAATTGCCATGGAAACCTCCCAAGGATATGCAGCTTCAGGCTGACCGTAAGAGGCAATCCTGTTTATAACGGCAACATAATCTGTATCATCGGGAGCCTGGCTTTCAACCCACTGAGCCACATTGGTAAAGGTAGCGGCTTTTGAGAATTGCTCTCCAATATAGTATTCACCCAGGCGTTCGGGATGTGCTTCATCCAGCAGCCATGTGAAGTAGTCGGCAACGCCCTCGGTGTTCTGTGCCTTGGCATCAAGCACATAAACCCATCCGCCTATGGTAGCGGTAGTTTTATCCTGGTTTCCGTCGTTTGTGGGCATAACTGCCATTCCTACATTGGGCCACATATCCGGATAATCATTAATCAGGAAGGCGGCACCCCAGGAACCGCAAATCTGGAACACGTAATCTCCCTGGCCCATGGGTTTGATGTCAACATAGGCACTGAGAGGCTGTTCCGGAACAGCTCCGCTCTCGTACAGCTTCTTCCAGAATTCAAGGAATTCGCGGTAACCGTCGTCAATCCAGGGCTCATCCCAGTCATCAGTCAGAGGACCATGCCCTACATTACCATACTGCATTCCCCATGTGGACCATCCAATTTCGCCGCCCCAGTAAGGAACGCCTATTCCGTACATTTCATCTGTTTTTAGCTCAACTGCCATTTCAATAAGCTCATCCCAGGTCTTCGGCGGCTCGGTATAACCTGCAGCTTCCAGTATGTCCTTGCGGTAGAAGAGCACCTGAGAAGGTTCTGCCAGTATCGGAATGGCATAGGTTTTTCCGTCAAAGGTAACCATTTCACGGATTTTCTCTACCATGCGGTCCAATACTTCAGCCGGGAGATGATCGTCTACAGGTACATAGTATCCGTTTCTAATACCTGCAGGAATATGGTTGTAGGACTGAATATAAGCATCCGGTGCAGTCTGCGATGCCCTTGCGGCATTCATGCGTTCATCCCAGGCTGCTCCTGCCACGAACTCTTCCACGACGGTATAGCCTCTGCCTTCCAGATTGTACTGGTGTACCTGCTCTGAGAAGTGGTTAACCCATACTTCGCCGAAATTCTGGCTCCACAGCATAATGGTTTCGCCTTCCGGATATTCATATCCGTAGTACTTGCTCTGTGTTACGTCTGATTCCTCGTCGGTTCCTTCATCGCCATTCTCGTCATCGGGCGTTTCGTCACCGTTCTGGGTTACGTCTCCATTATCCTTGCCCGGATCTTCGGTATTTGGAGTACATCCGCTTACAAAAATCCCCAGGATTAATGCGAGCGCAAGCAACAAAGCCAGGACTTTAACCTTTTTCATGACTTTTCCTCCCTTTTTTATTTTTCTATTAATCTCCCTTTCGGGCAGATTACCGCTTTAGCGGGAGCAGGCAGCTGCTCCAAAATTCAGGCTTTGCCGATTGTGACACCGATGTCACATTGGTCACAATAACAGAATTGCTAAGTAATCAAATAAATATATATTAAGTTATATCAGATTTTACATCCTTTAACATCCACAGCAACAATAACTTACATTTATGACCAGCCTGTGCCTTAAGTATAAAATGCTTTATGTAATTTGTCAATAACCCTGATATGTTTTTATGTATTTTTTCGGTTGTATCCACAGTAATTCTTCATAACATTTTTGGGATAATTCCAGGGGAAAACCTTCTCTGATGCGTACTACTCACTCCTGAAATCCTGCTGGAAATCACTAAAGGAAAGGTTATTGCCCTGGGATAAAATGCCGTCATCCTATATAAATATAGCAGTGAGTTTTGTCAGCGTTGCATTCTTAGTTTCTCTGCGAAGCTTATAATCAAGCCTGCCGGGAACAGACGCTGATTAAATAATATTACAGCTGAAAGGACAACTTCAACTAAACCGATTATAAAAAATATGACATGCAAATATACAATTTCCTGAAGCATTATACATTGTACAATAATCCAGATGACCAGCGCCCAGCTAAAGACACAGCTTATATAACATTGAAACCTAAAGTCATACCACAGGGTTATTGCACTGATAATATTTCCTATTCCAATTATTGTAAATAATATGATGCCCGGAATAAGAAAATTGCTGAAAGGTGAGTTTTTCAGCGCCTCTGTTGTTACTCCCATTGGAGCATTAGGATTAGTTATTGCTGCCAGCCCTCCGGCTAAAGCGCCTATTCCGACAAAACCTTGCAGAACCAGCAGCAGCCGGCGTACTGTCTTCAATTCAATCCCTTCTTTCTATAATTTATAATAAGTACCAAAACAGTTCAGTTCACCTTTTAATAACGGAACGAATCACAGAATCTTACGGCACAGCATATCATGTCTATCTTGGTTTTATCTATAAAATGGATCTTTATCCTCCGATATACATAATCATTATTAAGCATGGATTATCCTCTCCCCACAATTTGGGGAGACACTCAAGTGGTCTGAAGCCCGCCGCCTCATAAAACTTCCTTGTACGGGCGTAATTTTTATCAGGATGGGACTCATCTAATGTCTTAACCTGTAAAAACTCATAGCCGCGTTCCCTGCACCATTCTACAGCACTGCTGACCAGGGTCCTTCCGATACCTCTCCTGTGATAATTAGGTTCAACACCCATTACATATATCTCAGCTGTATGTTGATTGTTTTCTTT
>FZPS01000013.1_pt419 | contig 24205 bp, 17 predicted proteins | sample 1817821 | NCBI WGS metagenome assembly FZPS01 (sample SAMEA104158645, study PRJEB21678) | metagenome | place: Germany | collected 2015-04-21 | reverse complement strand
GTACAAACTTTAATTAACGCTTTAAAACAACACAACCTTGTTGAAATATAAGTATTGTTTGCCTATAGAACAGCTCTTCTTGGATGTGCTTTCCGCTGCCTTGTGGAGCAAACCGTTACAAGCTGCTTCTTTTACAAGCCTGAGTCTTGCCGATTGGAAAGCGTTGGTGGCTATGGCTCACAAACAGAGCGTCAATGCTTTGGTGGCCGATCAGGTGTTGTCGTTGCCGGCCGAGGCGCTGCCTCCGCAAGAAGTGAAAATGCAATTGTTGGCGCATATAGAACAAACAAAATCTTTGAATCACAGACGCTTGGAGGTCTTGGCAGCGTTGAAAGAAGAATACAACCAAGCCGGTTTTCCGTTTGTACTGATGAAAGGACCGGCAAGCGGTCATTATTACCCCAATCCGATGTTGCGCAATCCGGGCGATATTGATATTTTACTTTACGGGAAGGGAGATTACGAGCGTTCGCTTTCTTGGGCTCTCAAGAAAGGGTACAATGCGAAAGATGCCGGGCATATTCATTACAATTACGATTGGAACGGTGTGGTAGTGGAGCCGCACAGGAGGATATCGTATTTTGATCGCAGTAGTTACGACAGGATGTTTATTGAGTGGGAGAAAGAGGTGATGGGTGATGGGTTTCCGATATTGGAGTTGGATGCTAGTGGGGGACAAGGGACAGTTGATGTATGGGCACTGCCGGTGGAAATGAATGCCTTTTTCTTATTTCATCATACGTTTCGCCATTTTATACATCAAGGGGTGGGATTGCGGCAATTGTGTGATTGGGTGTTGTTCTTGCAACATCATTACAAGCAGATAGATCCGGATGCATTTATCGAGCGCGTTTGTTCCTATAAATTGTTGTATCCTATGCAAGTATTTGCCTCTGTGGCTGTGCAGTATTTGGAAGCTTCGCCGGCTGTGTTTCCGTTTGTTATAGGAGCTGCCAAGGAGCACCACGTGCGTGCAGTGGCTGCGGATATATTGAGGGTAGGCAATTTTGGGTTTCACAAACCGGGCAAAAAGCGTCCCGACGGAAAATACTCCGGTATGTGGTATTCATATGTAGAAACAGTCAAGCGTACTTTTCGTTTTGCTTCCTTATCTTGCAGTCATATTGCTGTGTTACCGCACAAAAAATTAATTAACAGATTGAGGATTGGCTTTGACGCATAAGTGATTCTAAGCGCATGAAAGAAACTCTGAGGTTTTTAAATTACGTGTCCCGAGGGGTGCGTTCTCGGTTGGTTGCCATTACTTTTGTTGGACTGGCCGAGGTGGGCTTTTCGTTGGCGTTCGTGTGGTTTTCCAAGGCCATCATAGACATTGCTATTGGCAGCCGACCGGGAAATTTGTTGTACCATGCGTTGTTGCTCATAGCTTTGATTTTGTTGCAGATTCTGTTTAGGGCGTGGGAGGTGAAGTTGCGGCGGATGACGCAGGTGCGTATGGGCAATTTTGTACGGTACAGTGTTTTTTCCAAATTGTTGTATTCCCGTTGGCAGGAATTGGCCACGGTCCATAGCGGCGACATGTTGACGCGCATTATTCGTGATACGGACGATTTGGTAGATATGATGGTGTACGGGTTGCCGTTGGCGCTTGTGTCTGTGGTGCAGTTTGCCGGGGCGTTGGTCATTCTTTATATTTTGGATCCTACGCTGGCGTTGATTCTGGGGGTGGGGTTGCCGTTGTTGGTGGGGTTTAGTCGGTTGTATTACCGGCATATGAAAAAATATACGTTGCAGGTGAAAGAGAGCGAGAGTCTGATTACGTCTATGTTGGAAGAGAGTTTGCTGAATCAGGTGTTGATCAGGACATTTGAGCGGCAACAAGACGAATTGGACCGTTTGGACGGGTTGCAGGGGCAATTGCACGAGGATGTGCGGCAACGGACACGGGTGTCTGTGGTGGCCAATTTGTTGATGGGATTGACGTTTAACGGGGGCTATATTACGGCGTTTTTGTGGAGTGCCTGGAGCTTGGCTTATCAAAAAGTAACCTTTGGAACGGTTACGGCGTATTTGCAATTGGTCAGTAGGATCCAGCGTCCGCTTTACGAACTGGTACGGCAATTGCCGGGCATTGTGTCGGCCAAGGCTGCAGCGGAGCGGTTGATTTTTTTGACCGGTTTTACGTTGGAAGAAACAAAAGATCCCGTTTTGTTGCAGGGGGACGTAGCGTTGCGTATAGAAGATGTGTCGTTCTCTTACGATAGGGGGTCTGAACCGGTCTTAGATGGCTTTTCACTAGACTTGAGACCCGGAACTATGGTGGCCGTTATGGGGCCCACCGGCGTGGGAAAAACCACCTTGCTGCGTTTGTTGTTGGCGTTGGTCAAGCCGGACAAAGGGCGTTTGGTGCTGGAAGATGAGTTTAGGCAGGCAGAGGTGTCGGAACGGACCCGTTCCAATTTTGTATATGTGCCGCAAGGCGGCTCCTTAATCAGCGGAACCATCCGTGCCAATCTGGAGTTGGGCTTGCCGGCGGATGCTGCAGCCGTTCCCCATGAAGAGCAACTGCAGCGTGTGCTGGAGATTGCCTCGGCCCAATTTGTATTTGAGCTGCCTGACGGTTTGGATACGGTGCTGGGCGAAGGCGGCAGCGGTCTGTCAGAAGGACAAGGGCAGCGCATTGCCATTGCCCGAGCGTTGCTGCGACCGGGTAAAATCTTGTTGCTGGACGAGGCCACCTCGGCTTTGGATCCGGAAACTTCGCGTTTGTTTGTGGAAAATCTGCGTCGTCATATAGGCAATCGGTCTGTGCTTTTTATCACGCACCAACCGCACGTAGCCGCTCTCTGCGACTACCGCGTGGAATTGCCGGCAACGTCTTTTTAGAGACTGGCTTGCCATGTGCCGCTGGCCGATACGTTAATGCCTAGGATGGTTGCGCTTCCGGTCAGGGTGCCCGAAAGAGATGTCAGATCTTCTGAGAAGTAGCCGATAAAGTTGCCTTTGACGTTGTGTCCGGTAAAGCCTCCGTATTCGAGTTTGTCTATATAAACGGTAAATTGGATGGTTTCTTTGGAAATGTAGGTGATGTGGCCGGTATATCCCCGAACTAGTATGTGTTCATGGTCCAATATGGTTAAGTCTATGCTGCCGATTTGTGTAAGGCCCATAATGTCTACTTTGGCGGTGCCGTTCCAGTAGCTGGGGAAGAGCCATTGCAAGTCCGGGTGTTGTGTGATGGTAAAGGTGAGCTTGTCGTTGTTGGTGTTGGCGAGGGTGAGTTTGGCCGTTCTGGTGCCTCCGGTGTTTTGGTGAAAGGTTATGTGGTTTTCAATGGCAGAGGCGGATTCCGGGTGGCCGGTAGTTTCTATGGTGTACCATTGGGCCTGTGTTTGACCGGTGATGGTCCACGGCAAGCTGCTTGTGACGGTAAAGGGGAATGTTTGCGGTCCGTCGTGGGAGATTTTTAGGTTTGTGGGGAGGGTCCAGTCTAAGGCGTGTTGGCTTACGGTAACGGTGCAGGTGTTTAGGTCTGATTGGTATTGGTGTTCGGCTGTTTTAAAAACGGTTTTATTGTGCGGGGCCGATACGGTTACGGTGGCTTCTTGATTGCCTACGCCAGAGGTCTGGGATAGGGTGTACCAATGGTTTTCCGAGGTAGAGAACCAGTCTTTGTTGGATTTGATTTGATTTGTATCTCTTGTGTGCCACCCGTAGCCGGTAGCAGAATGTCTGTGGGAGTGACTTGCAATATGCCTAAATCTGCTCTTTGTTCAATGATGACGGTTAGGTTTTTTTCGCCTGCCACCAGGGTCAGGTAGAATGTTCTGGGGTATTCGGTGGTATTTTCCGGTACGGTAAAATGGATGGATTGAACGATTCCGGAGCCTTGGCCTTGCTCCGGGAAAATGGTAGGTGGGTCAGGTATGTCTTCTTCTCCAAATGGGGAGGAAATAACGGCTTGCCAATCTTCTGACGAGTAGAACAGAAAACCGTAGGTGTTGGCAATGGGAGCTATGTGGTATTGCAGTTGTGAAGTGTCGTAGGCTCTTAGTATTTGAGGAGCGTCCTGAATCCAGTCCTCACACCTTGTAAAGAGGAGGAGTGGAACCAGAATCAGGACGTATCTTAGAGTACAGCTGTATTTATGAGCCATGATTTTAAGCGTAAAAGCGGATGTTCTCTACTGGTCGTTTATTTTCGGGTAGCATCCCAGTTGCCGCGGGCTGTGATAGGTACGCCTTCAATAGAGCCGCTTATACTATGGGTGCCTTCCATTGTATTGAGGTCTTTTGAGAAGGTGCCTTGGAAAGTAGTTATAGCGTTTTTGAGTGTTACATGATTATATGTGAAGTCTTTGCCGGCTATCTGGAATTTGATGGAGTCGTGGGTCAATTCCAGAATTTTAGCATAGTGTCCAAAGGCTGTCACTTTTGCTTTGTATTGGCTGTGCTCGCTTTCATCGGTTGCTACTATGGCAAAGTCTGCCGGTCCGATTATTTCATACGTAAGATATCTTATGGAGACGTTGGCCTCCCAGTCCGAGGGTATGAAACGACTGAGATCGGCTTGCTGGGTGACGGTGTACGTGAGTTTTTCATTATTACCGTTGGTAAGAAGCAGTTGTGCCGTCCTAATGTTGCCGGTATTTTCTTCAACCGTGATTTTGTTTGCAATGGGTGTTGCTGATGCATCGTGTGCGTCTTTTTCTACGGATATCCAGCCTGCATTTGAGGCTACTGCCATGGTCCAGGGTAAAGTGCTTAGGACGGTGAAGTCTATCGTATGGGTTTCATTGTATGACAGATTGTAGCTTTTGTCCAAAGTACAGTCCAATGCGTGCTGAGATACGGCAACCGTATATTCAAAATCGCTCGATTTGATGAGAATGGTACCTGTTTGGTGACCTGTTTTGTTGTGAGCAGCTTCTATAATAAGGTCCACTTCTTCGTTACCAATACCTTCTGTTTGAGAGATTGTAATCCAATCGTCCTCTACGGTAGCTGTCCACGGTTTGTTGGTCAGGATTTCAACCACCCTGCTTCCTCCTAAGGAAGGCAATTCTACCTCTTCTGTGCTTATTTGCAAATCTCCCAAATCCGGTCTTTGTTCAATGGGAAGGGTCAACGTTTTTTCACCGGCAAATAGGCTTAAAATGTATGTGCGCAATTCAGATGTATGGTTTTCCGGCACAGTAATATGGATGGTTTGTTTTATTCTGGAACCTTTACCGGAGGAGGGATGTATGGAAGGGCCTCCTTCGCCTCCTCTTACAGCAGGAGTATCTGAGATTTCAGCCGTCCAGTCTTCCGAAGAATAGAAGGAAAACGTATGTGTTTTAGCAGCAGGCGGTATTTCCAAATTCGTTTGTCCGCCTACTTGAGGCATCAATACTTGTGGGGCATCCTGTCCTATACGGTCGCATTGAACAAAGGTAAGTATCACCACAAGAGGCAAGAACCATTGAAAATGTTTTAGATGTTTTAGATGTTTTGTTGTCATAGTCTTTTGTGATTAAAATTGATTATGTAAACATACATTAAATTTTTGGATGGTATGCGATTTGTACTCTAGTTTGAAACGATTAAAATAAGATATTATGAATGTTTTAATGATTGGCGGAACAGGGCTTATAGGTAGCCAAGCCGCTTACGAATTGATACAGCGTGGTCACAAAGTAAAAACTCTGGCATTGCCTCCCTTGCCCGAGGGTGCCGAGCTGCCTAAAGAAATGGAAGTAACTTACGGGAACTTCATGGAAATGTCTGATAAAGAGCTTCTTGAACATCTTAAAGGAAACGAGGGTTTTGTGTTTGCAGCGGGTATAGACGAAAGATTGACTTCTGCACCTCCCATTTACGATATGTTTAAAAAGTTCAACATAGATGCTTTGGAGCGCGTATTGCGGCTGGCTAAAGAGGCCGGAGTCAAGCACAATGTAATTTGCGGATCCTATTTTACATACTTTGCCAAAGCACGTCCCGAGTTGGAACTGACAAAATGGCACCCGTACATTCGCAGCCGTGTGGATCAAGAGAACATGGCGTTGTCTTTTGCCGAACCGGGATTTGATGTGGCCGTATTGGAACTGCCCTATATCTTTGGAACGCAACCGGGGCGCAAACCCGTTTGGTTCTTTTTAGTAGAACAATTGCTGAAGATGGGAAAGAAAACCATGTATCCTAAAGGAGGAACGACCATGGTAACAGTCAAACAAGTGGGAGAAGCGATTGCCGGAGCTTTGGAAAGAAACAAAGAAGGCAAATCCTATCCTATAGGCTATTACAACATGACTTGGCGAGAGATGTTGGAAATCTTCCACAAATACATGGGTACTCCCGATAAGAAAATCGTAACCATCCCTACGTTCTTGTATAAGATGGCCGCTCGCAAATCTGTGAAAGAACACAAGCAAGCCAACTTGGACCCGGGATTGCATCCTGTGGAATTTGCGAAACTGCAATGCTCCAATCAATTCATTGACAAATCCTTAGGCAGCATCCCATTGGGCGTAACGGAAGACGACATAGAAGCCGCCATAGGCCAGTCTGTACAATTGAGCCTGGAAATCATCCGCAACAATACGGAGCTGGTGGATATGCGGGGTGAGTAGGGGTGTTTAGTGGGGCTTGGTGTGTGGTGTGTGGTGTGTGGTGAGGCTGGTGAATTTTGGTGGGGTTTTGGCGCGTTTTTGGTGCGCCATCTCTGATCTAGCGCACCACTTTTGTTATGTGAATTTTTAAAATACTGAATTTCAGCGAAATGTGTTTTCACGAAATGTGTTTGGCGCGCTAGATCTGATCTGGGCGCGCCATTTTTCTACGTAAACTTGTTTCCGGTATAGAGAATATTCTGCTCATTTGCTTGATTGAGGCCATGTTTTTAGATCTGAGTTTGGTGCAAATATGTAGCACTTCATCTAATGATAAAGAATTCAGTGGCCTGGGGTGTATGTAATTCAACACTTTCTCACTTATCTGTAAATCATTGTATTTCATAGTAAATGGTATAGGTACTATACCGTTATTGTCTTCTATTTCCTGCGCAGTGGGGTAAGATATCTTGTGTATGAAATTGGGGTAGTTTTTGAATATCTTTTCTACATCCCGGTATTTTAAAAAACTCCTTGGATAAATATGTCCGTTTTCATCTAACAGATAGGAGCTTGGAATGTAATACTTGCTATTGTTCAAGTATCGTTTTTCGCCGGCCGGTGTTAAATTATTAGGGCCTGTTACGCCACGTTCTTCTTGAAAATAATATTTCGTAGAATTATGTGGATCTATATACGAATGCTCTACTACCTTGTGTTTTACAGAATTACGTAAGACGTAAATCAATCTGTCTTCCAGCTTATTGCGATGAGTTATGACTCCACGGGAATAGCGTGTTCGTCCTATAGCTCCAACCGAACAATTCTTATAGTTGGAGTACCGTGTAAAGCTAATTCTATAGGCCTGCATAAACGCAGCAGGGGATTTGCATTTGAGTATTAAATGATAATGATTTGATAAAAACTGATAAGCCAGTACATCTACATCATACTGATGACTACAAACGGCTAATAAATCAATAGCGTGTAGAACTTCGCTAGTATTCTGGAAAATATTATGCTTGCCGTTGCCTTGAACACTAATATGAAACCACATATTCCATCCCTCCTATTCAATAATCACAATTAGTAAACGAATACAACAAAAATAATAAATTTTCGACAATTTGGGTGCGCCATGAGGTGTGGTGTGGTGCGCCATCTCTGATCTAGCGCGCCACTTTTGGATGGAGAAAATGCAGTGTGCTGAAAGTCATACGAGTGAGTTAGTGGCAAAACCATTTGGCGCGCTAGATCTGATCTGGCCGCGCCTATGATCTGGCTGCGCCTATCTAGCTGCGCCAGATAGATGGAAGGATTTTGGCAGTGGAGCGATTGCGTAATGTTGTGCTTGGCGAGTGTTGGTGAATGTTCTGCCTGCAAAAAAAGGGAGCCTCGGCACGTTCCCAGGCGTTCCCTTTTTTTGGAGGCAGTTAAATTGTTGGAGCTTTTACGGAAGTATGTGGGATATGGAAAACGTTAAGTGCTAGAGGGTAAGGGAGAAAGCAAAAAATAAAAAAAAGAGGGATTGGCGCATTTGGGTGCGCCATGAGGTGTGGTGTGGTGCGCCATCTCTGATCTAGCGCGCCACTTTTGGATGGAGAAAATGCAGTGTGCTGAAAGTCAGACGAGTGTGTTTTTGGAAAAACTGTTTGGCGCGCTAGATCAGATTTGGCCGCGCCATTTGGCCGCGCCAATGTGGTGGTTGGTAGTGCGAATGGGGGATGCTTAGGTGAAGGGGTGCTGCGGAGATGGAATGTGGTTGGGAAAAGTGAAGGCAGTGTGTGGTTGTGACGTTGGAAGGCTGAGGGAATGTTGTAGAGAATGTTGTAGAGAATGTGGTAGAGAATGTGGTAGAGAATGTGGTAGAGAATGTGGGGTGGGGTTTTGCAGATGTGTGGGTTTGTTTATCTTTGTGGATGGAGTTGTGGAGGGGTTGTGGTGGAGCTGTAATATGGATTTTTAATACGTAAACCTATGAAGTTTTTTATAGATACCGCTAACCTGGAACAGATTCTTCAGGCGCGTGATTTGGGTATTTTGGATGGGGTGACAACGAACCCGTCTTTAATGGCTAAGGAAGAGATTCGAGGGCATGCAGCCATTATGGCGCATTACCGTCAGATTTGTGAAATGGTGGATGGAGATGTGAGTGCAGAGGTGTTTTCTACAGATTTGGAGGGGATGTTGGCCGAGGCCAATGAGTTGGCAGCGATTCATAAAAATATTGTAGTGAAGATACCTTGTACTGCAGAAGGAATCAAAGCCATAAAAGCCTTGTCGGCTCGCAAGATACCTACCAATTGTACCTTGGTTTTCAATGCCGGACAAGCGGTGTTGGCAGCCAAAGCCGGAGCCAGGTATGTTTCTCCTTTTATAGGAAGGTTGGACGATATCAGCGAAGACGGAGTGGGGTTGGTGGCTCAGATTGTGGAGATTTTCCGCACGTACGGCTACACAACACAGGTGTTGGCGGCATCTATACGCCATACGCGTCATATTATTGAATGTATGGAAGTGGGAGCCGATGTGGTGACGTGTCCGCTGAAGCCGATTATGGGCTTGTTAAACCATCCGCTAACGGACAAAGGTCTGGCCCAATTTGTGGAAGACGCCCGCAAGATGGTAGAGGATGCAAAGATTGGTGGAACGATTAAGAAAGCATAAGTTCTAACGGATTTGGATGAAAACTCTGATTTATTATGCCACTAGGTATGGTACTACAGGGTGTGTAGCGGAGTGGGTGGCAGAGGCATTTATAGCACAGACTACAACGGTTAAAGAAGGCCTAGAAAAAGAAAGCATTGAAGTGCTGAAGAGAAGGGAAAAGCAGCGGGTGGTTGACCTGAAAGTGCTGAAGAGAAGGGAAAAGCAGCGGGTGGTTGACCTGAAAGTGCTGAAGAGAAGGAAAAAGAAGTGGGTGGTTGATCTGAAAGTACTGAAGATAAGGGAAAAGGAGCGGTTGGCTGGTATTGAAGTGTATTGTTTGAAAGAAGGGAAGTTGTTGCTGGAGGTTGAAATACGAAATGTGAGGGATGGTTGGAGGATGGCTAGAATTCCCCATTGCGAGCGTGTGCAAAGGGTTGTGTTGGGTGTACCCATGTATATGGGCAAACCGTTGAGATCCATGCAGCTGTTTTGCGAAGTGAATAAAGAGCGGTTGACAGATACGACCGGACCCAATGTGTATTTGTTTGCCATGGGTGTAGAAACGTTGCCCGCAAGACAAGAAGAGGCGTTATCACTGGCTTTTTCTGAAGATGTGTATAAGAGCGCTCGTAAGAAGGAATATGTGGTGGGACGTTTGGGATGGAACCATATGGGGTGTCTTCACAAAGAAATTGCACAGCAAACGACGGGATTGTATGGCCCGCGTTGCGGTTTGGACCAACAGTCGCTTGCATCATTTGTGAAGAAAATTTTGAAAGACAAGGAGCGTGTGGAACATTATTACAGAGTTGGTGTGAATGAGTCTGTAGACAGGGTGGTGGCGGAGAGCATATATGATTTGGAACAGGCCAGGCTGGTGATGGAAGTAGCCCCTAAAAAAACCCTCCCCAAGAGGTATAAGGATAACGAAAATCCGTACGCTTTGTGATTGAAAATTAAAATGTTATGAGTTTGAAAATGCCGGATGAATTGAATCAGATTCTTTCCTTTGCCAGGGAAGAAGCCATGCGTCTGGGAAGTTATACCGTGACGGGGGACCACATTTTGTTGGCCATTGTCCGACACCAGGAAAACGATGCATACGAAGTGTTGGCCATGTTGGATTTGCACATGTGGCAGCTGAAGAATTTGATTGAGAGCAAAGAGACGGGACGGGCTATGATTTCACCCGACCAGGCAGATAAATTGTCGTTGTCTGAGCACGCAGAAAAGTGTTTGAAGGCCATGTATCTTGAAGCCAATAAAATGGGACATACCGTACCGGGATCGCTCCATTTGTTGTTGTCTTTGCTGGCTTTCGATAACGGTATTGGTGTCTATTGGCTGCGTACGAAAGGCGTAACCGACCAGTCGTTGCGTGCCCATCTGAAAGGAGAAATAAAACTGAATACGAAATCAATAACGCCCAAACGACCGGTATTGCGCAGAACAAAACGCGACGACGAAGACGTTACGGACGCTGTACCCGGAAGAATCATGAAAGACGTAAGACGTAGGGCTACCTTGGAAGCGGAAGCAGCTAAAGATGAAAACGCCACGCCCATGTTGGACGCCTATGCGTTGGATTTGACGGAAGAGGCTCGCTTGGGCACTTTGGATCCGGTCGTATGCCGAGAAGTGGAGATTGAACGCTTGGCACAGATACTGGGGCGTCGTAAGAAAAACAATCCGGTACTCATAGGCGAGCCCGGTGCCGGAAAATCGGCCATTGTGGAAGGCTTGGCGGCAAGGATTGCCAGCCGCAAAGGAACGCCTACGTTGCTGGGCAAACGTATTTTGTCACTTGATATTGGTTCTGTAGTTGCCGGAACAAAATACCGCGGTCAATTTGAAGAGCGCATGAAAGGGCTTTTGTCCGAGTTGAAGAAGCACCGCAACGTTATTTTGTTTATAGACGAAATCCATACCTTGGTAGGTGCCGGATCTACGGGCGGGTCGGGAGGCGGGTCGCTGGATGCAGCCAATATGCTCAAACCGGCACTGGCTCGTGGTGAAATCCAATGTATTGGAGCCAGTACTTTGGATGAGTACAGAGAATACATAGAGAAAGACGGGGCGTTGGAACGTCGTTTTCAGAAGGTCATGGTGGAACCGACGCAATTTGAGACGACCTTGAAAATTTTGCAAACAATTGCACCGCGCTACGAAGAACACCATTTGGTGCATTATACGCCCGAGGCATTGGAAGCGTGCGTGCGGTTGTCACAACGCTACATAACGGACCGTTGTTTGCCCGACAAAGCCATCGACGTGATGGACGAGGCCGGTTCCCACGTACACATCAGCCACCTGAAATTACCAAAAGAATTGTTGGATATTGAAGAACAGTTGGCGGCTATATTGTTGGAAAAGCGCACTGCGGTGGATAAGAAAGATTACAAAAAAGCGGCTGCCTTGAGGATCAAAGAAAAGGCGCTGGAAGAGCAGCTGGCTACAGAGCGCAACAGTTGGTACGAAGAGCAGAAGAAGCATAAGAAAGAGGTGGGAGAAGAGACGATTGCCGAGGTGGTCTCTATGATAACCCAAGTACCGGTCAGCCGCGTATCGCAAACGGAAACGCATCGTTTGGTCCATATGGCTCAGATACTGAAAGAAAAGCTGGTAGGTCAAGACGATGCCGTAGATGCCATGGTGCGGGCCATTCACCGCAACCGAGCGGGGCTGAAGGATCCGGACAAACCCATTGGTACGTTTATATTCCTTGGGCCTACGGGTGTGGGTAAGACTCATTTGGCCAAGCTGCTGGCTGCGTATATGTTCGATTCGGCCGACAGTCTGGTACGCATTGATATGAGCGAGTATATGGAGAAATTTGCCGTCAGCCGGTTGATTGGGGCGCCTCCGGGGTACGTGGGGTACGACGAAGGCGGTCAATTGACAGAAAGAGTGCGTCGCAAGCCGTATTCCGTGGTTTTGCTGGATGAGATTGAAAAGGCGCATCCTGATATCTACAATTTGTTGTTGCAAGTGTTTGACGAAGGACGTTTGACCGATAGCAACGGGCGCCACGTGGACTTCCGCAATACGATACTTATCATGACTTCCAACATAGGAAGCCGGGAACTGAAGGAATTTGGTACGGGTGTGGGATTCATGACTCAAGCCCAAGGGACGGAAGGAGCGGAGGAAGAGCGTCACAGGGCCATTATTGAAAAGGCGTTGGGCAAGACGTTCAATCCCGAGTTTTTGAATAGGGTGGATGAACAGATTGTTTTCAATTCGTTAGATAGGGACCATATCCACAAGATTATAGATATTGAATTGGCCGATTTGTATGTCCGTACGGAAGAAGCCGGATACAAATTGGATATTTCTCAAAAGGCGAAAGACTTTGTGGCGGACAAAGGGTTTGATCCCAAATACGGAGCCCGACCGCTCAAGAGAGCCATCCAAAGGTACATGGAAGACCCGCTCTCAGAAGCCATCATCAGCCGAGCATTGAAACCGGGGGCCAATTTGGTCATAGATCTTAACAAAGAAGGCACAAATACCGTTGTCAATTAGAGGAAATTTTTGTACTTTTGACGGTTGATTTGATGCTTATGGAGGAAAGAATTCAGAAGATAAATATTGAGGACGAAATGAAGAGTGCGTACATAGATTATTCTATGTCCGTAATTGTGTCCAGAGCCCTTCCCGACGTACGTGACGGCTTGAAGCCTGTTCACCGTCGGGTTCTTTATGGGATGTCCGAATTGGGATTGGCAAGCAACAAACCCACCAAAAAATCTGCACGTATTGTAGGGGAAGTGTTGGGTAAGTACCATCCGCACGGAGATTCGAGCGTGTACGAGGCCATGGTTCGCATGGCTCAGGAGTGGAGTTTGCGGTATATGTTGGTAGAAGGGCAAGGAAACTTTGGGTCTGTTGACGGAGATTCCGCAGCAGCCATGCGTTATACAGAAGCTCGATTGCGTAAGTTGGCAGAAGAACTGCTGGCTGATATGGATAAAGATACCGTCAATTTTGTGAACAACTTTGACGATTCGCTCCAAGAACCATCTGTGCTGCCGGCCAAGGTACCCATGTTGCTCTTGAACGGTGCCAGCGGGATTGCTGTTGGAATGGCTACGAATATGCCTCCGCACAATTTGGGTGAAATTGTAGACGCCACTTGTGCGTATATAGACAACAACGACATCACGTTGGACGAGTTGATGGAGCACGTGAAGGGACCTGATTTTCCAACAGGAGGTATTATATACGGTACGGCCGGCATCCGCGATGCTTTTGAAACGGGCCGAGGTCGTATTGTAGTCCGTGCCAAAACCGATATTGAAGTAGCTTCTAGCGGACGCGAAACCATTGTGGTGAGCGAAATTCCCTACATGGTCAACAAGCGCGAATTGATAGAAAAGATTGCCGAGTTGGTGGAAAGCAAGCGTGTGGAAGGCATTGCATTTGTCAACGACGAGAGCGACCGTACGGGTATGCGCATAGTCATCAAACTAAAAATGGGTGTGGTGGCCAACGTGGTGCTGAACAGTTTGTTCAAATACACGGCCATGCAGAGTTCGTTCTCTGTAAACAACATTGCTTTGGTAGATGGGCGTCCCAGGTTGCTGAATTTACAGAAACTGATCAAATATTTTGTGCGCCACCGTCACCAAGTAGTGGTACGTCGTGCCAAATTTGAACGAGATCAAGCCGCCAAACGGGCCCACATTCTGGAGGGGCTGTTGAAGGCGCTCGATATATTGGACGAGGTGATTGCTTTGATCCGTGCTTCGCAAACGGTAGAAGAAGCCCGCAACGGACTGCAAGAACAATTTGGCTTTACGCCGGAACAAGCTACGGCCATTGTGGAAATGCGTTTGCGTCAATTGACAGGACTGGAGGGTTCGCGTCTTCAGGCGGAGTATGACCAATTGATGAAATTGATTCGTAATTTGAACGAACTGTTGGCCAGCGAAGCATTGCAGATGAACGTGATCAAAGAGGAACTGTTGGATTTGAAAGAGCGCTTTGACGATCCGCGTCGCACAGATATAGAATACGCCGTAGGCGACTTCAATCCGGAAGATTTTTATCCGGACGAGGACGTAGTCATCACTATATCGCGCATGGGCTATATCAAACGGACCAATTTGAACGAGTACCGGTTGCAAGGCAGAGGCGGTGTAGGGTCGCGTGGCAGCGATACGCGTGAAGAAGATTTCATTGAACACATATATGTGGCCAATATGCACAGTACCATGTTGTTCTTTACAGAGAATGGCCGGTGTTATTGGCTGAAGGTGTACGAGATTCCGGAAGGCCATAAAACATCGAAAGGAAGAGCCATTCAGAACGTCATCAACATTGAGCCGGGCGACAGCGTATGTGCCTATATCAACGTGAAAAATTTGACGGACGAGGAGTACATCAACAACAATTACATTGTATTGGCTACTGAACGAGGAACGGTCAAAAAAACGGCTTTGAAAGCGTATTCCAATCCGCGGTCTACAGGTGTGATTGCCATAACCATACGTGAAGACGATCGGTTGTTGCAAGCGTGTCTGACAGACGGAAGCTGTGAATTGCTGCTGGGGGCTCGGGAAGGCAAATGCGTACGCTTTGACGAATCTCAAGTACGCCCCATGGGACGTACGGCTTCCGGGGTACGCGGCATCTCTATAGAAGAAGACGATGTGGTAGTTGGCATGATATGTGCAGATATATCAGGTAACGTGCCTGTTTGCGGCGTCCCTGCAGAGGATTCCGAAGACAGCACCGTTGCAGACTCGGACTCGGCAAAATCCGTTGACGAGTTGTCCCAACGCCCGCACGTGTTGGTGGTGAGTGAGCACGGTTACGGAAAACGCTCCTTGATAGAAGATTACAGAAAAACAGCCCGTGGCGGTAAAGGTGTCAAGACACTGAATATCACTGAAAAAACAGGCAAATTGATTGCCATCAAGGCTGTTACGGACGAAAACGATTTGATGATCATTACGAAGTCCGGTATTACCATACGGGTGGCCGTAAGTGATATTCGCTTGGCAGGACGTGCTACGCAAGGTGTGCGTTTGATTAACCTGCGTGAAGGAGATGGCATTGCAGCCGTATGTTGTGTAAGCAAGAGCAATCCGGTACCCAAAGACGAAATGGAGGACTTATAATTTATTTGACAATACTATTTAAAGAAAAATCATAGTACTCATGAAAAAACTTGTATCAGCTGCCCTTATGTTATTGTTGGTATTACAATTGGGGGCACAACCAAAAGAAGTGCAAAACCTTCTGAAAAATTACGAAAAAACAAAACAGCAAACGGAAAACCCCAAACGCGCCGACAAGGCCGTTACGTGGATTCGTTATGCTCAGGCCCTCACAAAAGCATACGTTCATCCTACTCAAAACTTGTGGGCCGGACTTTCTTCTTTGGAAGCACGCGTTATTCTGAAGGACCAACGAGCACTCTCTACGGAGTATAAAACAGTGCAAGGAGAAGAATACGAAGTGGTTAGCTATGAAGATAAAGACTTGTACTACAATACGGAAGGCAAGCTGACGTTCTGGGTTATAACAAAACCCGTCATAGAAGACGTTGATTTGCTGGATGAAGCGTTCAAAGCGTACAAAAAAGCAGCCGAATTGGATACGAAAGGCAGCAGCAAGTCTGACATTCAAGAAGGACTGACTACTATTGCCAACAACCACATTAACGATGCCATGGCTTCTTATACGTTGGGCAATTTTTCCGTTGCTTCCCAGAAATTTGAAGAGTCTTTCTATGCGGCATCACATCCGGCTTTGAATACGGTAGATACGACCATTGTGTATTACGCAGGTTTGACGGCTTTGATGGATAGGAATCACGAGCGTGCCGTTCGTTTCTTTACTCAATGCCTTGAAATGGATTACGAATCGTCCGGCGATACGTATGCCAACTTGGCTGAGTCGTACAAACAGATGGGTAATATAGACAAAAGCAAGGAGTTGTTGTCTTTAGGATTTACCAAGTATCCGGATAGCCAAAGTATTTTGGTGGCACTCATCAACATCTATTTGGAGAGCAACGACGATCCCAACAAAGTGTTGGAATTCATCCATCGTGCTCAGGATAACGAACCCAACAACCCCAGCTTGTACTACGCAGAAGGGAACGTACTGAAAGGGTTGGGTAAGCTTGACGAGGCTCTTGCCATGTATGAGAAATCCACCCAGATTGATCCCGGTTTCTTTTTTGGATTCTTCCAAATGGGTCAAACGTATTACGACAGGGCCGTAGATATCCAAACAGCGGCTTCTGACGAACTGGACGACAACAAGTACTTGAAATTGGTAGAAGAGTTGGACGAGACGTTGGAAAGCGCCATTGCTCCTTTTGAAAAGAGTTTTGAATTGATTGAAGACGCCGAAATCAAAACAGTAGTAATAGAGTATTTGAAAAATATTTATTTCCGCTTACGTACAAAGAGTCCTGAGTACGAAGCTGCATACGAGAAATACAACAACATGGTTGAGTAGCTGACAAGTTGTTCGTCGTATTTTGGCGCGCGGGGTTTGTTCCGGCGCGCCTTTTTTATTTGTTGATCAGATGTATTTTCCGGGGGATTCTTGACCGGTGAGTACGGCGTAGGCGTTGGCAGCCAGGGCATACATTTCGTCTTCGCCCGGGTAGGTGTGGCAAGGGGCTAAGAAGCCGATTTGATTGGCAATTTGGTCTACAAACAATTGGCTGTGAGCCAGACCGCCCGTGAACAGAATGGCGTCAATGCGGCCGTGCAAGGCAGCGGCCATGGCACCAATTTCTTTGCCTACGGCGTATGCCATGGCGTTGAAAACCTGGGTAGCGGTTGGTCCGGGTGCTTCATCTGAGGTTGGAGCACCGGCCCGGGACTCGGCTTGCATGCGGTTGCATATATCCAGAAAGGAATTGGTTCCGGTCAGGTCGACCATGCCGCCTTTTCCGGCTGTTTTTTTGATGAGTTCTTCTTGGGTGTATTGGCCGGAAAAGCACATGCGTATCAAAGGCATGGCCGGGAGGGATCCGGCGCGTTCCGGACCCATGGGACCGTCGCCTTGCAGAGCGTCGTTGACGTCTATGACTCGGCCTTGTTGGTGGGCGCCTACGGAGATGCCTCCGCCCATGTGTACGACTATCAAGTTCAGTTTGTCATAAGGCGTTCCGCAGTCTTGCGCGTAGCGTTTGGCAATGGCTTTTTGGTTGAGTGCGTGGAATATGGAGCGGCGTTTGATTTCTGCAAATCCCGTCAGGCGGGCTACGTCATGGAATTCGTCAACGACAACGGGATCGGCAATGAAAGCTTGGCATCCGGGGATTTGTTGGGCAATGCTGTGAGCCAGCAATCCGCCCAAGTTTGAAGCGTGTTCGCCGCCGTAACCTTCTGAGAGGTGTTGGAGCATCAGATCGTTGACTTGGTATGTACCGGAAGAAATGGGCTTGACCAATCCGCCTCGGCCAATGATGGCGGTAAAAGTGGATAGGGGGTAGTTGTTTTTTTCCAATTCTCCCAAGATGGTGTCTTCACGGAATTTGTATTGTTCCACTATGCGCACATACGGTGCCAGTTCTGCTGTGCTGTGGCGGATGGTGCTTGCCAATACCTCTGTAAGGGTGTTGGAGGTTGTGGTGGCTTTGTATACAGCAATTTTTGTGGAAGTGGACCCGGGATTGATGACAAGTATTTGATGTTCCATGGTAAGCCAAAGTTATATAAAAAAAATGGGGCTGTTGTGCAGCCCCATACCTTTATTTTATTTTGCGGTTACTGCCGCAAGAGCAATGGAGTTGAGCTTGGTATCGGTTGAATCGGCTCGGCTTGAAAGAACACAAGGAGCGGTTGCGCCGACCACAATGGCGGCTTGTTGGGATTCAGGGCTCAACTGGCTAAGGCTTTTGTACATGACGTTTGCACTTTCTATGTTGGGGAAGAGCATGCAGTCTACGTCTCCGGCCACAGGGCTTTTCAGTTTCTTGATGGCTACAGCCTCGGGGCTCAGGCATACGTCAAGGGCCAGGGGGCCGTCGGCAACGCAGCCGGAAATTTGGTTGCGGTCTACCATTTTAGAAAGGATGGCAGCGTCTACGCAAGCGGGCATGGCCGGGAGCATTTGTTCTGTAGCGGCTACAAAAGCGACTTTTGGTGTGGGGATGCCCAAAGCGTGTGCCGTATTGACCAAATAACCGGTCATGGCTGCTTTTTGTTTGAGGTCGGGAGCCGGGATAACGGCAATGTCGCTCATAATTAGAAATTTGGGATAGTTAGGATGGGTCAGGACAGACACGTGGCTGAGGACGGCTCTGGGAGGCAGCAATCCTTTTTCTTTGTTCAAGATGGCGCGCATGTATTTGTCTGTGCTGCATTGTCCTTTCATAAGGATGTCGCCTTCTTTATTACGTACCATTTCTACTGCACGGGCAATGGCTTCCAGTTCGTCTTCTATGTCTACGATGGTGAAAACGGCGGGGTCAATACCTTCTTCATGGCATACGGAAACGATTTGAGATCTTCTTCCTACTAGAATGCCATCTACAATGCCTTTTTCTATGGCTTGATGAACGGCCGAGATGGTGTGGTCGTCAACACCCCAAGCGGCTACTAGTTTTTTCTTTTCCTGCGAGCGTAATTTTTCAAATATTTCTTCAAATGTCTTCATGTGTAGTATGTGTTTGTCTTAATAATTATGTGCTTAATTTGTCAGGGTCCATGTGTCTGTGGCAATCATCAGTTCTTCGTCTGTGTTGATGACGGCAATTTTGGGGGTGTTGGAATTGCTGGTAATGATGGTGTCTTCTCCACGTACGTTGTTGTTTTTCTCTTTGTCAAAGGCTACTCCCAAGTAGGTGAGTTTTGTACCTATGCGTTCACGGATGTGGGCGTCGTTTTCTCCAATTCCTCCGGTAAATACAATCATATCTACTCCGTCCATGGCGGCTGTGTAGGCTCCTATGTATTTGAGTACGCGGTACGAGAAGGCTTTGTGAGCCAAAATGGCGCGGGGATCGCCTTCCAAAATGGCGTTTTCAATGTCTCGGCAATCCGAGCTGGGGCCATACAAGCCGAGGAGTCCGCATTTTTTGTTCAAGAAGTTGTTTGCTTCGGCCGCTGTCCAACCTTCTTTTTCTTGCAGGAAAGTTACGATGGAGGGGTCCATATCACCGCTGCGTGTTCCCATAATCAGGCCTTCCAAGGGTGTAAAGCCCATAGATGTATCTACCGATTTGCCGTTGTCTATGGCCGTAATGGAGGATCCGTTGCCTAGGTGACAGGTAATGACTTTTGATTTCTCAAATTCCAAGCCGGCCAATTCACAAGCTTTGCGAGCCACAAATTGGTGGCTGGTGCCGTGGAAGCCGTAACGGCGGATTTTGTGTTTTTCGTAGAGTTCGTAGGGAATGGCGTACATGTATGCGTAATCAGGCATGGTCTGGTGGAATGCCGTATCAAAAACAGCTACTTGTTTGGCTTGTGGCAGCAGTTTTTCTATGGCCAGGATTCCCAGTAAGTTGGCCGGATTGTGTAACGGAGCCAGTTCGGCCAATTGCTCTATGTTTTCTTTTACCTGATTGTCAATCAACACACTTTCTTTGTAATAGTGGCCTCCTTGTGCTACACGGTGTCCCACAGCGTGGATTTTATCGAGCGATTCCAATACGCCCCATGTAGAGTCTGTCAATAGGTCTAATACTCTTTGGATACCTATTGTGTGGTTGGGAACGGCTTGGTCGACTTTGTACTTTTCTCTGTCTCCAATAAGTCTTTTATGGGTTACTATTCCCATTTCCAGGCCGATGCGTTCTACTATACCTTGAGCCAGAAGAGTATAGTCATTCTCTGTTCTCATTTCAAGTACTTTGTACTTGATGGAAGAACTTCCGCAGTTTAATACAAGAAGTGTCATAGTTTGTTTTGGTAAGGTTTTTTTTATTAATTTTGAAATAGTCGTGGTTGATTCGTTAGAATCGGGCAAAAGTACGGAAACTATATGTGACTTGCAAGCTTGAGGGGGAGGAAAAATAGTGCGTTGTTGCCGCCCGCCGTTGCAGTTTTTTGTGGCACGCTGGGCGGTTTGTATTTTGGAGGGGAAGGGATTGGTTGTTCTTCTTCAACGGGGGCGTATTTTTCTTTTTCAGTTGGAACTCATTTGTCTTTTTATAAGTCGTGGCCGCTGTTGTGGGTTTTGGCTGTTTTCACTCTGATTGTCTTGTTGTGTTTTTTTGTAGGCCTGTGGCTGTTGCGGCGCAGACCAGGCCACAGCTATCTGAGGCTGCGGAGGCTTCGGCCTCGGCCTCGGCAAATTCCTTTTTTTTATTCGCGTGCGCATTTGCGTTACAAATTTGGCAGGCCGCTTTATTTGTTGGGGCTGCTTGCGCTTTTTGGGGTAGCTTTCTGGAATGGTTTGATGGATAACGTGTTTTCAGTACCTGGAATACCTGATGGAGAGCCTGTTTATTTGGTGTTGCGTGTTTTGGATTATCCTGTTTCTGTGGTGACTCGGGCCGGTAGGCATTACGATCGCGTAGAGTGTGCGTTGGTTTCTTATTCGTTGGATGGGCAGCATGGGTATCCGGGTCATCAAAATGTACAAGTGTATGTGGCTACAGGTAGTCAGTCTTTGTTTGAGGGTACTTCGGATTTTGGTTTTCAGCCGGTTTCAGATGTTCTTTTGCCCGGGGATGTGTTTTCTACGCGTAGCAAAATGTTTTTGTTGAAAGAACAAGGTGCTGTGGCAGCCGGGAAGACTTCTGCCTCGGTAAGAGATGATGTTTTTGATTATGCAGAATATATGGCTCGGAGGGGTTTCTATAGGCGTGTGTACGTTTACGACTACAAACGAGTAGAGGGCAAATTGACTGTTCGGGAGCGGTTGTTGCGTTTGAGGGTGCCGTTGACTGCTCCATGGGGTGTGGCAAATGGTGTAGTCGGTAGAAAGCGGGGCGGGCAGGGTCGTGTTGCTGGAGCCAGAGTACGGGGCAGGCAGGATGGTGTTGTTGCTGCCAGAGAACGGGCCGGGCAGGATAGTGTTGCGGCAACCAGAGAACGGGCCGGGCAGTTGTTGGCAGGGATTTGTTTAGGTGCTAAAAGTACTTTGAACAGGGAGGTTCGGGAGTGTTTTAACAGAGTGGGGGCCAGTCATATATTGGCAGTCAGCGGATTGCATGTAGGGGCATTGTACGGTAGTTTGGTCTGGTTGTTGGGTTTCTGGGGCAAGTTGTGGAACGAAAGACGGTACCGGAGGCGTGGGAAGGTGTTGCCTCCTGTATTGAATAGACGGTATATATATAAAACGTATTCGTTACGACGTGGGGCATGGGTACATGTGCCTGCGTTGTTGCTTATTTGGGCGTATGCTATGGTGGTGGGGTTGAGTACGAGTGTGGTTCGGGCGGCGCTCATGTTGACTGTCTATGGGATCAGTCGGCTGAGGGGATACAGAGCATTTGGTCTGAATGTGTTATCTATTGCAGCGCTTGTGTTGGTGGTTTGGAAGCCCACTTATGTGTTGGATCTGGGGTTTCAGTTGTCTTTTTCAGCCGTATTGAGCTTGATGTTGTTCTTTACGATATTTCGAAATCTATTGAGTGTCAGAAAAACTGTGCTGAAGTATTTATGGGAATTGTTTTGTGCGTCTTTGGCCGTGCAATTGGGTACGTTGTGTTTGACGTGGAATGCGTTTGGTATGGTACCGTTGTATTCTTTGTTCTGCAATATGTTGATTATACCCTTGGCCGCATTGATTCTGTATGTTTTTTTAGGGTATTTGGTGTTGTATGGGGTATTAAGTGTTGTTTTAGGGAAAGGGTTTGTTGTGCCTTTGTTTGGAGTTGTTGATGGGGCTTTAGGGAAAGGGTTTGTTGGTGCCTTGCAGTGGGCGTTTGGTGCTGTGATAGAGGCTATGCATATTCTAGCCGATGTGTTGTATAAAGTAGTGGTGTTCTTTGATAATTTGCCGTACAGTCCCATTGAATATGCACCTAATGCGATTGATCTGTTGCTTGTTTTGTGGTGTTTGGCCTATGTGCTGATTGCGCATGGATGTCGCTCCTAGCTAGTGGCTGTGCATCCGGTCTGCGCGCCCAGCCTCAAGATGGTGCGCAACCGGAAAAAGCTGACAAGTGTAGTGTTTTGAAAAACAGAGGATTAGTGATGAGAGAGAAAAAATCTTGCGCACCATCTTGAGGCTGGTGTGCACAAAACAGTGAATTATGTGGTACCATATTAGTGTACAAGGGAACAGAAGACAAAGTATTTTTATGAATGACAGGGACAAACGCCATGCGATGGATTTGTTGGCGGTGTTTAGCCATGCATACTGTGTGAAGGTGTTGGCGTATCAGTTTTTATCCAACCATTACCATCTGATAGTGGAGTGTGAAGATCCGGGGGCATTTATGCAAGGGTTTAGAATTAGTTATACCAGGTATTTCCATAAGGTCCATGGAACATCGGGATCAGTGGGCAGAGTACATTTTTCCAGAGGGTATATAAAAACGTTAACATGGCTGGAAGATAGGCTCATATATGTACTTAGAAATTCTACAAAGCATCAGGTGGAAGAGCACCCTTATGCTGATAAGTACAATTCGTCCAGGTATTATTTTTATGAGGCTCGTAAAGTGAAGGAACCGGAAGATTTGCAACCGGCAGGTAAGATGTGTAGCTTAATGCATAGCAAACATTTTATTCCTGAAAGTTATTTGTTGGACGCGGATGGGCATGTATATCCCCGTTCTTTTTTGGATTACAAAGCGGTAGAGCAGGTCTTTAGAACGTATTCGTCATTTTTGCATAAGATTTCTACGCCAACTGAAAAAGAAATAGCAGATAACAAAGGTGTTCTTCCTGTTCCACGTAAGGCATCTATGTCTGATTTGGATATTAGCGAATGTATTATGAAACAAATTCACCCTACACCCATACATTATTTAGATAGGCCACAGGTAGTTGGTCTGTGTAAACAGTTCTTATGTGCGTATCCGGTGTCTGTACGGCAATTAGCCAGGGTTTTTGGCCTTCCGGAGTCCAGTTTGCGGTGTTATTTGCGTGATTTGCGTGCCCAACCGCGCGCCCAGCCTCAAGATGGTGCGCAAGAAAAAAATGAGCAGTGCTTAAAGGGCAGAACATCAGGTGGTTGAAGAAAAGGTGATCTTGTTCTTGCGCACCATCTTGAGGCTGGTATGCGCAAAGTGGTTATATTTGTGCCGCTAAATAATCAAATACTATGGGTGGCTTTTTTGGTATAGTTTCTAAGGAACCTTGTGCAAATGCTTTATTTTATGGGACCGATTACCATTCGCATATGGGAAATAGAAGAGCGGGAATGGCGACTATGAACGAGCAGGGGATAATCAAGCGGTCTATTCACAATATAGAGAACGCCTATTTTAGGAATAAGTTTGAAGATGAATTGGAGGAGTTTCAGGGCAGGAGGGGGGTTGGGATAATTAGTGATAAGGATCCACAGCCCATTGTATTGCGGTCGCATTTGGGGACTTTTGCCATAGTAACGGTAGGAAAGATTAACAATTTGGAGGAATTGGGGGTTGAGTTGTTGGAGAAGGGAATTAATTTTTCTGAATTAAGTACAGGGCAAATCAATGCGACGGAATTGGTGGGGCATATGATTACGTTGGGTCAGACATTTGCTGATGGGATTCGTCTGGTACAAGAGAAAGTGAAGGGTAGCTGCAGCATGTTGATTTTGACGCAAGACGGAATCATTGCTGCGCGTGATAAATATGGAAGGACACCGATTGCTATTGGAGTTAAATGTGGCAAACGGCGCGTACTTCCGTTTCAAACAGAAGAACAAGCGGCACAGTCGGGTATGGAGCAGTCGAGTGTGGGGCAAACGGGCGCAGAACAACCACGTGTGGGGCAGCAGGGCGCAGAACAAGCACGTGTGGGGCAGCAGGACGCAGAACAAGTACGTGTGGAGCAGTCGAGTGTGGGGCAGCAGGACGCAGAACAAGTACGTGTGGGGCAGTCGAGTGTGGGGCAGCAGGGCGCAGAACAAGTACGTGTGGAG